>Ga0160423_10002829_pt1 | contig 14487 bp, 11 predicted proteins | sample CRUFie14St8metaG_FD_108191 | JGI IMG/M metagenome (GOLD analysis project Ga0160423, IMG submission 108191) | Marine microbial communities from the Costa Rica Dome - CRUD Field 142mm St8 metaG | ecosystem: Environmental > Aquatic > Marine > Oceanic > Photic zone | place: Costa Rica: the Eastern...
ACAGCCGGTAAAGTAGCTATGACTGGCTTTTTTGCAGCAATCACTAAAGGTTTTGGTAAAATGGATGAAAGAACTCAGAGTTTTACCTCTCAGTTTAATATATCTAAAGACGCATCTAAAGTATTAAATAGAAACATAGTAGAGTTTGCCGCAAGAATACCTGGTCAAACTGCAGCTAAGCTGGCTGAAGCAATGGTTTCAGTATCTACTAATTTAGGTGCTGTAGTAAAACTATCTAATGAAAGTGCAAGAGCATTTTCAGTAATGACTAACAATTTAGGCCTTTCATCAGAACAAGCTAACAAGTTATTAATGACTTCTGTTAGTCAAGATAAAAACATAGAAGACTTTAATCAAAATTTAGCAGGTTCAGTAACACTTTTAAACGCAAGTAGCGGTGTAGCAGTAAGGTTCCAAGATGTAATGGCTGATATAGCATCAGCTAGTGCAGGAACTCAGTTAAATACAGCAAAATTTCCTGGAGGATTAGAAAAAGCAGCATATCAAGCAAGAAGATTTGGTATGACTTTATCGGGTCTTGAAAATAGTGCATCAAATTTATTAAGTTTTGAAGAATCTATATCTGCAGAATTGGAAGCTGAACTACTTACTGGTAAAAGTTTAAATTTAGAAAGAGCAAGAGCAGCAGCATTAACAGGTAACCAAACAGTACTAGCAGAAGAATTAAAGAAAAATATAGGAGATATAGATCAATTCCAAAACCAGTCAGTACTAGCTCAAGAAGCACAAGCTAGAGCTTTAGGAATGACTAGAGACGAAGTTGCTGAAATATTAATGCGTCAAAAAGCATTAACAGCTTTAGCTAAAGTAGATGGAGATTCTTTAGAAGCAAAAGTAAGGACTAGGTTAAAAGAAATCAACGCTATTAAAGATGCTGATGAAAGAGAAAGAGCATTAGCTAAACTTAAAGATGAAACAGGAGCAGATCAATTAATTCAACAAGAACAAAATTTAACTTTACAGCAAAGAATGTTAGATGCTACTGAAAAGATAGCAGATGCAGCAGGAGTAATGGTAGCTCCTTTTACTGCAGTAGGAGCAATATTCGATAGTATAGGTAAGGCTAGTGCAGAAATGTTGGGCTTTATGGGTAAAATAGGAAGTAAAGCTTTGATTTTAGCAGCACATTTTAAAGAAAAAATTGCACCACCAGTAGCAAAAGTTTCTAAGTTCTTTTCAGGTATATCTGATAAACTTGGTAAAATAGGAGAAAGAATAAAAAATTTAATGCCTGCTGCTTTCAAAGGTGCAGGAAAAGGTGCAGTAAGGTCTTTTTTAAAGAAAATACCTATTTTAGGTTTAGCAGTAGGAGCATACTTAGGATTCCAAAGAGCTAAAAAAGGAGATTATTTAGGAATGTTAGCTGAAGTAGGATCAGGTATAGCATCGCTATTCCCTGGAGTTGGTACTGCTGTATCAGCTGGTATAGATGTAGCTTTAGCAGGTTCTGATATGGCTGGGGTAACTGGAAGAGATAGAAAAGATCAAGGAAGCACAGTCACTGCAATTAATCAAGGTATAGCAACAGGTGGAATGATGGCCTCAGCTATGTACCCTATGGGGGCAGGAGTAGTAATGAATAAGTTTGTATTAAAAAAACTTGGTGAGCTGATTGGAGTAACTAAATCTTCTGGAGATAAAATAGCAAATGCAGCTAGTAAAGACATTTATATGGGTGCTGAAAAAGTTACAACAAGCATGGCAGTATCTAGTATAAAAAATGATGGATAACTATTTATATAAAATAACATAATTATGGGAATATTAAAAACATTTAAAACAACACCTTCAGTTCATAGTTTAAAAGGAACAACTCCTGAAACTAGAGAAGGAGCTTTGAACACTTCTCAACTACATGCTCAAGGTACTAACCCGGCTAAAGTAAAAGCTGGTGCGTCTAAACTTGACTTAGATGGAAAAACTCCTGAGAAATACGAAAACCCAGAAGGATAATTAACTTAAGGTAAACGTATGGGAATACTACGTAACTACATATCTGACGGTGTTCCTCAGAATAACCGTATAACTTATGGTGATAATAAACCTTTAGTCACTAGAGATATACCTTTGGACTTTGATGACAGAAGAACACCTTCTAAATTAGAACAGCAAGCTCTAACCCAAGGTCTAACTAGATTAGATGACTTAAAGAGAATTACTCAGATTATTAGTCCTCTTAAATCTAAATTTATTGCTAATCAAACTGCTTTGAATCTTACTACTACTGAAAGTAAAAAATTAAGACAAAGAATAGTTAATAGGCAAAATGCAAAATTAAAAGGCAAAGTAAAAGGAGGAGAAAGAAATATATTCAAAAAAATAGGAGCCGGTATAGAGTTGTTAGGTAATTCATTATTACAAACAACTAAAATAGTAGGTTCTACTTTAGCTCAAGTACCTGTTAGCGGTACTGGACTTCACTTTGTAAGAGGTTTCGGAGGTAAAAGTAAAAATACTTATATAAGACAGCTCGATAATAATTTATCTTCTGCACCTCACGTTACTGTGAAACAAGGTAATAGAGTAGAGATACCACTACAAAATATTTCTGGCAATCAAACAGGAGAAGATTTTAACTTCCAAGGTTATGAAGGCTCAGATTTAGGAAGAAAATTTAATGAAGACAACTTCGTTCCTACTGGTGAACCGGGTGTGGTAAAACAGGTACCAATACCTGCAGATAAAAAATTCAATTCTACAGATAATTATGATCAAGGTAATTATTTAGGTGATGAGTATGTAAATACTATAAGTGGCTCTACAGTATTTAAAAACGAACAAGGACCTAACGCATTAGCAGTAACTAGATTGGCAAATGCTAATAATCAAGCTTTTGCATATAGAGGAAAAAAAGGAAGCAAATTGTCACCTAATAGTACTTTTGTAGATCTAAAACCAACTGTAGAACCTGTTTCAGAAATAACTGCAGCAGGTATTACCAGTCCTTCAGCAAAAGATCAAGCAGCTATAAATAAAGATAAAAATACTGTTACTGCAAAAGAAGCTGAAAAATTAATTAATGACAAAGAAATAAGAGTTAATTTAGGACGAGTATCTAAAAAAAGCAGTACTAAAATAAAACCAGATGGATTTTTTAATGAAATATCAGTACCATCTAAAGAAACAAGAAATAACGGAGCAGTCTCTATACCAGAAACTGCAGATGGAATAAATATGCTTTCTCCTGTTTCGCTTGTAAATCAAAAAGTAACTGCTCTTGGATATAATGGAATAAAAGAAGGAAGAGATTTAATTAAATTTAGATTTGAAGTAGTAACACCTGGCGGATCAGAAGATACACCAACATCAAAACATTTATATTTTAGAGCATTTTTAGATGATTTTTCTGATGATTATAATGCAGATTGGAACAGTTATAATTATTTAGGTAGAGGAGAACCTTTTTACACTTATGGTGGATTTAGTAGATCAATGAGTGTATCATTTAAGGTAGCAGCAATGACTGCAGCAGAAATGAAACCAATATACCAAAAGCTTAATTTTTTAGCATCATCAACAGCACCTACTTACGATAATATTTTCATGAGAGGGACTTTAACTAGAATGACTATTGGAGATTATGTTTATAGACAACCTGGATTCTTAAGTAATGTAGGATTTTCATGGAATGTAGATTATCCATTTGAAATAGCAATGAATAGACCTGAAGATGTTGACAGAGATAAAATACATCAAGAGCTACCTATGATTATGGATGTAAAAGTAGCATTTACCCCTATTCATCAATTTATACCTACTGCAGCAGGAAGTGCTACAAAAGAAGGTAAAGTGTTTGCTGATAAGTATATTACATTTGGATCAACTCCAGAAAATACATATATAAATCAAACAGATAAGAAAAATTAAAGTTATGAATAGATATACTAAAATAGATAGATTTAGAACTGAAGAAGGAAAAAAGTACTATACTAATCCCATATATCCATTTATTCCGGAATCCGAAGATGACGTATATATGATAGCTGGCATATCTGATAGGTATGATATATTAGCACAAGAGTTTTATAACGATGCGTCTTTATGGTGGATTATAGCAGCATCTAATAATCATCAAAAAGCATCATTAATAGCAACACCTGGTAAACAAATTAGAATACCTGCTGATAAAGATTTAGCATTAGAATTATTTAATCAAGTAAATAAATCTAGATAAAATGGCTTTAAGTTGGAAAAAAAATTCTGTTATACATACAGGTATAGAAGAAGAAGTCTTAAATCAATTAACATTAAGACAAGAAGTTTTAGGAAAGAAAACTAAAGGTATAAAAGACATAGTTCTTTTAGACAGTAAAACCTCTTGGGTTAAAGTATCATCAGGAGTAGATACTGCTCCCCCAGGTACTAAAGATTTTAGTTCTGATTTAGCTTCCTCTGCAATCTTAGCAGGAGGAACATTAGATGAAAATCAAAAACTTAGAGGAGGAATTTTAGGTACTAAAGCTACAGCCTATAAATTAGGAGAACTGGGAGAAGGATATAGACCAATGCCAGGTATAACTTCTTTTCAATCAGAAGTATTAGGAACATACGGAACTTATCAAAAAATAAGTTTTAGTGTAACTGCAAATTCCTTAGATCAATTAAATACTTTAGAGCAATTATATCTTAGACCAGGAATGAGTATTTTAATAGAATGGGGACATACTATATATGCTAACAGAGATAAAGATAATAAAACTGTTCAAGTTAGTACTTCTGTACAGACTATAAGTAAATTCTTTGAATCTTTTAAAACCGAAGAAGAACAAGAAACAGCAAAAGATAGGATTTATGATGAAATTAAAAGAATAAAAGAAGAGACAGGATATAATTATGACGCACTTTTTGCAAGAATAACTAATTTTTCATGGGAGTTTAATGAAGATGGAACCTACGGCTGTCAAGTAGAAGCAATGGGTCACGGTGCATTAATTGAATCTGTAAAATTACTTACTTACCCTAGTACTGCAGATGTGACAACAGAAGAAACTACAGAATTAAGTAGTGATATTACTTTATTTAATTCATTTTTAAGTATAATAGATGGAATGGGGTATGAAAATAGTGATGAAAAAATTAAACAAACATTAAAAGAAAAACAACCTGAACTATATACAACATTTACTAATAATATAGCTAAAACTGGAAAAGACTTTAATGTAGTAGCTGTAAGAAACACAGGAGAATCAAAACAATACTTATACACTTATATAAGATTATCCAATATTCTTGAATTGATAAATATAGTATTTGCAATAAAAGATGATGTGAATAAAGAAGGGTATATAACTTCTCTTTATGCCGGTGGTAATAACAAAGTATCTACACCATACCTTACCTTTCCAGGACATTTTTCAGGTAATCCATCCATTTGTATACTTCCTAAAAGTAAAAGTGAGACTAGTGATGTATTTTCTTATAAATTTGTAAACGAAGTAGGGGACTTAGGAGGTGATGAAGCTGATATATTAGATATATTCATAAATATTCAATACGTTTTAGATACTTTTGATCATGTTATTGATCAAGATGCTAAAGATCAATCTATATTTGATTTTGTAGATAAATTAATGTACGGTATACAAGATAGTTTAGGAGATATAAACCAATTTGGATTACATCAACCTGATCAAAGAGGTGTTCATTATATAGTAGATAGAAAAGTAACTCCGAAAAGAAAAGATATAGAAAAAAGTGTTATAGGATTAAGAGGTACTGAAACTACTGCACATAATGTTAAAATACAAAGTAGGTTAACAGCTGATATGATGACCACTATGGCGATAGGTGCTACAGCTAACGAAACTGATGTAGCTCAAGATGTACTAAACGTACAATCGTGGAATGCAGGACTTAAAGATAGATTTTTCCCTGATCCCGGTTTTACAGGTGGAGACTCTAAATCTTCAACTGATTCAAAAATAGCCAAGCAACAAGGTTTTGCTAGATTAAAAAGTTATGTAGATAGCATAAATAAAAATTCATTAAGACCGCCTAGTAATAATGGTATATTTGGAATTAATGATCCAAGATTTACTATTGGTTATAATCCTGATGCAGCTAAAGATATTCAACCTGTCTATAGAAGAGTAATGGTAGAGTTATATAAGTATACTACTTCTGCTAAAAACCAAAGCGCTGCAGGTTTAATACCAATTAATGTTCAATTTACTATAGATGGGATATCAGGTTTAAAAATTGCTCAGGCATTTACTATTACTGAAGGATTATTACCAGCTAAATATAATGATAAAGTAGGATTTATAATAAAAGGATTATCTCATCAAATAGGTTCAGATAATAGATGGATAACTGATGTTGATGGAATAATGACAATATTAGATAATGAAACTCCTATAATACAAGAAGTAAATTTAGATGAATATATTAAAGAAACTATAAAAACTCTTCCGATAGCAGAAAACGCTCCAGAAGTACAATTATACGGACCTGTATTTACTAATGACACTAATGCAAGTATTTATACTAGAAATGATGCTCAAGGTAAAGGAAAGTTTGGTGCAAGTAGAGATAATGATACTAGGACTCATGCAGGATGGGATATAAAAGCAGCTGCATATAAACCTGTATATGCTCCTATAACTGGTACTTATCAATTTTCTCCTGATCCTAGAGAATTTCCTTTTACTGAAAAAGGAGGATCTAGAATTACTATTACAGGTACAGGCGACTATGCAGGTTGGTCAATTAAAATAGCTTATGTAGTACCTAGAGATACTACTTATGCTGATTTTGGAAATAATATAGAACAAGGTGCAAAAGTAGAACAAGGAACTATTGTAGGAGCTGTAGCAGATATGGTTAACGGGCATTTAAAATATACTGCTGATGGGAGCATAGTTAAAGATGATAAAGGTAATAGTGAAATGTTTCCTGGTTACGGAGGAGATATGAAAAACCATGTCCACGTTGAAGCTATCTATAGAGGAGGATATGTTGGATTAGATCACTGGGGTAAATGGCTTCCTCATAAAGGAGTAAGAGTTAAAGTAAATGAACAACCTAAAGGAGGATTATAATGTATATACCTAAAGGACAAATTAGTAAACCTAAAAGAACATCTGGAGATAAGTTTATCAAATCAGACGGATCGAAATATATAGGAAGCTATTTTGAAGATAAATCTGGTAATGCGTTTACAGGAGCCAAACCTTCTTCTTCTACTGAAGGATTAATAAGAGTAAATGATGAACAAACTAATGTAGATGAATTTGGAGTTAATATTCCTAAACCTAAATATACTTCTGAATTTATACTTCCTACTGAAACAGATCACGAAAAAGGATTTTTTATAAGATATTTTTTACAGGATAAAAGAAATAAAAAAATAATAGAAGTAAAAAAAGATAAATTTGAATATTTTAAAAATTTTCGTTATATTACATCTTTAGAGGTTAAGTGGTTACTAACTAACCCTATTGAAAATATAAATAAAGGACCTTATATATTCTTTGGATCAGCTTCAAGAAATAAAGAAAATATTTCTAATATTACTGAAATAGAAGGTATAGAAACAATGTTTAAAAATTATTATGAATTTATTAGAGAAAAAGACGTTGAAATTACTTCTAAAAATATTTCTAATCCAGATTTTGATCCTGTAGAGGATGAAAAAGATAGAGTTCAAGAAAATTTATTTACTGAAGGTGGAGAATTTATGATTAAAGATACTAATGTAGAGTATGTAGGTAAATATCATGTTCATCCTGAAAAAGGAGCTATGGTAGGTGCTAAACATTCTAATATTCCTCATTCTTTATTAGTAAAATTAGATTCTTCTATAGTACAAACCGAAAGTTTACCAGTTACTAGCTCTATAACTACCACAGATACTACCTCAGCTCCGGTTAATAATATTACAGTAAGAAGAGGATATTCTGGGTATTAGTTGGTACTTTAAATAAAATTAGTTATATTAATAAAAAAGGTTATATAAGTGTTTTATATTTTAGAATCAGAAGAACAATTAAATCGTTTAAAAGTATTAGGAAGATTAGGAGGATTAATTCACATTATTCCATCTAATTTTGATTATCACCCTAAACTGGTTGATACTACAGCAGTATATATAAGACCTTTGAAAAGTAAACATGGTTTTATTATACCTATTGATCATAACGATGGATTAAATGTAGATAAAAACCGTATCTATGACATACTTAAAGAATTCAACACACTTTATACTGTAGATAAGAAAGAATTGCTCTATCACTTTAATTTACAGGAGTCTATTGATATTTCTTTACTATATTCAATGACTAAATACGATAAATTAGAGTATTCTAATAATAGTGCTATTACTAACCATTTTTATAATAAAGTAAAGATAAAAGATATAAATAAAATTATACCTTTACCGAAATTATATGAAAATTGTGAAAAAATTTACGAAAAAGTTAAAACTGCTATAGATTTTAAATTACCTGAAGGGTTTGACTTCTATAATAAGACTGCTACTAACGTTTTCTATTTATTAGAGCAAAGTGGCTTAGGAGTATATTATGAAGCTTTTAATAAACTCTTCAAACCAAGAAATCCTCTACTTAACACTGTAGATAACTCAGTTTTATCTTATTATAACCTATATAATATTACTTCTAGACCAACTAATGCTTTTAATTCAGTAAACTTTGCTGCAATACCTAAAGGAGAGCAATATAGAAAGTGTTTTAAACCTCAAAATGATATGTTTGTTGAATTTGATTTCGATGGATACCATTTAAGGTTACTATGTGAACAAATTAATTACGAATTAACAAAAGAATCAGCTCATAAACAGTTAGCTAAGTTATATTTCGATAAAAATGAAATAACAGATGATGAATATACACAGGCAAAACAAATTAACTTTCACGCAATTTATGGAAAGATACCAGAAAAATGGGCTTTCCTTGATATCTTTGAGAAAATTGATGATTATATCAAAACCCTTTGGAAAAAATATGAAGATGACGGAAAAGTCTTGGCTCCGATTAGTGGAAAACCTTTCACTTCCAAGTTAAAAGATATGAATCCGCAGAAGTTAATGAATTATATTATGCAATCGTTGGAAACTTCAAGAAATATTAATATATTAAAAGAAGTACTTAGGTACCTTAAAGATAAAAAAACTAAAGTAGTACTTTATACTTATGATGCATTTTTATTTGATTTTAGCAAAGAAGATAAAAAGTCGACTTTAGAAGATTTAAAAAGAATATTAGAATCTGATGGTAATTATCCAGTTAAGTTCAAATATTCTGACAACTTAGTTTTGTGAAACAGTTTAATATTTATATAAAATGATAAGCGTTATAGATGAACCTCGATTTGATTACGATCTCGAGTCAAACTACATAAACGAAGATATGAGTAATAAACTATTCTGCACTTTCGCTACTGAAGGTAGTCTTGATAATGTTCTTAGTGAAATACAGGAACGTTACAATGTAATCTATAATAAAATATTCGTACTTTATTCTAAAAGTCAAAATGAGTTCATATGTACTTATAATGTTGATTTTGGAAACGTAGGAGCATTTTTAGATAATACTATCTTAGTACATAGAAAGAAAGAATCCAATACCCTATATACAATTAATGCTTTAAATACTCTTATAAAAGAGTTAAATAATGGTCAATTAGATACATCTTTTAAAGTAAATTGGAATGATTATAGAAATTGTATACTCCTTACCAAAGGACCAGATCTCAAGAGGGTAAATACAAAACTACATAAAATTATTGAAATATAGTTGCCTAATTGCAACTTTATTGTTATATTATATTAAACGTTATTTTAAAATTAGTTATACTATGGATTTAAATGCAATTAAGGCTAAATTAAGCGCCTTGAACACTGATAATCAGTCACAAGAAAAAACTGATTACACCAAAATTTTCTGGAGACCTGAAATGGGTAAACAGACAGTAAGATTAGTTCCATCTGCATATGATCCGGCTTTTCCTTTTAAAGAGTTAAAATTCCATTACGGTGTTGGGAAGTATCCAATGGTAGCATTGTCTAACTTTGGTAAACAAGACCCAATTGAAGAGTTCGTAAAGGAACTTAAAAAGACTTCTGATAAGGATAACTGGTCATTAGCAGGTAAACTTAACCCTAAAACTAGAATCTTTGCACCTGTTATAGTAAGAGGTGAGGAAGATAAAGGAGTTAGATTATGGGGATTCGGAATCACTATATATAAAGCGTTATTAGCGTTAGCTGAAGACGAAGATGTAGGTGATTTTACAGATGTAATAAATGGATGGGATATGGTTGTAGAAATGCAAGCAGGTAACCCTTATCCGACTACTACAGTTAGAATTAAACCTAAGCAAACACCTTTATCAGATAATAATGATTTAGTTGATACATGGTTAAAGGAACAACCTAACCCGGTAGAAGTACATAATCAATACGATTATGACTTTATCAAGAAGCAACTTCAAAATTATTTGAACCCAGGATCAGCTGAGGAGAATACTCCACCAGCAGGTTCGGAATCAAGTACGCCAGAAAGCTCAGGAAGTCCTCAAAAGACTGACTTTACTTTGGAAACAGCTACTGCTGGCAACAAAGATACAGTTAGTAAGTTTGATGATTTATTTAATGAGTAATGGCAAAAAAGAAAGAAGTACAAGAAAGAGCGACCGCTGCAGTACGTAAGTCGTTCAATTTAAGCAATTTTAAGCAGAAAAAAGGATTTTCCAATGCCTCTGTTAAATTTAAAGAACAGGGCTGGATACCTTTATCTAAAGCATTTCAAGATATTACTTCCCTTCCCGGTATACCTACCGGACATATTACTTTGTTGAGAGGACATAGTGATACGGGCAAAACAACTGCCCTTATAGAAGCTGCGGTGAGTGCTCAAAAAATGGGCATTCTCCCAGTCTTCATTATTACGGAGATGAAGTGGTCTTGGGAGCATGCAAAAGAAATGGGATTAAAGGTTGAAGAAGTTACCGATAAAGATGGTAGTGTTTTAGACTATGAAGGTCATTTTTTATATGCAGATAGAGGTTCTCTAAATACTATTGAAGATGTAGCAGTTTATATGGCTGATTTAATGGATGAGCAAGCAAAAGGTAACTTACCATTTGACTTATGCTTCCTATGGGATTCTATCGGATCAGTTCCTTGTGACCTTTCAGTACGTTCTAATAAGAATAATAATGAATGGAATGCAGGAGCTATGTCTACTCAGTTTGGAAATAACCTTAATCAAAAGATATTGCTATCAAGAAAAGAAAATTCACCTTATACTAATACTTTAGTAGCTATAAATAAAGTATGGACGATGAAACCTGAATCACCTATGGGTATGCCTAAATTACAAAATAAAGGAGGTATGTCTATGTGGTATGATTCAACTTTAGTAGTTACTTTTGGTAATATTACTAATCCAGGTACATCAAAGATCAAAGCTATTAAAGATGGACTACAGGTTGAATTTGCAAAAAGGACGAATGTTCAAATAGAGAAGAACCATATAGGAGGGGTTCAATCCAGAGGAAGAGTAGTTATGACTCAACATGGATTCATACCTGACGATAAAAGAGCTATTGATAAGTACAAAGATCAACATAAAGATCATTGGTTAAAACTTGTAGGTAGTTTAGATTTTGATTTGATTGAAGAAGGGGATTTATCTGAAGACCCTATAACTCCTAACCTTCTTGACTAGTGGCATACGATAACATCCTAAAGAACCTAAAGCAGACCCCACCCCGAGAATTGAACGATCACATTTTAGTGATTGATGCTATGAATATGTTAATTCGTAGCTTCTCTTTGCTGAAAGCAATGAGCCCAACAGGTCACCATATTGGCGGCTTGATAGGCTTTTTGCGTTCTTTAGGGTATGTTACTAGAATATTTGAACCTACAAGAATTATTATCGTGTGGGACGGTAAAGGAGGTTCCGGAAATAGGCAAAATATAGATCCTAATTATAAAGCACATAGAGCTAATACGAGAATTACCCATTGGGGACTTTATGATACCAAAGCTGAAGAGACTGAAGCGTTAGTAGGACAGTTATTAAGAACGAAAGACTATTTAGAATGCTTACCAGTACATCAGATAATGATGGAAAAATTAGAAGCAGATGATATTATAGCTTACTTAGCTAAAGAAGCTTCTAAAACTAATAAAAAACTTACTATTATTTCTTCTGATAAAGATTTCTTACAGTTAGTTAATAAGAATATATCTGTATATGCTCCTATAAAAAAGAAAACATTTACACCTGAAAATATTACGGAAGAAATAAAAGTTCACCCTAAAAATTATAATATAGTAAAAGCATTATTAGGAGATAATTCAGATGGACTTAGAGGAGTAAAAGGATTAGGTATTAAAACTATAGTTAATGAATTCCCTGATGTAGTAAATCATCCAGGTACTGATTTAGACTATATTTACAATACTGCTAAAAATCAATTAGACGGTAAAAAGATTTTCGCTAAAATAATCCATGAATGGGAAAGAGTAGAGACTAACTATAAGTTAATGGATTTACATGAGAGTGTGTTGGATGATAAAGAAAAAAATACTATATTAAATACTATAAAGCAAGATATACCGGATCTTCAAGCAGGTGCTTTTCTTCATTTATTAGATAATGATAAAATTGAAGGAGTTACTAAAAATACTGAAGGATGGTTAGAAAACTTTAGACAGTTAACGGTTTTTAAAAAATAGGTTATGACATTAAAAAGTTTACAGCAATACGGTAAAGGGTTCCAATTAAAAGTTTTAGGATCATTACTTACCGATAAAAAATTCTTACTAAACGTTAGAGATGTACTTTATCCTGAGTATTGGGATGCTGATGCTCATAAATGGATAATTACTCAAATTACAGAATACTTCGATAAATTTCATACTATTATTACTATGGATGTTCTAAAAGTAGAACTTCAAAAAGTAGAAAATGAAGTACTTCAAGTAGCATTAAAAGAAGAGCTAAGAAATTCATATCAAGCATCTACTGGTGATATAGAGTATGTACAAGAAGAATTTACTAACTTCTGTAGAAATCAAGAAATGAAAAATGCTATACTAAGCTCAGCTGATTTACTTAAAGAAGGTAATTTTGATGGTATAAGAAATTTAGTTGAAAAAGCTATAAAGGCTGGTTTAGATAAAAATATTGGGCATGAGTATAATAAAGATATAGAGACTAGATATAGACAAGACTATAGACCTACTATACCTTCTCCTTGGCCTATACTTAATGACGGTATACAAGGTGGATTCGGTCCTGGAGACTTAGGTATCATATTCGGATCTCCTGGTGGAGGTAAATCATGGACTATGGTTGCTATAGCTGCACATGCCGTTCAATTAGGACATAAAGTAAATTATTATACTTTAGAATTAGGAGAAGATTATGTTGGTAAGAGATTTGATTGTTACTTTACTGGGTATAGTATTGATGAAATCAATAAGCATAGAAAAGATGTTCAAACTCACGTAAATAATCTTAAAGGTAAGTTGATAGTAAAAGAGTATCCTCCAAAAGGAGCTACAATAAGTACTATAAAAGCTCACGTACAGAAATGTATTGATATGGAACATAAACCTGATATGATTATAATCGACTATGTTGATTATCTAAGAGCTCCGTCTAAAGGTAAATACTCAGAGCGTAAAGATGAAATTGATGATAATTTTATAGCAACAAAAGGCTTAGCTAAAGAATTAAAAATTCCTATTCTTACTCCTTCACAAGTAAATAGAATGGGTGCAAAAGATACAGTAATTGAAGGAGATAAGGCTGCAGGGTCATACGATAAAATGATGGTTGCAGATATTTGTTTATCACTTTCGCGTATGAAAGAAGATAAAGTTTTAGGTACTGGAAGGATTCATGTTATGAAAAATAGATATGGTCAAGACGGTATGACTTATAATATTAAAATGGATACTAATAACGGACGTATTGAATTTGAAGGTAAAACAGATCCGTCAGAACTCATAGACAATGTTGATTCTAACGGTAATACTTTTTCAAAAGTTGACGTAAATAAAATTTTTGAAAAAATTTAATATGAAAGTTGCTTTTTCACTGAATATATATTATATTTATTACAGAGTCCTTGATAGAATCCTATCAGGGATCTTTTTATCTAACCCACTTTTAAATAAAAAATATATATGAAAAAGAACATATTCGAACCCAGCGAAGATGTTAGAGGAAATGATTACCCTCACTTGCTAAGATATGCAAATGTGATATGGGAAGCTTTCTGGACACCTGAACATTTTGACTACGACAGAGACGTAAGAGATTTTAAAACTAAATTTAAACCTCACGAACAGGAAGCTATGAAAAGATCAATGCTGTGTATAGGAGTAGTTGAAAATAAAGTAAAAACTTCCTGGGCAAGAGTAGATATAAGATTACCGAAAACTGAAATTGCCGATGCAGGTTTTGTATTTGCAGGTAATGAAGT
>Ga0160423_10002830_pt1 | contig 14485 bp, 12 predicted proteins | sample CRUFie14St8metaG_FD_108191 | JGI IMG/M metagenome (GOLD analysis project Ga0160423, IMG submission 108191) | Marine microbial communities from the Costa Rica Dome - CRUD Field 142mm St8 metaG | ecosystem: Environmental > Aquatic > Marine > Oceanic > Photic zone | place: Costa Rica: the Eastern...
ATGGAAACAGCTATTACAAATGCTGCAGATACACCAGCACTTGAAACTTTATATACATACACAAAACAAGAGGATGGTTCAGTTACTAGACCATTAGGCGAACTTCCAACATTGGAGAGTTAATGCCAATAAATAGTTTTTTATATCCAGGTGCTAAATTTACACCAGCTTATGAAGTAGCTAACTCATTGAGATTTGAAGATGGAAGTTCTGATACTTTAAGTAGAACACCTAGTAGTTCTGGAAATAGAAAAACTTGGACATTTAGTGCTTGGATCAAAAGATCAGAGTTAGGTAGAATACAAAATTTTTTTTCTGCTGGAACAAATAATCAAAATTATACAAGAATACAATTTAATTCAGATGACACTATTTATATTGCTCATGTTGATAGTGCTTCTACTACTACTGAAAAATCAACTACACAAAAATTTAGAGATGTATCTTCCTGGATGCATGTCGTATGGCATATAGATACAACACAATCAACTGCTTCAAATAGAGAAAAATTCTACATCAATGGAGTGCAAGTGACTGATTTTAGTACTAACACAATACCAGCCGAAGATTATCAAAGCACTATGAATGAAGATGTTGCTCATTATATTGGTACTCAACTTGGTTCGTATGAAAAATGTAGTTGTTATTTTGCAGAAGTAGTATTTATTGATGGTCAGGCTTTAACACCAACATCATTTGGAGAGTTTGATAGTGATAGTCCTAACATTTGGAAGCCAATAAATGTATCTGGATTAACCTTTGGCACAAATGGATTTTATTTAGAATTTAAACAATCAGGTACAAGTCAAAATAGTAGTGGTTTAGGTGCTGATACATCAGGTAATGATCACCATTTTGCAGTTAGTAACCTTACAGCAACAGATCAATCTACTGATACTTGTACAAATAATTTTGCAGTATTAAATCGTTTAGCTTGGACAACAGGAACTGGATTAACTTTTTCAGAAGGAAATTTAAAAGTAGCAAATTCAGTTTCAGATTGGCGACCAGTTATATCAACTATACCAGTTACAACAGGAAAATGGTATTGTGAAATTAAATGTACTGCGATTGGTAGTGGCGCACAATATGGAGTAACTCCTATTACAGATTATAATGATCCAGGTAATTTAGCTTTTAATATAGGTGATCAAGCTAGAACCTTTGTATATATTAATGATGGAAATAAAGAAAATAATGGTAGTGCAGCTTCTTATGGAGATACTTATACCACAAATGATATTATAGGAATTGCAATAGATTTGACAAATAATTACATTTATTTTTCTAAGAATGGTACTTTTCAAGCATCTGGTGATCCAACATCTGGCTCTTCAGGAACTAATGCTGCTTATGCACTAACAGACGGATATTATTATGGATTTACATTTGCTACAAATGCTGGAACAGGAGAAATAAATTTTGGTTCTCCACCTTATGCAATTTCATCAGGTAACGCAGATGGTAATGGCTATGGAAACTTTGAATATTCGGTGCCTTCAGGTTACTATAGCCTTTGCACAAAAAACCTAGCGGAGTTTGGATAATGTCTTATACAACAATAGACAACCCAGAACTTTATTTTCAAACAAAAGCATATACTGGTACTGGAAGTTCTCATGCTGTTACTTTAGATGGTTCTGAAGATATGCAACCTGATTGGGTGTGGATTAAAGCAAGAAGTGCATCTAGAAATCATAAACTTTATGATTCAGTAAGAGGAGTAACAAAAACTATTGGTTCAAATGAATCTGACGCAGAAGCAACTGTAGCAACATCACTTACAGCTTTTGGCTCTGATGGTTTTACTGTTAGTTCTGATGTTTCAGTAAATGAAAGTTCAGAAACATTTGTTGCATGGAATTGGAAAGCTGGAACATCATTTACTAATGATGCGAGTGCAACAAGTGTTGGAACAATAGATAGTACAGGAAGTGTATCAACCGATGCTGGATTTTCTATTGTGTCTTTTACAGGAACTGGAAGTGCTGGTACAATAAAACATGGTTTATCAGTTGCACCATCTATGGTAATTATTAAAAATAGAGATGATGGTCAATCATGGAGAGTTGGTGTTACTTCTATTGGTTTTGATAAATATTTAGGATTAAATGGAACTGGTGCATCAACTTCTTCAAGTGGTATGTTTAATAATACAGCACCTACAAGTTCAGTATTTAGTGTAGGTACTGATGGAGCTACAAATGCTTCTGGAGAAAAATGTATAGCTTATTGTTTTGCAGATGTTAAAGGCTACTCAAAAATTGGAAGCTACACAGGAAATGGAAATGCTGATGGAACATTTGTTTACACAGGATTTAAACCTGCTTTTATACTAACTAAAAACACAGGATCAGGACATGATTGGTGGGTATTAGATAATAAAAGAGATATATATAATGCTACTAATGGAAGATTAAGAGCAAGTTCAAATGGTGCAGAAGATTCAGCTGGAAACTCACATGATTTTCTTTCTAATGGATTTAAGTTAAGAACAGGTAGTAGCGGTGATGTTAATGAAAGTGGTGCAACTATGATTTACTTGGCTTTTGCTGAATCACCTTTTGTAAATTCTAATGGTATACCCAACAACGCAAGATAAAATTAATTAAGGAGAATAAATGGCATATATAGGAAAACAACCAGTGGTCGGAAACTTTCAAGTTTGTGATGCTATATCCGTAGTAAACGGACAGGCAGCATATACTATGCAAGTTGGATCTACTAATGTGGAGCCAGAAAATGCTAATCACATGCTGGTTAGTTTAAATGGTGTCTTACAAAAACCAGGTAGTTCTTTTACTATCTCTGGTGCAACAATTACTTTTGCTAGTAACTTAGCAACGGGTGATGTAATTGATTTTATTATTTTATTAGGTGATACTTTAAATATAGGTGCACCTAGTGATGGGACTGTAGCTACTGCAAAAATTGCAGATGATGCAGTTACACAAGCTAAAATTGCAGACCAAGCTATTAACGAAGCTAAAATGCAAATTAGTAATGCTCCTACTAATGGATATTTTTTATCAGCACAATCAGGTAATACTGGTGGATTAACTTGGGCAGAAGCTGGTGGTGGTGATATGGTAAAAATATCAACATCATCTTTATCAAATGCAAGTTCTTATTCAACTGATGCTTTAAGTAGCACATATTTTGCTTATAAACTTATTGTACAAATTACAAATATTAGTTCTCAATATGCTTTAATAAGTGGTAGATTAAGAGCATCAAGTTCTGATTTAACAGGTTCTAACTACACTTGGACAGTAGATGGTGGATTTAGATATACAAATAATAGTAGTGGAAATGGAACTCTGACAGGTGGATATGCTGGAGATACTGAATGGCATTGTCATGGTGAGGGTGGATTAGATACTGATGATGGAGAGGGTATTAATATGGTTATTGATTTAATAAATCCATCAGGTTCATCAGGTTTTAAAAATGGTTTTTGTAGATCAACATTTTTATATGATAGTGCTAGATGGTATACAGTAGAAAGCACTTTTAAATACGAATCTCAATCGGCTTATACAGGATTTAGTCTTTACACAAGTTCAGGTACAATGACAGGAACAGTAAATTTATATGGTATTAAATAGGAGTTAATTATGGCAAGACAAAAATATATAGATGGTGTTGGGCAGGTAGATTATACACCAGAAGAAGAAGCTGAAGCAGATGCTTTAAAAGAAAAGCATACTAAACTTGTTCAAAATTTTAAAGCAAAAATTCAATTAGATGAAACTAAAAAAGCATCAGGCAAACAAAAACTAAAAGATTTAGGTTTAGATGATGATGAGATAAAAGCATTGATGGGAGCATAATATGGCTCTTAAGTTTGCTAACAACAACTCCCTATCGGCAATCACAAGTTTACCCAGTGGTGTAGGTGGGGGTTCAATGAATCTTATCTCTACAACAACTGCATCTAGTTCATCAACTTTAGATATTACAAGTGGTATTGATTCTACTTACAAAGAATATGTATTTAAGTTTATAGATATTCATGGATCAGCTCAAGGGTCTAATTATTTTCAAGTAAATTTTAGAGATGGCTCATCAGCTTTTGATGCAACAAAAACCACAACACTTTTTAGAATTTACCACTTTGAAGATGATAGTGCAGCAGCAGTAGCCTATGAAGCAGAACATGATTTGGCACAATCAACTAGTGCTTTAAAAATTGCACAAGGTATAAGCACAGATAACGATCATTGTACAGTGGGAACTTTACATTTATTTGATCCAAGTTCTACAACATTTGTAAAACATTTTATTTCAGATACTCAAACAGCACATGAAGATGATGCTAGTTATAGATGGCTTGTTGGTGGCTACTGTAATGTTACAGCAGCTATTGATGGAGTTCAATTTAGTATGTCATCTGGAAACATAGATAGTGGGATAATAAAATTATATGGCATTAGTTAAATATAATAATAACAGTTTAAGTAGTGTGACAAGTGCTGCTAGTTTCCCTGCGGGTGCTATGACACTTATTAAAACTTTAACTGCTAGTAGTTCAGCAACATTGTCATTTGTACATGGAAGTTCAGATGTAGTTTTGGATAGCACATATCCTATTTATGTTTTTAAGTTTATAAGTTTACACCCAGCTACTGATAATGTTTTATTTCAATTTAATATGAGTGTAGATAGTGGCAGTAATTATAATGTTGCAAAAACTACAACACATTTTGATGCTTTACATAATGAAGAAGGTAGTGCATCTGGTTTAACTTATAGAACTGGAAATGATTTAGCACAAGGTACAGGTTTTAAAACTTTAGTAGAAGAAGTAGGTGGAGACAATGACCAAAATTGTTCTGGAGAAATGTTTTTATTTAATCCAAGTAGCACTACTTTTATAAAACATTTTACATCTAGAATTAATAATACTAGAAGATCAAATTATTCAGCAGATCATTATAGTGCTGGGTATGGAAACACCGCTTCAGCAGTTGATGCAGTACAATTTAAAATGTCTAGTGGCAACATAGATGCTGGTACAATCAAACTCTATGGAATTAAGGATAGTTAATGAGCATAGTTAAATTATCAAATAATGGTGTAAAGAACGCAACTGCTTTTGGTAGTCTTACTAGCGGTTCTATGACTTTTATTAAAAAGTTAACAGCTTCTAGTTCTGCTACTTTATCTTTTGTTCATGGTAGTAATGATGTAGTATTAGATAATACTTACAAAGAATATATATTTACATTTAAAAATATACATGCAGAAACTGATTTAACAGAATTTAGTTTTAATTTATCAATAGATAGTGGAAGTAATTACAATGTTGCTAAAACAAGTTCATTTTTAGAGGTTTATCATCTTGAAAATGATACGAATGCTGGTATGGGATATGGTTCATCACATGATTTAGCACAAGGTACAGGACTTCAAAGAATGACATCAAATCAAGGGAATGCTTCAGATGAATCTGCAAATGGTTCTTTACATTTATTCAATCCTAGTTCTACAACATTTGTAAAACACTATATAGCTAATTTAGAATCTGCATACTGGGCAGAATATCAACAACATGATTTATGTGCTGGATATGCAAATACAACATCTCCTATCAACGCAATTAAATTTCAATTTGAAACAGGTAACATAGATAGTGGAGATATTTGCCTATACGGAATTAATTAAGGAGAAACAATGCCAAGATATCATAATATAAATGGAAACGTAGTACAGTTTACAGCTGCTGAAGAAGCGGCTAGAGATGCTGAAGAGAAAGCATGGGAAGATGGTGCTCTTGCTAGAGCACAGGCTAAACTTAGATCTAGAAGAAATGCTCTTTTAGCTGAGACTGACTTCTATGCTTTATCAGATGTTACTATGTCAGATGACATGAAAACATATAGACAAAATCTTAGAGATTTACCTAGTGGTAAAGACACTGTTGCTAAATGTAATGATGCTACATTTCCAACTAAACCATAATGGCTAAAAAGTTTAAGGCATTTGAGGAAAGACCTAAGCCTAAGAAACGACCAAGAGTACATAAGAAATCAAAAAATAAATCAGAGAAACGAATGTTTAAAAAATATAATCGACAGGGGAGATAATGGCGACAACAGACGCACCAAACACTACTACACTACCTGAAGCGGCTATTCAGCCAACAATGACAGAGCAGGATAAAAGTCGTAAAGTAATATCAGTTATTGATACATTACTTTCAACACCTACTGCTCCTACAGGTACTACAGTTACACCGCAATTACAACAAGTACAAACTGGTGAAGTATTAACAACACCAGGATTAACAGGGACAGTTGCTGCTGCTACACCTACAGCAGGAGTAGTGCCCACAGTAACTCCCGTTACATCACCTACAGCTACAACAGCTGCTGCACCTACAACTGCTACACCAGCAAGTATGACAGCACAAACAGTTGCAGGATCTACTCCTACGATGACTGCACAGACAGGTACAGTTACTCAACCAATGACTGCCCAAACTGGTACTATAACTTCTGATGCTACAGTTAGAGGACAGTTAGAAAATATTACACAAGATATTGAAACATCATTACAAACTGGATCAGCATTACCAGCATATTTAAGGGGTGTTGCAAGTGCTACAAAAGCAGCTATGCAAGAACGAGGATTAGGTTCTAGTTCTATGATGGCTGAAGCATTAGCTGATGGTTTATTAACTGCTTCAATACCTATAGCACAAGCAGATGCTAATACCTATAAGCAAATGATATTCCAAAATCTTAATAATAGACAGCAAGCTGCAATTACAAATGCTAATAATTATTTTCAAATGGATATGCAAAACTTGTCAAATAAACAACAAGCAAGTTGACAAAATTTAAATGTAAGACAAAGTTTCTTACTATCAGATCAAGCTGCTCAAAATGCTGCACTACAATTTAATGCAACAAGTCAAAATCAAGTTGATCAATTTTATTCTAATTTAAGTGCACAGATAAATGAGCAAAATGCTGCTAGATCAGATGCCATGAATCAATTTGCAACTGCAGAGAAAAATAAAATTTCAGGAATAAATGCACAAAATAAAATAGCAGTAGAGAAATCAAATGCAGATAGAGCTTCTGTATTAAATCAATTTAATGCAAAACTACAAGATCAAAGAGATCAGTTTAATGTTAATAACCAAAGAGTTATTGACCAATCAAATGTAGAATGGAGAAGAACTATTAATACTGCAAACACAACAATAACAAACGCAACTAATCAATTAAATGCACAAAACTTATTAAATCTTTCTAACTTTGCTTTATCATCATTATGGCAACAGTGGAGAGATGAAGCTGCTTGGGTAAATAGTTCATCTGAGAATGCAGAGAACAGAGCACATAATACAGCAATAGCAGCATTAGAAAGATCTACAGAATTAGATTTAAATGATTCTAATAAAACATCAGCATTGTATCAAATGCTTGGTAAGTTTGGAATTGCATTAGTTACATCATAGGAGGATAGATGGCATTAGATTTAAGTTTTTTTTCAGACGCATATAAAGGTATAAAAAATATAGGAAGTGGAGTTGTAGATTTTTTTAGAAGTCCTAAAATGGATACTGCAAGAGATATTTTTGATGGTGTAAGAACTATAGGAACAGCTTTTAGAGATGCTACATCAGATGTAAGTAAAGAAGGTCCAGTGGGATTAGCTGATCCTAATGTAAATCTAGGTCAGTTTAAAGTAAGAGGTACATCAAGATCACAAGCAGGTGTACCAAGTTTTGGTGATATAGGTGAAGCTAGTTTTTATAAATATGCACAACTACAAAATACAGTTAGATATTTATATAATCAAAAAGCAAGATATCAAAGTATAGCAAAGGATAAATGATAATGGAATTAGATAAATTAATAGAAAAATTTAGACAAGAAAAAGATGATACAACACCATCTTATGAAGAACCTAATGTAAATGCATTTGATGCACCAATACCAGGGCAATCTTTAACAGATACTCCAGGTAATTATCCTTGGGAACATCCACCAAAAACTGCCTCAATAGAAGAAGCAACAGACATGGTGTATGATAGTTTGATGAATGAAAAAAATATGTCTAGAATGTTTACACTTCTTAGAATGGGTATACCTATAGAAGCATTAGTAAAAGTAATTACTTTTTCTGGATTCTTAGAAGGTAAGTGGACAGTTGATACTGCAAAATTATTAGAGCCAATAGTTGCTATGATGGTTGCTGGAGAAGCTGCACTTGCTAAAATACCAGCTAAAGTAAATTTAGGTGATGCAGAAGATATGGATTTCTTTCAAGACATGGCTGAAAGAAAATTAGATATGAAACAAGATAAAGAATTAAGTAAATTAAATTTAGAAATGGCACCAACGGAAAAACCTGAGATGTCAGGATTAATGGCTAGAGGAGAATAGTATGGGAATATTTAGTGATTTTGCAAATAGTGCAGGTGGAGATTTAACTGTAGGTGCACTTAGTGGACTACAAGAAGTTGCACAAAGAGATGCAAAAAATAATGCTGTTATAGCTACAAACTCATTAAATAAAGAAAATGAATCTTTTAAAATAACAGAACGTGCATTTGATAATAAAAAACAAATTAATAATATACTAGCAGCAAACCCTGAAGCATTTGGAATTACACCTAGTGGTGCCCAAACAGTTGAGATGATAGCAGATAGATTAACTAATTCTATATTTGCAGAACAAAGAAGTATATTTGAAGATGCAGATTTTAATAATGTTAAAATGAATGTTGCAAGATATTTAGCAAGAGATCCAGGTAAAGGTTTTGAATTAAAAGATCCCTATGTGCCATCAGAAAATTTATTTGAAGATGAGCAAGATAAACATGCACAGAAATTATCAGCTATCAGTAAAATGCCAAGAGCAGATAAATTACTATTTAATTTAAAAAAGATAGATGAAGAAGTTGGTGGTGATTTTCAAACTGTAAATCAAATTACAAAAGTTGCATCTATAAGTGCAAAAGGTTATGGTATATTAAATACTTTTCCAGGAACAGTTGAAGGTAATACTAATTTAAATTTTGCAAAAACTAATATTATAGTTGCAAATGCTAAAGCACAATTTCCAAATGATGCAGCTAAAAGAGGAGATTTTATAACTAAAAGATTATATGAAAATGGTATTAATCCTTTAGATGCTATTGGGTTTAAATCGCCAATGACTTATAAATCTATAGCAAATTTAATAGATAATGTTGGTGAAAATTTTGCAGCACAAATATCTATGAATACAGCTAACATTGCTAATCCAGAAACTACACCACAAGAAAGAGATAGATTATTAAAATTAAATGATCAAATATTATTATCTCAATTAGATATGATAAATAGATATTCTGATCCTAAGTTAATAGCTGGGCCAGATAGACAAGATGTATTTACTCAAGAACGTGTAGTAGAACAAATAAAGTATACACCAGATATAGATGGTGCAGGTAGATTAAATTTACCTACTACACCTGATGGAGTTACAAGAACTGTACCAATAGTAGACTTAATAAAAGATCCAAGATCTTTAAATGCATTACCTTTGGAAGTACAAAATTATGTTAATACAGTAAAAGAAAGATTCTTTGATGAAAAAGGTAATATGGTAGAACCTACTAGAGAAATGTTTGTTAAAGGTGAAGAGGGAGATATAAGATTTAGAAACTTCTCAAGTTTGTATAATAGATTGCAACCAGTTGATATAACTGACACATTAGATATAACTGGATATGGTTTTATACAAAGTCCACCTAAAAAAGAAAAATCAAAACCTAAAAAAGAACCAGAACAATCTAAAACTTTTACATACAAAGGTAAAACCTATAATGTACCAGAAGGTTTTGTAGGAAAAAATATACCAGAGTTTTTAAAAAAAGCAATAGCTGATCAAGAAAATAAAAAATAATGGATTTACAAACAGCAAATAAGGAGGAGTTTGAAAAGCTCCACCCATCAGTACAATCTTATTTAACTGCAGGGATTGATACAAATCCTTATGGTGATAAGATAGTTAGTGAAAAAAACTTTTTTAATATGGATTTATTTAATAATGATCCATATAATTTAGATCCTGATTTACCTCAAAGAACAGAAAAATTAAGAGAGAATCCTAATTATTTTGTTGAAGGTGTAAAAGCAGGAACATCGCATGCATTAGAACTTATTGGTAGTATACCAGGTGGAATAGATAGATTTTATGATTGGGGTAGATCTACATTAGGATTTGAACCAACAGAGGATAGTATATTTGATCATGCTGAAGATTATCTAAAAGATATTGCACATGATATAAATCCTGAATCTAAAAACTTTGCAAGACCAGAAGGATTTACAGATAAATTTTGGTATGGTTTAGGACAAGCTATGCCTACTATAGTTTCTTATATACCTTTTATAAGAGCTACAGCTATGGCAGGTAAAGGATTACAAACTATACAAGGTATAGGTATGGGTGCTAGATCAGCCAGAGCAACTGGTAGATTTTTAGCAGCAGGTAGTGCATTACCTTCAGGTATAGCAATAACTGATATGATTCGTGAGATAGATGATGGTAAACTATCAGATATAGCTATCTCTGGTGCGTATGGTTATGGTACAGGTAAAATATTAAATATAGCAAATAAATTAAACATATTACCTAGAATGGCTGTGCTTGGATCTACAGGATATTTAAGTGCAGGCTGGGAAGCTAACAATGAAGATAGGTTAGCATCAGCTGCAGTATGGGCTACACTAGGTGTATTTGGTCCATTAGCTGAAGGTAAGTCTATAAAAAGACAATTATCTGATGTAGAAGTACAAACAAAACAATTGTTTGGTCAGATGGAAAAACCTAAACTATTACAAGAAAATATAAATGAAAAGATAATAGAAATAAAAGACGCTAAAAAACAATTTGAAGAAACTCCTGCAGCTACAGATAAAGGTGTAATGCAGCAGAGAAAAGCTATAGATAAATTAGAAAAAGAATTAAACTCATTAGAAAAATTAGCAGATAGAACAGAGCCTGTAAAAAATGTAGTTGCTGAAAAAATGTTTCAGAATGCTGGTATTATTAGACAGCATAAAGAAATGATTAAGTCAGCAGAAAAAATAAATGAGATACAAAAAACTAATGAGAAGTTAATATCAGAAGGTAAAGAACCAAAACCTATTACTGAAAAAATGCAAACTGAGATGATGTCATCAGAACAGATTGCACAATCACAAAAATTTATAAAAGATTTAGAGCTTGAAAATGTTGCATATGGTAAAATAATTTGGACTAATAATAATTATAATGATGCAATATTTGGTTTAGATAAAAGACCTATTGAAGTATTTAAACAGGAAATGTATACTAGAGATGGTACTCCTAAACATGCAGATATGAAAGAATCCCTTGTTATGGACTTTAATCCATTTAAATTAGAGGGTGCAGAAACAAAAGGTACATTTGCAAAATCTAATTTAGTACCTGCTAAATTTATTAATCAACCTGTTGTAAAATATATTAATGATAGAATATACGCTAATAAACAAAAAATAGATACTATTGTTGAGCAAATATCTTATGATCCAATGTTTGCTGCTGATAGTTTAGTAGCACCAGGTAGAGGTAAAGCTAGCTTTGGTGATTACATGTTAAGATTAAATTCTACTGCAGAAGTTATAAGACTTGCAGGTATGAGAAAAATTAAAACAGATGGTGGTGGTTTAACTAGATTTACATTGATGAGATTAAAAGATCCCACAAAAGCAGCAGATATAGTTAATAAAGCAATTAGAATTGAAAGAGAAAAATTAGGAGAGGCTAAAAAAAATAAAGAAGATTATACAACTAGAGTAGATTTAAATGAAGGCCTAAGAAGATCAAGTAAAAAAGATTTAACACCAGATGAAATTAGAAGAATAGAAGAATTACAACAAGTTAGAACAGAAGAAAATGCACAAATAATTGATGCAGAAATTCAAAGTATTAGAGGTATTGATCCATTTATTCCTGTTAAACAAGGTCATTTTAAATACGAAGTTACAGATAAAGAATTAAGAACTAAATATAAATTTGATACTGAAATGGTTGAAGTTTATAGATCTATTAGAGGTGCAATTGATAAAGTTGTAGATAGTTATAATAAACGTGTTAAAGAAACTAAAGAAGATGCAAACGGTTATATAGAAAAAATTCCTAACTATATACCTCACATATTTACTGGTGACTTTGCAATATTTTTAAAAAAATGGCAAGGAGATAAACGTGGTTATAGACCTGTTGATGCACCTGGTGCAGAAAATATATTATCAGCAAAAGCATTAAGAGATTATTACATTAAAGAATATGGTGCAAAAGATATTACTAACACTAAATTTAATAATAGAAAAAAATTAGATAGTTTATATACTGTTCAAATAGTTAAAAGAGAAAGATCAAAATTAGGTAATGAAGAGTTTGATGCATTTAGTAAATTGTTTGAAAGATATGAATTAACTGATGAGGCTTTTTTAAATTATCAACAAGCTATTGATAAAGCAAGGCAAGCTACAGGTTTTAAAAAGTTTTCATTACAACGTCAAGGTGTTAATGGATTTTTAGGTAGTAGATTGCATGCAAAACAAATGTATACTAAAAAACTTTCTGAAAAATTTGCTGAAAGAGATTTAGATACAAGGCAAGCTGCAGACTTTGAAACAGCAATATTATCATACTTAAAAGGTGGTATTACAGCTGGTGAAAGACTAGCATTTAATAAAGAATTAGGTCAAATATTAAATCAAGTAACAGTTGTATCTGATGGTAAAGGTGGTACTAGAAATACAACTATAGGAAAAGATTATCCTGTTGCTGCACAAATGGCACAACAATTAAAAGCTAATGCTTTTGGTGAATTACAACCTGGTAAATTAATAGAAAAATTATCACAAGTAGGATCAGATTACATAGGTAATAGTGGTTTAACTAGAATACTTGGAGGTGCTAACCAAGTAACATTGAATGCTAAATTATTATTTGGTAATATGAGATTTTTATTATCTCAGGTATTTCAACCTTATCATATGATATTTCCACGTCTTGTAGATTTACAATATTCTGGATTTGATAAAGGTAAAGTTGCTATGTCACAAATAAAAACATTTAGAGATATTTTCTTTCCTGATAAAGAAATGAAAAGTGTTATTGAATTTATGTACAAAGAAGGTGTGGTAGATCAAAAGTTTTTAAATGAAGCAGCAGCTGAAGTTAAAGGAGTGCTAGGTACACCTAAATTACCTGGTAAATTAAAAGACCCATTAGGTAGACGTGTATTTGATTTTAGTAGATTATTAAAAATAGTTACACTACAAGATTTTGCAGGTAAAGCAGAGCAGGTTAGTAGATTAAATGCATCACTAATGTTATATAATTTTTTTAGAAGTGCTGGTGTACAAAAACAAAGTGCTATGGAAATGGCTGCATATAATGCAAATAAATATATGGTTGAGTATAATTATCTAGAACAACCTGGTATTTATGGCAGCAGAGGCTTAGGACCACTTGGCAAACCTTTTGGTTTATTTAAAACTTTTCAACATAACTATTTAGCACAACTTGCAGATTATGCAGGTAAAGCTGCACAAGGTAAGGGTAATGCAGGATTACTTGCTTTCTTTACTCAAATGGTATTTTCAGCTGGTGTATTTGGTGTAATAGGTTTTGAATCAGCAGAAAGAATACTTAGAACATTATCACCAACTATACAAAAATTTACAGGTCAGCCATTACCATCAATGACAGAAACAATATTAACAAGTGACCTACCTGCATATTTAAAATACGGTGTACCATCAGGTGCATTAAATGTAGATTTAACTGCTACACTTGCAGCACCAGGTGTTAATCTTGGAGATTTAGTAAGTGTACCTGCATTAGATTATTTAGGACTAAATCCATTAAATGGTTTTGCACAAGGTAGAGGTAGAGGTATTATACCAACAGGATATAATGCATTAATAACTGCAATAGCAAGTGATAGTAGTGAAGAAAAAAGAGAAAATTATGTTAAGTTTTTATCTGCTCTTGCACCTAGTTCTATGCAAGGTGCAGTTGAACAGTATTATATGGGATTACCAATAGGTTACTGGCAATACTGGACACCATCAAAAGAATTTAAAGATGTACATAAAATGGGTAAATACACAAATATACAAAGAGATGTATTTAAAAGAGGTAGAGGAGAAGTAGTTAGAGGATATGAAGATTGGTTTGCAAGAACACTATCAGCATATTCTTTAGAAGAAAAAGAAGCACTTAAATTAACCTATGTAACCACTAGAGTTAAGAAAAATCTTAGAGATGATATAAGTGGTTATTTAACAGCAGGTGCTAAACACTTAATGACAGATGGATTTGTACCATTATATATAATAGATAGATTAACTAAATATGGTTTAACATATCCACAAATATTTGAAAGATTAACTAATAGAGCAGACTTAATGAATACTACTATATTAGATAGATTAAT
>Ga0160423_10002831_pt1 | contig 14485 bp, 9 predicted proteins | sample CRUFie14St8metaG_FD_108191 | JGI IMG/M metagenome (GOLD analysis project Ga0160423, IMG submission 108191) | Marine microbial communities from the Costa Rica Dome - CRUD Field 142mm St8 metaG | ecosystem: Environmental > Aquatic > Marine > Oceanic > Photic zone | place: Costa Rica: the Eastern...
CCTCCGGGGACCTTGCCAACCCCGCTCTTCGCACCGCCCACCCGGAATGCAATGCCTTGGACGCGGTGCCTCTAACCCTCTCGATCGCACCCGGCCTTTGAGCCGCCAGGGATTTTGCAGGCGAAGGAATTTTCGGTGGAAATGTTCGAGTCAAGTGCACTTGATCAAGTGTTGGAAACGCACCGTGAAGTGCTGCTGTTGCCTGGAAGAAACTCTATTTTTTATTGAGTGTGTGATTGAGATCGAGTCCGAGTCTTCGGGTGAGCTGCGAGCTGATCATGAGTCCAACGCTGTTCATGTCGATCTCCGCCCGCTCACGCATCAACATTTCAAAGCGGTGGCACGAAGGTCTCCCTGCCCGCCATGTCCGTGATCTTGATCCTGTTGTTGACCTTGAGTGCCTCGCACTCTTCCTTGAGGTCCTGGAAGAGCACTGTGCTGAGATACCTCTCACCAAAGCTCGGGACCACCACTACGATGAGCTTGCCCTCGTTCTCCGGAAGGCGCCCAAGGTCGACCGCCGCCCTCACCGCCGCCCCAGAGGAGATTCCCGCCAGCAGGCCCTCCTCTCTCGCTAGTCTCGTCGCCATCGCCACCGCGTCAGCGCTGGAGACCTTGACAACTTTGTCAATCAGGTCGGTGTCCAGGATGCCGGGAACAAAGCCGGCGCCGATTCCCTGGATCTTGTGAGGCCCCGGGCTCCCGCCCGAAAGCACGGCGCTCTCCTCGGGCTCCACCGCCACCACCCTGACCCCCTCCGCCTTGGACTTGAGGTACCGGCCGCAACCGGTGATGGTCCCTCCGGTTCCTACCCCGCTCACGAGAATGTCCACCTGGCCGCCGGTGGCCTCCCAAATCTCCGGTCCAGTCGTCCTCACGTGGGCCTCCACGTTGGCCGGGTTCTCAAACTGCTGCAGGACGTAGGCGCCCTCCGTCTCCCCTGCGATCCTCTGAGCGCGCTCCACCGCCCCTCCCATCCCCTTGGCCGGGTCCGTCAGCACGACCTGCGCTCCGAAGGCCCTGAGCATGATCCTGCGCTCCATGGACATCGAGGATGGCATGGTGAGCACGAGCTTGTAGCCCTTGGCGGCCGCCACCATGGCGAGGCCGACCCCGGTGTTGCCGGAGGTGGGCTCCACGAGGGTAGTGGTTTTGGGGTCAATGAGACCCTTGGCCTCGGCATCCTCGATCATGTTCAGGCCGATCCGGTCCTTCACGCTACAACAGGGCTCCATGCTCTCCAGCTTCGCCGCGATCCTGGCGCCACAGCCCTCGGACACGCTGTTCAGGTACACGAGCGGGGTCGACCCGATGAGCTCAATTACGCTTCCCCTCACCTTGGTGAGGTGGGCGAAGTCCCCAGGCCGGGAGGCCTCCGCGTGGCACGACACGCCCGAAGGACGGCGGGAGGGGCCTCCGACGCCTGGCGCGGCCGGCAGTCCAGCACCACTCCAAGACGTCTGCCCGGCCACCTTGCTGGAGGTCCTCCTTGACGTTCCCGTGGCTGGTGTCGGTGTAAGTCGAGCCCGCAACGCTCCCACCCGTCCGGCTTTCACCGCAGATCCCACCATCCTAGTCCCTCTAGTCCAGTACGTGGCCTCTCGCCGCGCGAACCAGCCCTCCTCGCTCTCGTCGGCTTGGCCCTGTTTCCCCCCCCCCCCAGCTGCCCCCCAGCTGAGCGCGATCGGAAATCTCTGGGAAATTTGTTTTTTTTGGGACCGGGGGAAGCGGACGAAACCCTCGAGAGCGGACGGCGCGCGGTTCGGCGAACGACGGAGGAGGAGGGATCGTCGCCGGGGAGTGCTAGCGGAGGCGTTTCACGATGGTGAGTCGAGGCCCGAAAGGAAGCGGGCGCGGGGCGGCGGGGGACGCCGAGGCCGACCTCTCGACGCGACGGGCGGCACGAGCTACCCCGATCGGCGCGGTAGAGCTCGTGCTCGTGGTGGGGGGCGGTGGACCCCTCTTTCCCGGTCCTCACGGCCCCGCCGGGTTCGGCCTCCCTTCCCATTACCCCGTCGTTCCTCTGCCGTCGCGAGGTCACGCACTCCCCACCCCTCCATTGCTGACAACCTCGCCCTCCTTTCGCCCTCCTTCGCTCTGCCCTCGCGTTCTTTCTCTGGGCGACTCGCGCCGACCAGCCACTTCGCCTTGACGTGAAGAGGGTGCTCTTCCAGCGCTCGGACCGGGTGAAGGGCGTGGACCTTCACCCGACCGAGCCCTGGCTACTCGCGAACCTTTACAACGGATCCGTTCACATATGGAACTACGTCGACCAGACTCTCGTGAAGAGCTTCGAGGTCACCGACCTCCCGGTGCGCGCGTCCAAGTTTATTGCGAGGAAGCAATGGATCGTCGCCGGCTCGGACGACATGATGGTCCGCGTCTTCAACTACAACACCACGGACAAGGTGGGTCTCGGCTCGCCCGCCTGTCTTAGGGTGTGGACCTGTTCCCCCCCCCTTCTCATCCCCCCTCGCTGACGCGCCTGCCTCCTCTTTTATTTTTTGTTTTCGTCACCCCCCGTCCCGACTCCACAGGTCAAGGTCTTCGAGGCGCACTCGGACTACATCAGGTCCGTGGCCGTGCACCCCACGCAGCCCTTCCTGCTCACGAGCAGCGATGACATGCTCATCAAGCTGTGGGACTGGGAGCAGGGCTGGGCCTGCACCCAGGTGTTTGAGGGGCACACCCACTACGTCATGCAGGTGGTCTTCAACCCCAAGGACTCCAACACCTTCGCCAGTGCCTCGCTCGACCACACGGTCAAGGTCTGGTCGACGGGCCAGCAGATCCCCAACTTTACCCTGGAGGGCCACGACAAGGGCATCAACTGCCTTGAGTACTTTACGGGCGGGGACAAGCCCCATCTGATCACGGGAGGAGACGACAAGAGGGTGAAGATCTGGGACTACCAGACCAAGAGCTGCGTGAACACCCTCGAGGGGCACACGCACAACATATCGGCGGTGTGCTTCCACCCCGAGCTCCCCCTCATCGTCACAGGGTCGGAGGACGGCACCATCAGGCTCTGGCACTCCACCACCTACCGGTTGGAGCAGACCCTGAACTACGGCCTGGAGAGGGTGTGGACCATCTCCTACCTCAAGGGCTCTAACCTGCTGGCCATCGGTTACGACGAGGGAACCGTTCTGATCAAGATCGGCCGGGAGGAGCCCCTCGCATCCATGGATGCCGGTGGCAAGATCATCATGGCCAAGCACAACGAGGTCCAGACCGTGAACCTCAAGTCCCTGCCCGCGGACGCGGAGCTTAACGACGGGGAGAGGATTTCCCTGGCGGTCAAGGACCTCGGGTCCTCGGACGTGTACCCGCAGACCCTCAAGCACTCTCCTAATGGCAGGTTCGTCTCTGTCTGCGGCGACGGGGAGTACGTCATTTACACGGCGCTGGCATGGAGAAACAAGAGCTTTGGCCAGGGCCTGGACTTTGTGTGGAGCTATGACTCGTCGATGTACGGAATCAAGGAGTCTGCCTCGAGCCTCAAGGTCTTCAAGAACTTCAAGGAAGACAAGACCATTAGGCTTGATTACCACGCCGAGGGAATTTACGGTGGGGCCCTCTTTGGGGTGAGGACTCGTGACTTCATCTGCTTCTACGACTGGCTGGACGGCACGGTGATCAGGAGGATCGACGTGGGAGTGAAGCACGTGGCATGGTCGGACAGTGGTGAGTCCCTTGCCATTATCACTGAGGACACCCTTTACGTCTTGTCCTTTGACAGGGCCATCGTGGATGAGTACCTGGAGAGCGGCCAGGAGATCCCCGAGGACGGCGTGGAGGACGCCTTCGAGGTCGTCCACGAGGTCTCCACCAAGGCCCAGACCGCGATCTGGGTCGGGGAGTGCTTGATCTACACGGACGCTGCGTGGCACCTGAACTATGTTGTGGGCGGGGAGATTACGACGCTCTTCCACCTGGACCACCCGATGTACCTCGTGGGCTACCTGAGGAACCTGAACCGGCTCATTTTGGTGGACAAGGACTTCTCCGTCATCTCCTACAAATTTTTGCTGTCCATTATCGAGTACAAGACTATGGTGATGAGGGGGGACTTGCAGGCCGCACAGGGTGTCCTGCAGTCCATCCCGGAGGACCACCACAACAGCATGGCCGAGTTTCTGGAGGCCAAGGGTTACGTGGAGCAGGCCCTCACTGTGGCCACGGACGAGAACTACAAGTTTGACCTCGCGGTCCAACTGGGAAGGCTTGACGTGGCCATGTCGATAGCAGAGGCCCTGAACACACCACGCCGCTGGAAGCAGCTCGGAGAGCTTGCGCTGTCCAGAGGGGACATCCAGCTCGCGGAGGACTGCTATATCAAGGGCAAGGACCTCAGCGGCCTGCTGCTGATCTACCAGGCCAAGGCCGACGCCGAGGGCATGGAGACGCTGGTGTCGATGGCCAAAGAGGAGGGCAAGATGAACATCGCTTTCTTGGTCCTCTTTCTGCTCGGAAGGATGGACGAGTGCATGGGCTTGCTCGCTGAGGCCGGCAGGTACCCTGAGGCTGCCCTGCTGGCGAGAACCTACCTCCCCAGCAAGATGAGTGACGCTGTGAAGTCTTGGAAGCAGGACCTCAGCACGAAGAACAAAACTGCCGCGGAGTCCCTTGCAGATCCAGAAGCGTACAGTAACTTATTCCCGGATCTGGAGGTGGCCATCCAAGCGGAGGGTCTTCGCAACCAGATGAGTGCGCAAAATATCCCTGCTCAGGCCTTTTCACAATACGAGGGTTGCACGATGGCGGACCTTTTAGAGCAGGTGAAGGGCATGTCCGTGAACGACAACGGACCATATACAAATGGCGTTGGGGAACCGGAGATGGAGACCGCCCCAGAGCCAGAACCCGAGCCAGAGCCAGAGCCAGAACCGGAGCCAGAACCGGAGCCAGAGCCGGAGCCAGAACCGGAGCCAGAACCGGAGCCGGAGCCAGAGCCAGAAGTAGAGGAGGCAGGTGAGGAGGAGTTGGAGGGAGAGGAGGGGATCGCAGACGAGGATCTGGATATCAATGTGGACGAGGACGTCAACATTGAGTTGGACGATGACTGGGGGCTGGATGCAGAGGACGAAGTGTAAGGAGAAGTTCCAAGAAAAATCTCAGTTGTATTTCCAATCAATTCTAGATCCTCCGTATGTCACATGTTCTATTGTACAACAACGCACACGCCGTCACGATAAGCCTGGCTCTGTCATGAAAGTGGAGCTTGGGAAAGGAGCCTCCTCCCTCTCGCTCCTGAGAACAGGCGTAGTGGACTCCAGGGCGCTGATGTCCACGTCTATGGATCTCTGAGAGCTTGTGCTCTGGAAGTCCGCATACGTACCGGACTTTGTCCTAATCGTCTTGCAGAACCGCTTTGGGATGACGATGTCGTGCTTCATGCTCGAGATCATCTGGTGCTTGAAGAAGGAGGTCCCCAAGCTCGTGAGGTGCCTGTGTGCGATTTTCACAGAGACGGCCTCCTTGGTGTTCATGATAGCAGAGTACGCGAGCATCGTGGACTGAGAGAGTTTTTGGTTCCGCAGCAACTGCATGTTCTTCGCGGATAGCAGGGACTTCTTCTCCGAGTCCAGGGTCTTGTCCACGGAGGGGGAGATGAACTCGGCCCCAAGCGGGGGGAGGATGGAGGACTTCCTCTTGGCCTTCCCCGCGCGCTTGGCCGGGCTGGGGGATCCCGCCACCTCAGTAGCAGCGGGCAGGAGAGGCTCCCTCTCGCTCTCCTCGGGCTTCCCCTTGGGCTCGGACGCCAGCGCCATGGCCGTGGACGCGATTTTGGACAGGTGCTCCCGGTGCCACTCCGCCCTTGGGATGAAGTGCTCCTTGAGCTTGTCCAGATCGAGGGCATGCAGGTTCTTTGTCAGGTCGTTCCTCTCCAGGATCAGGACGGAAAGGTTAGTGTGTGCCACGACGGAAACCTGGCTGGTGGCGTCCACGCCGAAGAGGCAGGCCTCGCCCACGATGTTCCCGCTGGTCACGATGCCGATCTCGAACTGCCTGCTCAAAAAGCGGTTGCTGAACGCCTTCCTCTTGGCCTGCGAGGCACCCCTGGACCCCATCCTCTGGTACCTGTGCGGTGCAAAGGTGTCCGACCTCAGGCTCGGCTTCCTCGCCCCCTTGCTCGTCTTCTGAAGGAACTCCTGTTGCATGCTCTCTGGGATCCGCTGCAGCAGCTTGCACTCACCGGAGATGATGAAGTACACTCCGTCGGGTTTCTCGCCCTCCCTAATGATCACGGTCCCCTTGAGGATGTCGTCCCTCCTCATCGAGTACGCCAGGCCCTTGATGTCCGAGTGCCTGATCACGTCGCGCATGGCGGGGGTCTTGTTCAAAATCGATATCTTCTGTGCCAGCGTACCGTCAAAGCCCCTCTCCAGGATCCTCTCGTACTCCGTCTTCTCCAGGCAGACGAGGTGACTGGTCTCCCTGGACATCAATACGCAGTCCAGGGGTGTGTTAGTCCCAAGGATGGACTCGCTACCGAAACAGCTGTCCTTCTCCAAGTCGATGATCTGCTCGTTCTCGTTCTCCTCGGACTGCCTCCAGCTCGAGGACCCAATCTTGTTCCCGCCGGACAGTGTGGACTCCATGATCTCCATGAACTCCTGCAGGTCGATGGTGCCCGAGAAGTCGTCGTCGTACTGCTCCAGCAGGTCCTGGATCTGCCCAAGGTTCACGTTCATGCCAATCATCCCGAAAGCGTCGCACATCTCCTCCGCGTCAATGGCCCCACTGTGGTCCGTGTCCACCATCTTGAAGAGGGACTCCACTTCTGCCTTGCCCAGCTTCACCTTGTTCTTCTTGCTCGACGCCTTCTGGGACGCGGTGATCACGTGCCTCTCCGGCAGGCTCGTCCGCAGCTCAATGTTCCCGGACAGCACCCAGTAGAAGCAGTGGGCCCAGCCCAGGAACTCGTTGATCTTCAGGCTGCCGTACTTGTCGAGAACCTTGAGCTTGAGGACCCTGCAAAGGTCGCGGTGCACACCAGGGCCGTGTGACGTCAGGAACTCCACGTGGCTCGTGCCGCTGACCAAAAAGCTGATCTCCTGCTCGGTCCTCTGCTGCGGCCGCTTCCTCAAAATCTTGGAGTACCTCGTCAGCGAGGATGTCTTCTCGACCTTGCCTACTAGGCTCTCCAGGAGCTGGCTCGCGGACCCCTGGTTCGCCCCGAGGCCCTCCTTCGGGGCCGCCGACTTCGGGGCCATCGAGCCGAGCGCGCGCGCGCGTGTGTGTGTGTGTGTGGGGGGGGGGGGTCGGGAAACTCGCGAAGAGTTTCCTCGCGCTCCCTCCTCAACCCTTCTGCCCAACAGTTCCTCTCACGGCCGGCCTGTGCAGTCCCACATTTTGCGCGCGGTACTCCTCGTTTCCTCCCGTCGCTCTTCGCGCCCGGTAAGCGTGTTTCGTGGGGCTCGGAGTCGGACCCCCAGATGCCTCAGCACCTCGCTGAAGCCTCTGCGAGCAGTCCAGTGCCGCTGGGCTCAATCCAGTCCGGCCGGTTGGGTCCTGGGACCGATTGCGTTCCCCTCGGAACGCTCTTTCTCCCAAGATTTTGACCAGCAATGCAAATAGAAAATATATATGGAAACTTCGTAAACATTTCCATATTTTCGTACATCGAAGATACAGCCGACTTGGATGTCTACTGGGTGCGCCACCTTTTTCCACTTTTTCGTACTTTTTCGAATCGACCAACCAGGGGAGGGCACACACTCACACACACACACACTGAAAAAATCAACCTTCAAGGGAGAGAGGAAGACGAGAGAGAGAGGAGAGGGGGAGAGAAAAACAGTTGGTGGTTACAATGGTGGCTTAAGGCACCCTTATTATGATGGTGGTACAAAAATAGGTTTCTTGGTCCTTGGGAAAAAAATACAACTTGTGGGTAAAACTTGGCGAGTGCCTGCTCTCTCGCTTCTGCGCCCCGCGGCGGGACTCACGAGTTCTTGCTTGGCAGCACGGACCGCACGAGTTGCGTGTTCACCTGAGCGGGGAGCGGGGGCATGGACTTCATGACCCCTCCTATGCTTCCCATAGCCCCCTGGGCCTTCATCAGGTTGTCCCTAAACTTGAGCAGAAGGTCCGTGTTCTCGCGGACCTTGTTGTGCATCATGTTCTGCTGGATCTGCTTGATGACCACGATGTTCTCGTCCAGGACTCCCGTGATGGGAGCGTACAGCACGTTCGCCTTCTCCCCCAGGGCGCTCTGCTGACCGTGGTACGCCGAGGAGTCCGACTTGTTGGCCTTGTCCGCCTTCCTCTTGCTCGACGAGTTGCTCCCCTTCTTGTTCTTCTTCTCCTCCCTCTTGCTCAACCACTTGACGCGAAGCGCCACGTCCCGCACGCCCTTGTTCGGCAGCAGCGAGCTCACCTTCAGGTACCGCCCAAGCGGCGAGTATCGGTCCGCGGGGAACTTTTTCAGGGCCACAGAGAGCGTGTGGATCTCCTCCTCGGTCCACTTCGTCTGCTGCTCCATCGTCGTCTTCGTCGTCGTCTTCGTCGTCGTGCTAGCTCTTATCTCTCGTCGCGCGCGGCGAGTCGCGTCTGTCTCGACCCTGTCCCAAGCGACCTTCGCCTGCGGTGTGACTCGGATGAGCCTCTCCCCCTGACAAGACACGCACACACACACACACACAAAAAAAAGGGAGCCTGCGCTCGTACACAAGGTTCGCGGCGCCTCGAGGGGGCTCGGTCCAAGCGATCCTCTCTCGCGCCTCCCACTCTCTCTCTCTCTCTCTCTCGTCTCCCTTCCGGGGGGGGCTGCGCTGCTGGGGCGGAGCGCCGGGCTTTCAGTTTCTCTCTTGTCCGAGTCGACCGTGGCGTGGGATATTTCAACCGTCCGGATTTGCCTTTTCTCAACCTAGTAGTAATCCCGTGTTAAATTGCACTTGCGATGTCGCATATTTTGTTGAAACTCAGAGATAAGGGTGCAGGGGAACGGTGGCTCGAGAGTAGAAAACGCCGGGTTCAGCCTTGAGGGATATGGTGGAGATGGTGGAGACTGAAAAGGAAAAGGGCGGGAAACCATGGTGGATGCTCAGATCCCCGTGATCGTTGGAGAGGATGGGGGGGGGGGAAAGGGTCCCAAGCTGATTATCATCGTCCTTCATCGATCGGTCATGACCATCGGTCACCATCGCCCCCTTCCCAAACACACACACACACGAGCCCACGAGCCCCCCGCGGGGCGCGGCAATCCACCCACCCAACAACCCATCCATGAGCTGTTCACTTTACGATCCAGCGAGTGGTGTGGTGGGCGGAGAGGGACGAGCAGAGGATAGAGGAGAGAGAGAGAAAACGGAGAGCTCACCAGAACGTCCTTGCACCCCGACGGAGCACCACGAACCGCAGCCAGATTGTCCTCCCAGAGACGATGGGAGAAGTCATCCTCCCTGCTGACCGCCGCTGCCCCTTCCTTTCTCTCTCTTTCCCCTCCGCCCCTCCGCCCCTTTCCCTCACCTCCATGTGCTTTCCATCCATCTCCAAATTCCATCGTCTTGGTTTTTGTACGGATCTCCGGCCGCGTATATCCCACCGAAATCCGAGTCAGGGGGACAGTCTGTCCAAGAACAGAGAAAGAACCACCGGGTATCCATCACGCGGGTGCCGCTCGCGCCTCGCCCCCGGTCCGCTTGAAACGCCATGGTCCAATGGTACCAGATCGCGATAAGCGTGGGCTTGGTCCTACTCTCGGGCCTCTTCAGCGGCCTTACACTCGGTGAGTCACACGTTCGCTCTCACCCACCCCACCCACAGCCCACTTGTACCCGCATGCGCGAGAAAACCACCCGCCGGTTGGCTGACTTCCCTTGCCTTTCCTCTTGGCGGCACCACTTGAACCGCATTAGGCCTGCTGTCGCTGGACACGACGAACCTTGAGGTGCTTCAGGAGGCCGGAGAGGAGGAGGAGAAGAGGTACGCCAAGGTGATCAGCCCGGTGAGGAAGTCGGGGAACTTGCTGCTGTGCACCCTCCTGCTGGGGAACACGCTCGTGAACACACTGCTGAGTATCTTCCTAGCGGGCCTGCTCAACTCCTGGCAAGGTTTTGTGGTCTCCACCTTCCTCATTCTCGTGTTCGGCGAGATCATGCCGCAGGCCACCTGCTCCAAGCACGGCCTCCTGGTCGGCGCCAAGACCATCTATCTCACAAGGCTCTTCATGTTCCTGCTGCTGCCCGTGACCTACCCGATCTCCTGGTTTCTGGACCGCATGCTCGGGTCGGAGATCGGCATCTTGTACAACAGGAGCGAGCTGAAGCGCCTGATCGAGATTCACGTGCAGAAGCACGACGTGTCAGAGCAGGGCGCCATCCTGGACGCCGAGGACCAGGTCATGTTGACCGGCGTGCTGGACTACAAGCAAAAGGTCGTCAAGGACGTGATGACGAGGCTGGAGAAGGTCTTCATGGTCGACGTGCAGACCAGACTGAGCTTCGAGACCATACTGGACATCTACAAGTCCGGGTACACGAGAATTCCGGTGTACGAGAAGTCGAGGGACAACGTCGTGGGCATCCTGTACGCCAAGGACCTGATCTTGGTCGACCCGAGCGATGAGGTGGAGGTTCGCACCATCCTGGCCTTCCACGAAAAGAAGGCCATCAAGGTGCTGGACAACACTCCACTGAACATCGTGTTCAGGATGTTCAAGACCTCTTTTGTGCACCTCCTCGTTGCTGTGCACCTCAACGAGTCCAAGGAGATGTGGATCCAGAACGTTGACAAGATGAACCACACTCTGCAGTGCCCTCAGGGCGTCGTGGGGATCATCACGCTGGAGGATGTGCTGGAGGAGGTGATCAAGGCGGAAATCGTGGACGAATCGGACAGGTTCACGGACAACCTGCAAAACACCCTGGTGCCCAGCAAGCGCAGGAAGGGCATGCAACGGTACCTAGAGCTCTTCAGCTACAGGTCCAACGCCGGTTCGAACCTGTCGGACAACGAAATCGACGCCATCAGGCTGTTCCTGGTGGAGTGCTGCCCGGACTTTAGCGCCTTCAGGAAGACCAGCAGCGCGCTGCTCAAGTACATCGAGAGCTCGCAGGTCATCGAGCTCAAGGAGGAGGAGCTCAGGGAGCACGGAGACCTTGGGTACTGCCTGTATACCAAGGGGGCGCCCTCCGACGAGGTCACGATCATGCTGGCGGGAATGGTTGAGGTGACCAGCGGGAAGGAGAGCTTCAAGACGGTGCTGGGACCGTGGTCGATCCTCGGGTCGAACATGCTGAGCTCCATCCGGTCCAAGACCTACATCACGGACTTCACGGCTTACGTCAAGTCGGACTATTGCCGGATACTGAGGCTCGACAGGAGCAGGTACCACATGCTCCTGGACAAGGAGCAGGAGGGCGACAAGAACCTGACGAGATCTCAGCTTGAGGAGCGGGCGAGCATGGATGGGAATCCCCCTGAGCTGCGGGAGCTGGAGGTGAAGACGGATTCCGACGACAACGAGAGCGACGACGAGATCGAGGTCAAGATCGACATCTCTCCGAGAAACGGGAGGGGGAGGAGGTCCAGGAGCGGGTCCCCAAAGAACAACAGCTTGTGATGTTTGGGGGATCTGCCCACAATTTGAGTAACTTTTGATTGTTGAGGACTCTACTCCTTTAGCTTGAGCTTGGCGCGGCCTCGCCGGTGGCTGTACGACTTGCCGAGCTCGACCATCACCTTGGCGTTTGAGGCCACGAAGAGGACGCTGGAGGCAAAGACCGCTGGCAGCACGGACTCAACCCCTTCGAACTCATACAAGTAGGCCCAGAACAGCCAGTTGAGCTGTGCGAGGACCCAGAGCGCAACGGAGGCCCTCACCCCTGGGCTCGCCGCCGCCGCGTTGCCCGGCTCCGCGACCCAGGGGTACACCAGCGGCAGGAGCACGAGGTACCAGGCAAAGTACTGGGCGGTGACCACCTTGTTCAGAGTAACGAAGGAGAGCGTGACCATGAAGAGCGAGAAGGGCAGGGTGGACCGCCTCACCGCGCCATAGTACACCCAGCAGGCCACCTGGGGCGCGAAGGCGGCGAGGCCGAGGGCCTTTCTGGCGCCCTCGTGCGTGACCGTCCTGAAGACGAAGAACCATGGGGAGAAGTTGTGGGCGAGGTCATACCTGCCAAAGTGGTACAGGATGGCCTCATCGAGGTACCGCTGGCCGTCGAGGGCGTAGCAGGCCAGGCACAGAGCGGCGCAGGTGAGGCCCGAGGCGAGGCAGAATGCGACCTTCTCGCGGGTCAAAGCGAGGAGGGACCCTCGGTTGCCGCCCTGCTCCTCAAAGATGCTCCGGTTGGGCCGGCCAAGGTGGACGAGGAGCGGCAGGGCGTAGATCACCGGGAAGATTCTGATGTGGACTGCGACCCCGAACCAGAACCCGGCGAGGGCGTGCCTCCGCCTCTCCAGAAGCAGCAGCATGAGTAATATGCACAAGCTGCTGATGGAATCCGAGCTTCCCCTGCTCGAGATTGTGGCGGTGTACGGGTTGAAAAGCCAGAGGCCTAAGGAGGTTAGCACCAGGGATGCGTCGGCATCCCGCAACGCTCCGCGCAGCAGCTTGTACTGCACGATCGATATGACGACGTCCGCGGTCGAGAACAGGACCTTCCCGAAGGCCTTGAAGACGACGGTGTTCGGGAGCATGAGGTACGCGATGAGCGGGGTATACCTGTAGGTCTCCCGGTCGAAGGCGCTCCCACCCCTCAGCACGTGGAAGGCGGCATCCGTGTACACCTCGTAGTCAATGTCCGTGTACTTGACCTTGGAGTGAGCGTCCTGTACGAAGGAGAAGATGATCAGGCCAAAACGCGCGAGCAGTCCCAGCCTGATCAATCTCCTGGCCTCCAGGCCGAGGCTTCCCCTTTTGCCACGACGGCACGTGAGGAACCTAAGCACGCAGCAGCAGCAAGGGCAGCAGCAACCGCCGCAGCAGCCCTCCTCCTCGTCGTCCCCATCGCTGGCTTCCAGCTTCCGCGTTGGCTTCGCCATCCTCCACCAACGGCTGAAACACCCGCAAAACTTAAAAAAACAAAAAATCAAAGGTCGAAGTCCCGGCTGTCGCCCAGGAGCGGGACGAGCGGGGTCGTCTGGTGGGCGAACTGGTTGTGTTCTGGGTTTTCTGAAAGGAGAGGGAGGGAGGAGGAGCCTGGAGGATCATCCAACCCTTTGCCCTCGCAACCTCGCAACCCCTCCGCGCAAGCCATTCGGAAAAGAAGCGCCGGCGGCAGAACGATGGGGAAACAGAGCGTGGACGAGATCTGGGCTTCGCTCAAGTCGAGCACCATGAAGAAGGCCAGCGACGCGAGGTCGGGGGTCAGGAACGCCATGGCGGAGTCTCCGTCGGGAGCGACGGCCGAGGCGAAGGCTGGCACGGGCGGGGCAACCGCAACGTCTGCGGCGGAGCCGGCCCAGGAGAGGTCCCTAGCCGAGCTCCCCGACCTATCGGCCGAGGTTGTCGTCGCAGCCCTCAGGAGGGACGTGAACTGCCTGACGGACGAGAACAGGGCCACCAGGAGGGGCGGGGCGGAGAGGCTGAGGAGGAGGCTTCTCGAGGACGCGGACTTCCTCGCCAAGGGCGGCCGGGACCTCCTCCCCTCCGTCCTCACCGACTCCTTCCTCGCCCCGCTGGCCAGGTTGCTAAACGACCCTGCCGAGAAGTGCCGCGAGGCCGGCGTCCTCTTCGTCAGGGCGGCAGCCTCTGCCCTGCAGGACACCTCCCTGCTCTTCCAGAGGACCGTTCCCGCGGTGAAGGCGAGGATTGGCGGGGACGAGGCCTGCGAGCCCTCCGAGGAGCTCAGGCTGTGGATGGTCCAGCTGCTTAGGGGCGACCTCGCCACCCGGTGCGCCAAGGACCACCTCGTGGCCTACGCCCCGGATATCATTTCCGTCGTCGTCAGGGGCCTGGACGACCCTTTCCACGAGGTGAAGAAGGAGACCTGCAGGCTGATCTGCGACCTCCCCACCCTGGTGGGCTCACGTGGTGCCCTGCTCGAGCACGCCGAGACCATCGTCAAGGGCGTGGTCAGGAACATGGCGCATCCCCACTACAAGGTCAGGGTACTCCTCGTGTCGGCCGTCGACGCGGTGGTGGGGATGAGGCCGAGCCGGGAAGTGGTGGACAAGCTCGTCGCAACCATCCTCCACGAGGCGACTTTTGACAAGGCCCGCCAGGTTCGAGGGCGGGTTTACGAGTGCATGGCGTCCTGGCTGGCGATCGTGGAGGAGGAGGAGAAGGTTCCTTTGGAGGCCGGGGCGGAGGTTGGGGCGGGGGTTCGGGCCCCGGAGCCCCTGTACGCCGAAATTCTGCTGCCCTTTTACCTCGTTGGGATGCTGGACGAGGAGAGGGAGATCAGGAAGGTGTCCAGGCAAAGGCTGGAGGAGGTGTGCGCGAGGAACGCCGAGGCGGGGTGCTACCCTGCTGGCCCTCACGAGGACGGGGGCGAGGGTGGCAACCTCGTCAGGAGAATGGTCAGGCACC
>Ga0160423_10002832_pt1 | contig 14482 bp, 10 predicted proteins | sample CRUFie14St8metaG_FD_108191 | JGI IMG/M metagenome (GOLD analysis project Ga0160423, IMG submission 108191) | Marine microbial communities from the Costa Rica Dome - CRUD Field 142mm St8 metaG | ecosystem: Environmental > Aquatic > Marine > Oceanic > Photic zone | place: Costa Rica: the Eastern...
TCTTTGCTGTCGGTGGGAAATGGATCTGAGCAACCGTCCCAACTCATTATCATCAAATACCGGGGCGCCGCGAGCAGTGCCCGCCCCTACTGCCTGATAGGCAAAGGCATCACTTTCGATACCGGCGGTATCAGCCTGAAGCCCGGCGCCAAAATGGACGAGATGAAGTTCGATATGGGGGGCGCGGGATCCGTATTCGGCGCCATCAAAGCGGCCTCGCTAATGAAACTGCCCATCAACATCGTTGGAGTAATCGCAGCTGCCGAAAACATGCCGAGTGGACAAGCGACTAAGCCCGGCGATGTAGTCACAAGCATGTCAGGCAAAACAATCGAAATTCTCAATACCGACGCCGAGGGTCGCCTAGTGCTGTGCGACGCGCTCACCTATGTGGCGCGATTCTCTCCCGTCGAGGTCGTTGATATCGCTACTTTGACTGGCGCGATCATCGTGTCTCTCGGACAAGAAGCGACAGGTATCTTTTCAAACGACGACAACCTTGCCGACAGTCTGCTTAGTGCGGGGGAGCGCAGTTATGACCGAGGATGGCGCTTCCCGATTTGGGAGGAGTACCATCGACAGCTCGACAGTCATTTTGCGGACTTGGCCAACATCGGCTCTGGCGGTGCTGGCAGCATCACAGCGGCCTGCTTCTTGTCTCAATTTGCAGAAGACTATAAGTGGGCGCACCTGGACATCGCCGGCACCGCATTCAGAAGTGCACCCAAGGGCGCGACGGGTCGACCTGTACCTATGCTGGTTCACTATTTGCGTGAGCGTGCCGGCGTACTGTGACACGAGTCGATTTCTACGTTCTGCCAGGCACTGGCAGCCTTACAACTCATGCAGCGGTGGGGCGTATTGCTGAGAAAGCGCTGAGCCGCGGCCATCAGATTTTTGTTCAGGTTAAAGATGAGGCTGCGGCCACTGCACTACACGACAGCTTGTGGACCTTCCGCGAAGCGAGTTTTCTGCCTCACGCTATCGCGGGGACGGATAATGACGAGCCGCTGGTCATAGGATGGGGCGAGCCGCCGAGTAAACATGACGATGTATTGATCAACACGACTGGCGCCGTGCCCGGTCATTTTGCGCGTTTTGGCCGCTTGGCGGAGATCGTGGCACCAGATGCGGCTACACTTGAGGCTTCGCGGGAAGCGTGGCGATTTTATCGGGACCGGGGCTACCCCCTTGCCAAACATGATCTGTCTTAGCCCGGACGACTGCCTACAGGGCATATCAACATCGTAACCATGGACAAGAACTTTTCACCCGCAGACATCGAAACGCGCTGGTACGAGCAGTGGGAAACCCGAGGCTATTTTGCGCCGTCCGGACAGGGCCCTGCTTATTGCATCCCGATCCCGCCGCCCAACGTCACCGGCACCTTGCACATGGGGCACGGCTTTCAGCAGGCCATCATGGACGCACTGATTCGCTACCACCGTATGCGCGGTCACAACACCCTCTGGCAGGTGGGCACAGACCACGCCGGCATCGCCACACAGATGGTTGTCGAGCGCCAGCTTGAGGCCGAGGGGACGTCGCGGGAGGCCCTTGGCAGAGAGGCCTTTATCGATCGGGTGTGGGATTGGAAAGGGGAATCCGGTGGCGCCATCACACAGCAGCTTAGGCGGCTGGGTACCTCTCCGGATTGGACCCGCGAGCGCTTCACCATGGATCCGAGACTGTCAGAGGCTGTCCAAAGAGTCTTTATCTCGCTACACGAACAGGGTTTGATTTATCGCGGCTATAGGCTGGTCAACTGGGATCCGCAATTTCTCACTGCGATCTCTGATCTCGAGGTCGTGCAGGAAGAAGAGACTGGCTCACTGTGGCATCTCCGCTACCCGCTGAGCAGTGGCAAGGGTCACTTGATCGTCGCGACCACCCGTCCCGAAACCATGCTGGGCGATACCGCGGTTGCGGTCCACCCCGATGATGAGCGCTATCGTGATCTGGTAGGAGAGACCATCGACCTGCCCCTCGCTGGGCGGAGTATCCCGATCATTGCCGATGATTACGTGGATCCTGAGTTCGGCTCCGGTTGCGTCAAGATTACGCCCGCGCATGACTTCAATGACTACGCCATGGGCGAGCGTCACGATTTACCCATGATCAATGTGCTGACCGCTGAGGCCAAAATAAACGATGAGGCCCCGGAGCGCTTCAGGGGACTGGACCGTTTTGATGCCAGAGCGCTGATCATCGCTGAGCTCGAGGCTGACGGGCTGCTCGAGAAAATTGAACCGCACACGCTCAAGGTACCGAGAGGCGACCGCTCTGGCGCGGTGATTGAGCCGTGGCTGACACCGCAATGGTATGTCGACGCGAAAAAACTCGCGGAGCCTGCCATTGAAGCGGTCGAGACCAGCGCCATCGAGTTTGTACCTAAGCAATGGGAAAACACCTACTTCGCCTGGATGCGAGACATACAGGATTGGTGCATCAGCCGGCAGCTGTGGTGGGGGCATCGCATACCGGCCTGGTACGACGAGGCAGGTAATGTCTACGTTGGAGAATCGGAGGCCGCCGTGCGCGAGGCACACTCGATCCCTGATGAGACGCCATTGCGACAGGATGATGACGTCTTGGATACCTGGTTTTCCTCGGCCCTGTGGACCTTCTCGACGCTCGGCTGGCCAGAGAAAAATGATGACCTATCGACGTTTCATCCCGCCTCCGTGCTGGTAACCGGCTTCGACATCATTTTCTTCTGGGTGGCCAGAATGATCATGATGTCGCTCCATTTCATGGAAGAGATCCCCTTCCACACCGTCTATGTCCACGGCCTTGTGCGCGACGGCGAAGGCCAGAAAATGTCGAAGTCGAAGGGCAACGTGCTGGACCCCATCGACCTGATTGACGGTATCGAGCTGGAAGCGCTGATTCAGAAACGAACCAGCAATCTGATGCAACCCCAGCTCACTGCGAAAATTGAGAAAGCGACCCGCAAGCAGTTCCCCGATGGGATTACCGGTTATGGCACCGACGCGCTCAGGTACACCTTCTATTCTCTCGCATCCACCGGCCGGGATATCAAATTCGATATCGGCCGGATGGAGGGATACCGCAACTTCGGTAACAAAATTTGGAACGCTTCGCGGTACGTACTGAGCCATACGGAGTCACATAACCTGGGCGAGGGAGACGCGAGGCTGTCGCTGGCTGACCGCTGGATTCAGAGCCGCCTCGAAAGCACATTGATCGCCGTTGAGGACGCCTACGACAACTACCGTTTCGATCTGGCTTCACAAGCGCTCTACGACTTTGTGTGGAATGAGTTCTGTGATTGGTACCTGGAACTATCCAAACCAGTGCTATGGGATGAGACCACTGCCACATCCGAACAATTGGGAGCGCGCCGTACATTGATCACGGTGTTAGAGAAATCTCTGCGCCTGCTCCACCCTTTCATGCCCTTCCTCACCGAGGAAATCTGGCAAACCGTCAGCCCGCTGGCGGGCGAGTCAGGCGAGAGCATCATGCTGGCGCCATGGCCGGCGAGGCAGCCTGACCGCATGGACGCCGAATCCGAAGCAGAAATAGAGTGGCTCAAACAGATTATCGTGGGTATCCGTACCATTCGCTCCGAATCCAATATCCCGCCCGCTACCGAGCTCCCTGTATTTGTCGTCAATGCCTCGGAGCTTGATCGCGAGCAATTCAACCGCAATGAGGCCTACTTGGGGCGGCTGGCCAAGGTCAGCGGGATCACGGTGCTGTCTGAACAGGAGGCTCCGCCTGCAAGCCTGATGGCGCTATGCGGCGATCTCGAGATCAGAGTGCCCATGGCTGGCGTCATCGATATTGAGGCGGAACTTAAGCGCCTCGATAAGGAAATCGAGCGCCAGCAGAACGAAGTCGCGAAACTCGACGGCAAGCTATCTAACAAAGCCTTCACCGAGCGCGCCCCCGCTGACATTGTGGAGGCCGAAAAACAAAAGAAAGCGCAAGCAGAGACGGCTTTGACGACCCTCAGCCGTCAGCGCACTCAAATAGAGGAGTTGCGTTCTGCGTAAAGCCCTGATAAGACTGTACCGAATAATAATTCTAATGCGGTGGATTCAGCCATGTCAGACCGCCAGACAGGAACCGTTAAGTGGTTCAACAATGCCAAGGGCTTTGGCTTCATCACGACGGCCGACCGGCCGGACGACATCTTTGTTCACTTCAGAGCGATTCAGGGGGATGGATATCGCAGCCTGAACGAGGGACAGGAGGTCGAGTTCAATCTTGTCGAGGGCCCCAAAGGCCTGCAGGCCGAAGAAGTCACCAAGCTCTAATACCTTCGGTACGGCACTTTTGCTAAGCTCGCGCCCCTAGTGAACGCGGAGCGCGGTATGCCGTCGTCCAAAAGCAAGAAAATAACCAGTAAAACCACCCGATCGACTGTGGACAATAAGGTGCGTCGTTTCCGCGGCGTGGTCATGCCCTACGCCGGCCATAAGAGCATTCGAGCAGTGCGACGAGCAGGTCATGAGCCAAGCATTCACGGCACCAAGCTCTGGAAATCCAGTTGCCTGATTATCGATTACCTAAGGAAGCATCCTCCCATGCGCCGCAAGCGCGTGCTGGATGCTGGTTGCGGCTGGGGGATTACCGGGATCTGGTGCGCTAAGGAATGGGGGTCAAAAGTCATTTCAATGGATGCCGATCCTGCTGTGTTTCCTTACCTGGATGCCGTAGCGGAACTGAACGGCGTTTCGACCGAGAGCTGGGTGCAGCGCTTTGAGAAGGTCCGCAAGAAAGATCTTGAGAAGGTGGATATTCTGTTCGGTGGCGATATTTGCTTCTGGGATGAGCTGGTTGACCCCGTGGCTAAAATGATCGATCGCGCCATTGATGCGGGCGTCGGGAGGATTGTGATTGGCGATCCCGAACGACCCACATTTCATGAGATGGCCGACAAAGTGACCAGGAAACATGGCGGCGATGTGTTGGGCTGGCGTCTTTCAGGCAGCGTTAAAGCGACGGGTGCGCTATTGGTGATTCATAACGACTGATCAGTCGATAAAGGCGAGCTCCATTTTCAACTCTCGCTCCACCGGTTCGGAACACGCTATAAATGCTGGCCTGTACACCATACTGCGGATCGCACGTCTGATCCGTCCCGGCGGGTCAACACCGGCGCCGGCCGCGGGCAAACTGAAATCCATATCGACTGGCTTACCTCTCTCGGTCACGGTCAATGACACATCGAGCGGTATAGCCGGCTCCTGAAACGCCCAGTTAAAGGCCAGCCTGGGGTATTCCGGCAAGGGGGCAGCTTGTGTAAATCGACCAGGCGAGAGCCTGCAGGCTCTCCGATAAAGTGACGTCGCCTCGTCACGCTTGCGATAAAACCAGTGCCAATCTGCCAGAGCCGATAACGCCTCCGGGCTGTCGGGATTGATCTCCAGCAACCGCTCAAAAACCGTTTCTCCCTTGCTAAACAGGCGCCGCTGCAGGGCCTCCAGCCGGGGCTCCCGGTCCAGGGACTGCCATTCAGGGTCGGAAAAGGTCCTCTCGAAGCGGGGATCGTCGACAAACACATCGAGCTTGTGCTCCAAGAGATAGTAAAACCGACCCAAACGGAAAGTGAACGGCTGACACCAGACTAGATTGACCGACGCGTCAGCGCACACTGCCTCGGCCATTGACTCAAAGCGAGAGTGTAGCGCCAATAATTCGCGGCCCCGGCCCTCCCAGGAAACCCCCATCAATGCATCCAGGGACACATCGAAAAACTCCAGAGCCGCGCGCAACTCGCCCTCTTCAAACGGCGGTAGCCCCGAGCCCAGCAGACGAAACTGATAGGCCGCACGGGCCTCGAAACCTTCTCGATTGCCCGTTAGCAGGTAAAGATCCAGCAGGCCGCGCAAGATCGGCAACTGCTGATCGCCGTACAAGCCGTTATTCACTCTGACGTTGTGCAGTGCCGCGTCGTACAGAGACGCCGCTAAACCGACGTCACCCGCCTCCATTGCCAGCTGAGCGACCAGTACAAATTCTCCCGCCAGTGAAGGGTGATAGGGCCCAAGACGCCGCTCCGTCTCCTCGAGTCGCGCCTGCGCCTGATCGACACTCGCTAGCTCGGAGACATCTTTCCGGGCAACAAAGTCCGGTGCCGCCTCAGCATCTCGATACTGCACGGGCAAGCCGAAGGGGACAGGCGTATCGGCGCCAGCCACAGAGATGTGAAGGCAGACCAGCACCAATAGGTGCAGCAATTTATTGAGCGACAATTGTGCAGGCATCGCCGCGGAATATAGCGCAAAAAAAACCCGCCTCGGAGAGGCGGGCAGAGGCTGTATCGGACTCTGGATAACGCCAGGCAAAAGGGAAAACCCGGCGCAAGGTATTCAGAACCTGTTACGAAGTGTCTAATAGCGTTAACATGACTACCAATGTATTTTTTTAATCACATGCAGTCGCCAGCGTTATAAAGGGAAGCCGTGAACCTCAACCGCCTTGCAAGAATTGACCTCAACTTATTGGTGGCATTGCATATTCTGCTTGAAGAAGGCAGTGTCTCACGGGCCGCTGATCGGCTTTCTATCACCCAGCCGGCGATGTCAAAAACATTGGGAAGGCTGCGGGAAACCTTTGATGACCCACTGTTCGTGCGAAGTAAACGTGGCATACAGCCCACGCCTCGAGCACTCGGGCTGGCAGGGGAGCTCAAAAGCCTCCTCGGACAGGTGGATGGGCTACTGGACGCTGGGGAATTCACTCCCGCTGCTTACCGAGGCGAGATCGCGCTGGCTATTTCTGAATACGTTGGCTTCACACTATTACCCCCGCTCTCCGCCCGACTGCAATCAAGCGCGCCGCGGTTGCGGCTGCGCACCATTACCCGTGCCGAACGGCAACTCGATCAATTGGCAAGTGGCGAACTGGATTTCGCAATACAAATTCAGCGGGAAGAATACCTGCCCGAGTACTCAGTATCACCATTGGCCGCCTCCCCTCTCGCGATTTTCGTCCGGCAGGATCACCCGCTCGTGGCCCAGACACTCACCGCCGACTTGATGCGCCAGTACCCGCAGGTCGCGCTCTATGTTGCGGACCGAGAAGAGTTGATTGGCGGTCAGGTGTTAGCACGGGGGTTGTTTGAAAGCGACCGGGGCATTCTCGAAACATCACACCTATTGACGGCATTTGAAATTCTGAGAGAGACAGACTACCTCCTTATCTGCCCGGCTTATCTGGCCCGCAACGACGGCGCAACACGCGATATCGTGGCACTGACCCTACCCGTCGAGATGACATTCAGCGTGCAGTATTCGCTCATTGCACACCGGCGGACCGAACACTCGCCTATTCATCAGTGGTTGTGGCAGGAAATTATCGATACGGTCCAATCCATGCGTTTCCGCACTGTTCATCGCGGGTAGCCCATCGTGAAGTGCGCATCGCAAGAGTCTCTTCGCGGACTGCCCATTAAGTATTATTTATCGCCAGACTCCCCGCGAGGATAATTCAGCACCACGGACCTCTCGTAACAGCATTTGTGCCATACTTCGCGCCCCAGCGATGCCCTACCCCCGTCAATGACCGAGAACAGCCGCCGAGAGATCCCGCAGTTCAACACCCCTATTGTTGAAACACACTGCCACTTGGATTACCTGGACTCACAGGCATTATCCGAGACATTGGATGACGCCTTTCGAGTCGGGATTGAGCGGATCGTGACGATTGCCGTCTCAGCAGATAACTTGGACGAGGTGCGCGACCTAGCCAACGGGCACCCGTCCATTTGGTGTACCCAGGGCATACATCCCCATGAAGCCGAAAGCTGGTGCCCCACACTGGCCAGCCGCGTCAAAACCGGCGCTGAAGATGGTCGCGTCGTTGCCATTGGCGAAATCGGTCTCGATTACTACTACGACCACGCAGATAGACAAGCACAAAAAACAACGTTTGATGAGCAGCTGGCACTTGCCGCCGAGTTGTCGCTCCCTGTAGTGATCCATACCCGCGAGGCAGATGACGATACCCGCGCGATTCTGGCAAATCACAGCCGTTCACTAAGGCGAAAAGGGGTCATCCATAGCTTCACCAGCTCCCTATCACTGGCCGAATTCTGTCTTAGCGAGGGTTTTATGCTGGGCTTCAATGGCATTACGACTTTCCCCAATGCCGACAACGTCAGAGCGGTGGTCGACGCCACCCCGGTGGAGCGCATTGTGCTGGAGACCGATGCACCCTATCTGACGCCGGTCCCCTATCGCGGTCGATCCAACGCCCCCTGCTACCTCCCCTTCATTGCCGAGACCCTCGCGGGGATCAAATCACTCGCGACGGAGGCGTTTCTCGAGCACGCCCGCGCCAATAGCTACAGACTGTTTTTCTGATTCATGATCGATCATTTCTTACCTGGCCAGCGATGGGTCAGTCACGCGGATAGCACTTTGGGCCTGGGGATCGTGACCCACGCTGATGAACGACGCGTCACCCTGCATTTCCCCGCCGTAGAAGAAGAGCGGGTGTATGCGACAGACCGCGCACCGTTGACCCGACTGCTCCTTAAACCCGGCGACCAGCTGACGCGCATGGACGGTAGTGTGCTGACCGTGATCGCCCTTCAGGAACAAGGTGGGGTGATCACTTATGAAGCAGAGGCACCATCAGGCGATCATCAGTCAGTCGCGGAGGCGGAGCTTGATGCCCACATCGAGCTCAATACGCCGATCGAAAGATTGCTGAATAATCAACTGGGCAAGCCTCGCGACTTTGGTCTGAGGGTGACCACTTTGGAGCACGCCGCCGCCGGAGAGGGCTTTGGGCTCGGAGGCTTGCTCGGACCACGAACCGCCCTGCTCTCACACCAACTCTACGTAGCAGCCAACGTCGGGAAACGCTTTGCGCCACGCGTGTTACTCGCCGACGAGGTGGGCCTCGGCAAGACCATAGAGGCAGGACTGATCCTGACCCAGCAGCTGCATCGACAACGGGTACGCCGAGTCCTCGTGCTGGTGCCCGAGACATTGGTGCACCAGTGGCTTGTCGAAATGCAGCGCCGTTTCCACCTGGCGTTCTCACTGCTTAACGCCGAGCGACTGGAAGGCACCGATATCGAAGCAGAGTTTTCCGAGAATGCGCTTGTGATTGCTCCGATTAGCCTGTTTGAAGCTGATCCGATGACGCGAGAAATCGTCAGCGGCCTTGAGTGGGACATGGTGGTCATCGATGAGGCGCACCACATCACAGGCATTGGCGAAGAACCCACTGACCTGGGCCAGTTTGTTTACGAGCTGTCGGCGCGTGCCCGCGGCCTATTGCTGCTCACTGCCACCCCCGAACAGGCGGGACTGAGAAGCCACTTTGACCGGCTGCAACTGATCGATCCTGCGCGCTTCGTCGATTTCGATCAATTCAAAGCCGAGCATGCCCAATTCTCCGAATGGAGCAGTCTGATCGACCAACTGGAACAGGGCGAGACGGTCACGCTACCCGATGGGATTGATGCTGAGGCAGATAGGGATGAGCAGATTCAACAGATGCTTGACCGTTACGGTACCGGGCGCGTGCTCTACCGCAATTCGCGGCGAGGGATATCCGGATTTCCGCAGCGACACCGGCACGCTTATTCACTGATCGCGCCCGCGCTTTACCAGTCTAACGCCCATTCACTGCATCCGGAGACACTGCACCCGGAATCGAGCTGGATTGAGGAAGACCCTCGAGTCGAGTGGCTGGAAACCCAGTTGAAAAATCTCCGCCCCAAAAAAGTGCTGGTGATTTGTGCCCACAAAGAGACAGCGATCGCGCTGGAGCACTTTTTGCATCTCAAAGCCGGTGTTCGCTGCGCGGCCTTCCACGAGGACCTAAGCCTGATCGAGCGAGACCGCGCTGCCGCGTACTTTGCCGAGGAAAGCGGTGGCGCCCAGGCACTGATCTGCTCTGAAATCGGCAGTGAGGGCCGCAATTTTCAGTTTGCGCAGCATCTCATTTGCTTCGATCTGCCTTTCCATCCGGATCTGTTGGAACAACGCATTGGCCGTCTGGACCGGATCGGCCAAGGCACTGACATTTACATCCACGCGCCCTATCTGACAGGCACCGCTCAGGAAACCCTGTTTCGCTGGTTTGATGAGGGCTTGAACGCGTTCGCCGCCACCTGCTCCGTTGGCTACCAACTTCACAGTGAATTTGCCCATACGCTTGATGCACTTCTCGCCGGCGAGGGCGCACTCGACGCGCTGTTACAGAGCACCCGCACACGACGGGACGCATTGTTGCGTGAGAGCGAAGCAGGGAGAGACCGTCTGCTTGAGCGTCATTCACACGACCGCGATGCAGGCGCAGCCATCATTGCCACGCTCGAGCAGCGTGAAACCGCTAAGGCACTTCACGACTTTTGTGAGCACCTTTTTGACCGAATGGGTATCGAACAGGAATACCTCGACGAAAACCTGTCTCTAATCAGACCGACTGAAAACCTGGCCACCGGACAGCTACCGGGACTCTCAGAGGATGGCGTCACAGCCACTTATCACCGCCCCACCGCGTTGGGCCGTGACGACGTCACATTTATAACGTGGGAACATCCCATCGTCATGGAGTCGATGGCGGCACTTTTAGGCGGCGATATCGGCAAGGCCAGCATAGGGACCTTTAAGCACCGAGGTATCCCCGCTGGCACCATTTTGCTCGAGAGCGTCCATCGAGTGGAGTGCCTCGCTCCGCTCTACCTCACCACAGGCCAGTTCCTGAACCCACAGCCGATGAGGACCCTGCTAACGCAATCGGGCAAGACAGTCGGAGACAAGCTGTCGTCGACGTTTTTGACAGAGGCACTGCAGAGCGTCCCCAGCGCAACGAGCGCGAGTGCCCTCACTAAGCTGCGGCCGGTGCTGGAAAAGTTGCAACCCACCCTAGAGCAGATCGCGACAGACGAGGTCAGTCGGCGTAGCCGAGAGGCGATCGACGCCGCAGGTCGTTTTTATGATGAGGAGTTGAGCCGCCTCAGCTACCTGCAGTCTTTGAACCCTGCGATAAGAGATGAAGAGCTATTGGAGTTACGGGCCTCCAAAGAGGCCTGCCAGCTCGCGCTATCGCAAGCCAAACCTGCGCTAGAGGGCCTCCGAGTCTGTATAGCGGTTTAAAGTGCTGCCCGCTGTTCTCCCCGTGTCAGGGGCGATACCAAATAGGCGAGGTGTACGCGCGCTCCTGGATCGTGTCTGGCCTGCGCGTATCGATGTCGTCATCTCCCAGTGCCAGCTTATCGAGCAGCGAATGCCGTGCGGTTGGGATCTGCAGCACACGCACGTAATAGAACGCAGACTGCGCCGGATCGAATTCTGGGTCTTGCCACACTACGGTGAGGCGAGGTGCGCCAATGCTATTGGAGGTCAATCCGCTCTTAAGATCCACGCTCGACCCCACCGCCGCTAGCGAACCATCGGACAGCAAACGGTCGTCGCCACCCCAAGCCGCGTCATAAACCCGCTCTTGGGCCTCCCCGGTCGCGTCAATCCATCCTTTCACTACCTGAATACGATCCAGATAGCCGCTTTTGGGGTCTGCCTGAGCCTCAATCGCCATGCTAAAGCGATCATCTGCGCCGGCCCCCATGATCTCGCCACCCATCGGCACGGCCTGTGTCTGAATGCTGTCGGGAAAACCCGGTGTCTCCAGTGCCGTAGCAGCTAGATTCAGTCCACCGTAGGCGCGGACAGCAATACGCGGCCCGCTGGTGGCATACACCTCTCGACGACGCATCGCCGCAACAATCGCCTCGCGGGTGTTTTCGGTTGCCCAGACGGCCGCAAGGCCTGACGCACTCATACCCCAACCAAAGGTACCCCGAGCGTCATCCGACCAACCGCCGTCCTTTCTGGATGGAATCGAGTCAGTCGCCATTTTGCCGTGGAAATTGTCCTCCTCAGCAGAGGGCAGCGCTGTGTGTGCATCGGTCGATCCAATTACACCGAATTGATAGGGGTTCACGCCGATCGTGGAATCTAACTGCAGCCCTGTTTTCAAAGCGCTACGAATGTAATCCCCAGGCTGCGGCACATAGTTCGTCCATTCACGCTGGATGTAGTAGGGGTAGGTCTCAAAATCGGCGAACGGGTCATCCGGAGATAGCACGGGATGCGTCTCGGAATCACCTTTGATCTGCGTAACTTCAACCACCGGCTCCCAATAACGCCGAATCTCCGCGTAGTTCTGGTCGATGTCTTCTCCGCGGATGTCCCTGACATCAAACATCGACCCCTTTGAAATATTGGAGTTATGGGGTATCGCGATGAAGTTGCCGCCTGTCGCGTTACTGGTTTCCTCTAACCAGGCCCACAAATCGCTGGGAAAAGAACTGTCGTCAAAACCGAACGGCGCAAAGGTCTGCGCTTGCTCAGCGTCGATATCTGCCATCACAATCCGGTGCAGATTGGCGCCTCCCGGTATCAGGGAGTACTCCCAGCCGATCAACGCCGTGAACTCCCCCGGCTCATTATGCGCATCGGCCGCATCTGTAATGAGCTTCCAGGTATCGATTTCGACCGTCGGCTGCCTCGGGATTAATCCGCTGACGCGGTCCTCTTCCCAGTCCTCCATCGCCGCCACGGCATTCTCTGAAGGCTTGGGCAGTATGGAGGTGAACAACTCTCGTCCATCTTGGCCATCAATCGCATCGCGCAACAAATACTGCACGAACCGAGTCCACAACATCTCACGCCAGGTGAGGCCCTCCGTGATCATCGGGTTGAGGTAGAGGCTTCGGATAACGCCGAGGTACTCAGCGTGGTCCGACACCACCAGAAAATCCAGCGGCGTGCCGATTTGCACGCGCGCCTTGTGTCCGGGGTGCACGACCGGCATTCCCTTGGCATAGCGATAGGCGGTGTCCGGGGACGCCGTCAGGTTGCCGTTGGTAAACGCATCAGATGAATAGGTGGAATGCAGGTGGGTATCGCCCCACAAAAGTTGCTTTTCTTCGGCGAGGGCGGCGCCGCTAATGACCACACTTATTGCGATCGCGCTACCAAGTAATCCAGCACCACCAAACAGTGGTTTGACCCATGTCAATTTCTCTCCGCGCTCACCCATTTTTGAACCCTCTCTGCCGCTTTTTATTATTTGCCTGACAGCCGCTATCGGCTCGGAACGTCAGTTGCGACCTTGGGGTCGCTGCACTCTCGTCGCAACGGCTTTGCTATTTGCCCTGCCAGTCGGGCTGACGCTTTTCAAAAAACGCTTTGATAGCTTCTTTCGAATCATCACTGCCAATACAGAACGCCTGAAGCGCCGCTTCCTTGGATATCGTATCCCCAAGGTTGTGCGAAGCGCCAAAAACAAGTGCTTCTTTTGCATAGCGAAGACCCAGAGGAGATTTGCCGGCAAGCTCCTGGGCAAACGTCATGGCGTGTCCAGCGAAGTCATCGTCTGGCACTACGCGATTAGCCAGCCCCCACTCCACCGCTTTTTCGGCGCCCAGCTTTTCCCCAAACGCCATCAGTTCATAAGCGCGCTTGGCGCCAACCAAACTCGGCAGCAGCCAAGTAGCACCGCCATCTGGGACCAGGCCAATTCCAACGAACGGCTGAAAGAGGTAGGCGCTCTCTGCCATCACCATTAAATCGCATGCCATGGCGTAGGAGTATGAAATGCCGGCGCATGGGCCATTAACCGCAGCGATCCAAGGTTTGCGCGCGTGATGGATCGCTAGTACGCCCGGCTTGTACTCTGCGTTCAACTGATCTTCAACACCCTCCCCGCCATTGGGCATCGGCTCGGAGGTGTCAGACAGATCAGCGCCCGCACCAAATGCCCTGCCCGCGCCCGTCAACAGCACTACCCAGATATCGTTATCCGCGTTTACCTCCTGCGCGGCACGCAGAAATTCTCTACGCATCATCCCGTCGAAGCTGTTGAGCTTGTCAGGTCGGTTGAAGGACACCCGCGCAACACGTCCCTCGCGCTCGATCAAAATGGTCTCGTAATCACTCATCTGTCATTCTCCGCTCATTACTCGGATCCTACCGCAGCACCCGTCTCCAGTAACGTCTGTACGGCAGACGCCTCCATCCCACTATCCTGTAGCACGGAGACGGTATCGGCCCCCAGTACTTGTGTTCCATACCGAATCTGTGACGGCGTCCTCGAGAACCGTGGCGCCGGTGCCGGGTGAGTCAGGCCCTCAACATCGGTGTAGACCGATCGTTCGGTGTTGGCGCGATAAGAGGTCGCCTCCATCATCGTCAACACGGGCGCAAAGCAGGCGTCGCTACCTGCCATCAAGGCGTCCCACTCGTCGCGGGTCTTAGTTTTGAGCACCGCCCCCAACTTTTGCTTGAGCTCCGGCCACTGGGTAGCGTCATGCTGCGCCTGGAATTGCGGGTCCGTCACCTCCGCTCGAGCCAGTAGCTCGGCATAAAACTGGGGTTCGATCGCGCCGATCGCCACATATTTTCCATCAGCACACTCATAGGTGTCATAAAAGTGGGCGGCACCGTCCAGCAGATTCGCCTCGCGCTCTTCAGCATTCCAGGCA
>Ga0160423_10002833_pt1 | contig 14481 bp, 10 predicted proteins | sample CRUFie14St8metaG_FD_108191 | JGI IMG/M metagenome (GOLD analysis project Ga0160423, IMG submission 108191) | Marine microbial communities from the Costa Rica Dome - CRUD Field 142mm St8 metaG | ecosystem: Environmental > Aquatic > Marine > Oceanic > Photic zone | place: Costa Rica: the Eastern...
AACAACGCGGACTCTCAACACACCTCTGGGAAGAATTGGCCGGTGATGCTGCTCGGTAATTATGATGGGGCCTTCAAGACAGGATGCTTCACCCAACTTGACGGAAAGCGGCCGATCAATGCTCTCTACAATTCCATTCTGAGAGCCTCTGGAGTCTCTGGAGATCGCTACAACATGTCCGAGAAGATGGCTGCCAAGTTTGATTCAGGGACAGGTCCTCTCAAGGAAATCCTGGTGTGAGCAGGTTGGTTCTTTTGCTCGGGGCGCTTTTTCACGCCTCGTCAGTTTTGGCGGCTCCTCCGGACGAGCGGCCCTACGTTCCGGGTGAACCTGTGGAAGAGGATTTTGAGGGATTCGCACAGCTCTTTCTAGAGAATCACTGCTTCGACTGCCACGACGACACAACTACCGAGGGAGATCTCTCGCTGATTGAACTGGGACCGGTCGATGAGTCAAACGCTTCGGTCTGGAAGTCGATTTGGGCGCAGGTCTCCTTGCAGGAAATGCCCCCGCCGAAGAAGGTGCAGCCAGAGATCGTGGAGCGTCTGCGCTTTTCCGACTGGATCGTCAGCGAGCTTCGGCGCGTGATGAAGGACAAGGGGGGATTTCGCGCCCATCTCGATCCGCACAAGGGCAATTTCCTAAGTCATGATCTTCTCTTCGAGCCACTGCCTGAAGGGATCCGGCTCATGCCGACGGCATCGCCAGCCCGGCTCTGGCGTGTCACGCCACAGGAGCATATCACCCGTCTTAACGAGTTGATTAATATCGAGCCGGAATATGACCCGGATAAGCCTGGCCGGCGGACGCGGGGTGATGTTGTTCCTACCAACCATGGAGGTGAACTGAAACTCTACTTCGGGACGGACCGGATCCTTCGCTGGGAGGGAGGGACAGTGGCCTACGCTACCGCCGTTAAGAGTGTGCCTGTGGTCCTCTCTTCGGCGAGGAAGCATGGCCTTGAGAATTACCCGGAATTTTACTCCGTTAATAGTGCTGAGGCCACCCAGATTCTGGGCAAGGCCAGAGATATCCTTCGCTACATGGCCTACGGGCCGATGAGCCTTGTCGGTTTTCCCGAGCAGATCACCGACGACCCCAAGACTTATGATAAGGTCAAACCCAAGGGAGATCTGCGAGGGCTTCCCAGTGCTATCGTCTACAGCACCAAGGTGGCGCGCCCACTGACTCCGGTTCACGAACTCATGAAGGAGCCTGGTGTTGACGAAGCGCGTATGCGAGCCGCTGTCGACTTTCTCTTTGAGGCCCTCACCTTCCGCCCACCAACTACAGAGGAATCGAGGCAGTATCTCCAGATCGTTACTGATGCGATTGAGAAGGTGGGAAAAGAAAATGGAGTTTTCATGGGGTTGTCCGCGATCTTTCTCGATCGGGATGCGCTTTTCCGTCCTGAACTGGCCGCGACGGGCACGCCCGACAGTGATGGTCGAACGCGGTTGCAGGACTGGGAGCTGGGGCTCGCAGTCAATCACGCTCTACGATATATCCAGCCAGACGAACTCCTTCGTGCTGCAGTTCTGGATGGACGCATGCGGACGAGGGAGGATGTGAAACGGGAAGTCGGGCGTATGCTGGCTGATGATAGCATCCGAAAGCCGCGGATCCTCCGCTTCTTCCGGGACTTTTTTGACCATGATCTTGGGGGCTATATCTGCAAGGATTCGAGGGCCCTTGGGGAGACGGGGGCGAGTAACCGGGGAACGGCACATTACGGTGCCATGTTTGAGGCGACTGCGAGTACTGACAGGTTGATCGAGCTGATTCTTCAGGAGGACAAGGAGGTGCTCAGGAATTTACTGACAACCAACAGGGTAGTGGTAACCCGCAAGGATGAGGTCTATTTTGGGAAGTGGAGGAGCCCGGCCGAGAGAAACGCTGCAGCCGATCTGGAGAAAAAGGCGTTCGAGAAAATCCAGAAGGAAGCCCAAGCCTTGGTGATGGCTCTGAAGAAGGAAATTGCCTCACTCGAAGAGAGGTCAAGAGCCAACCCTGAGGACAAGAGCCTGAAGCAAAGCCTCGGGAAAAAACGAAAGGATCTGACAGCCGCGAAAAAGCGGGCGGACGCCAAGAGAAAGCCAACGAATAACAAGGTTGATCCTGCGAAGCTGTCAGGTCCGAAGATCCTTGCCCGGGTGAGCCGGCCTAGTTTTGGCGGTGGTTCGATGAAGCCGGAACGGATCTTGGCCACGGTCCCGAAAGGTCAGCGTCGGGGACTCCTAACGCATCCCAGTTGGCTGGTCTCTCATTCCGATGCGATGGACAACCACGCTATCCGGCGAGGGCGCTGGATTCGCGAGCGCCTGCTGGGTGGGGGCATTCCCGATGTACCGATCACGGTAGATGCGCAGTTGCCCGACGAACCTCGCACGACACTCCGTGAACGGATGCGGGTCACGAGGCAGGACTATTGCTGGACCTGTCACCGTAAGATGGATCCGCTGGGCCTGCCCTTTGAAATGTATAATCACGCTGGGCTATATCGTGAGTGGGAGCTTGATAAACCGGTAGACGCTTCGGGAGAAATCATCGATTCCGGTGATCCGGCTCTTGATGGCAAGGTGTCAGACGCTCTTGAGCTGATCGACCGGCTCGCGGAAAGCGAGCGGGTAGAGCAAGTCTTTGTCCGCCACGCCTTTCGGTTCTGGATGGGCCGCAATGAGACTCTCAATGATGCTCCAGTTTTGCAGGCAGCTCACAAGGCCTATCGCTCGAGCGGAGGAAGTATGAAGGCTCTTCTGCTGTCACTTCTGACCTCCGATGCCTTTCTCTACCGCACGGTGGAACAGGAGGGGTAGGTCGAGGCCGGGTTATTACTTCTCTATCTCTGGCTTCCAAGCTTCAGCGAGTTTGGTGCCCTCGGCAATTTCCTCCGGGGTGGCTTTGGCCTTGAGGACGGACAGGGCCTCATCCGCAGCTGCGCCAAATCCTGCGTCGATTGCGAGGATGAGCCACTTAAGGCCCTGCTTCACATTGCGGTCGACCCCTGAGCCGGTGGCGCAGGCCTGGCCGTAGGCGAACTGAGCTCCCGGGTGTCCCTGGTCCGCAGCTTGCTTGTGCCACTGGGCGGCCTGCTCTGGGTTCCTGGTGACACCGGAACCTTTTTTATACATGTCACCGAGGGCTGCCTGACCCTCCAAGTCTCCTTGTTCCGCGGCCCGGCGCATCCAGAGGAAGGCGAGCGACTTGTCAGAGGAGACTCCCTCTCCGGCCAGATACATCTGTCCGAGAGCCCGGGCGGCCTTGCCATCTCCCTGACCGGCAGCCTTGCGGCGCCACTTGGCGGATTCCTTGAGATTGATGGGAGCGCCGACGCCGTAGGAGTAAAGGTTGCCCAGAATGCGCTGGGCCTCGACCTCGCCCTTCTCCGCCGCTCCCCGGATGAGCTTGAACCCTTGATCGCGGTCTTGCTCCACTCCTCGGCCAAGAAGGTAGTCGGTGCCGAGCTTGGTTTGCGATTTAACGCCGTCCTGAGCGCTACTCACCACAATGGATAGAGCGAGCAGGGGAAGAAGGGCCACGAGTCTCATTTCCCGGGATCACACCATATCACCGGTTCCGGGCCAAGCGTGCACTGACAAATGGGGGACTGCTGGACGTCTGGAAGAGCCCTTGATACACCGATCCAGATGCATTTTTCACGGTTCACGTCCAGCCTTGCTCTCCTCTCTACCGCCATTTTTGGCTGGTCCAGTGTTTCAGGTGCGGAACGCCCCAATGTTCTCTTTATTGCCATTGACGACCTCAACGACTGGGTGGGTTGCCTCGGGGGGCATCCTCAGGCGCGGACCCCAAACCTCGACCGCCTCGCTGCTTCCGGTCTTCTTTTTACGAATGCGCATTGTCCTGCCCCGGCCTGCAACCCGTCTCGTACGGCGATCTTTACCGGGATCTCTCCTCACCGCTCCGGGCTTTATCGGAATGGACAGAAAATGCGGGAGGTGCTTCCTGCGGCCGAGCTTCTTCCACGGACCTTTTCCCAGGGAGGATACTGGTCGGCGGGATCTGGCAAGATGCTGCACTATGTCATTGATGCCCGCTCTTGGGACGACTACTTCCCGGCAGCCGAGACAGAGAGCCCCTTTCCCCGGACGCTCTATCCGGACAAGCGGCCCTTGAGTCTGCCGCGGGGTGGGCCGTGGCAGTATATCGAGACGGACTGGGGCCCACTCGAAGCTACTGATGAGGAATTTGGGGGAGACTATCTCGTTGCCGACTGGGTCGGACGTCAACTGGGAGAGGAGCATACCAAGCCCTTCTTCCTCGCCTGTGGGATCTATCGCCCCCATGAGCCCTGGTTTGTTCCAAAACAATATTTTGAGGCCTTCCCTCTCGAGGACATCCAACTGCCCCCGGGCTACCGCAAGGACGATCTTGAAGATCTCCCGGAGGAGGGACAGAGGATGGGACCCAACCGTTACTTTGCCCATATTCAGTCACAGGGTCAGTGGAAGCAGGCCATCCAGGGATACCTCGCTTCCATTTATTTTGCGGACACCATGCTGGGGCGAGTGATGGAGGCTCTTGAAAAGGGGCCCAATGCGGACAACACCATCGTCGTGTTGTGGTCCGATCACGGGTGGCACCTTGGGGAAAAGCAGCACTGGCAGAAATTCACGGCTTGGCGGGCCTGCACCCGGGTGCCCCTCATCATGCGGGTGCCCAAAGGGAGCCCGGGTCTTCCCGGGGGCACGGTCCCGGGGATCTGCACGAGGCCGGTAAGTCTGGTGAGTCTCGCGCCTACCTTGCTTGAACTTGCGGGTCTACCCCCTGTGAAGGTTCATGATGGTCAAAGTCTTTGCCCGCTTCTGCAGAATCCCGCCCGGGAGTGGCCGTATCCGGCCCTCACCTTTCTCGATGCACCCGGTAGCTTTGGCCTGAGTATGGAGCACTGGCGCTATATCCGTTATGCAGGCGGTGGAGAAGAACTCTACGATATCCGGGCTGATCCCCACGAGTGGAATAACCTTGCACGGAAGGAGGTTCATGGGCCCGTCTTGAAGCGGCTGCGTGCGCTCGGCCCGAGTGAGTTTGCCCCATTGAAACAACCCGCGGTGAGGAACCTGCCGGCCCTTGGGTGGAGAGAATTGAAGGAGGGAGAAGAGGCTCCTCCGTCCAGACCTGATGGAAATCCCTTCAATGTGGTCTTCGTGAATTCGGGTGACCGGGAGGTGACGCTCTTCTGGATGAGCAGAGACGGGGGCAGTAAGTTCTATGGGTCGATTGCCGCCGGAGGGCAGCAGCGTCAGCAAACCCGTCCGGGTGCGATATGGATGGTTGCGGATGCGACAGAGGGCAAAAACCGGCCGCTGGGATTCTTCCGGGTGGGGGATCGCGCAGCCCGGGCCGTGGTGCCCGGGCAGTAAGGAAACTTGTTGGAAAGTTGGCCTGCGGGGATCAGCTCAGCTTATCCAGTTCCTCCGAGAGTTCGGCAACCTTCGTGCGCAGGCTGGCGATGCGTGCCTCGCGCTGGATCTGGTCGTCTCCTTCCCCGCCCTGGCTCAACAGTTCGTGCAGCCGGCGATCGGCAACCTCTTTCTGAGCCTCGTCCATTCCGTTGATGATCACCCCAATGACGAGGTTGAGCATGATCATGGTCCCCACGAGAACAAAGGAGACGAAATAGAACGCCCCGAGTAGAGGCTGGGCCTTGGGGACGACAGTCTGTTCCTCAATGGACTGGTTATATCCCTCGTAGACGTCGGAGCCGAACATTTGAAGATACATCACGTCGGTCCAGTCTTCGAGGGTGACGACTCGGAAGAGAGAGAGCATGGAAGTCCACAAGCCTCCGAAATGAACCGGGTCGTTGGCGCCAAAGAGCATGGTCCCTGCCACCGCGTAGATGTAGAAGACCAGAAAGAGCAGGATGCTGACATAGACCATCGAGGGCAGGCAGCGCAGAAGAGCGGAAACGATGAGCTGCAGGCGGGGGATTACGGAGACGAGGCGCAGCGTCCGGAAGAGCCGGAACAGGCGCAGGACGGGGGCGAACCCTCCGCCAAAGGGGACGAAGCAGACCGCCACGATGAGAAAATCAAAGACGTTCCAGCCGTCGCAGAAAAAGCGCCACGGTTTTGGGGCTGCCGCGGTCATTTTGAGGACGATCTCGGCCACAAAGATATAGAGAACGATGTTATTGAGGACCTCGATTGTCGATCCAAGCTCGGCCATCAGAGAAGCACTGGTCTCCATCCCGACGAGGATGCCTGCGAAAACGATGACCGTTATGATAAATCCGGTGAACCAGGGAGCCTCGACGATACGGCGGCAGAAATCAGGAATGTTCACGATGCTGGAGAGGTATGGGAAAGAACCCTACGACGAATTTGCTTCCAAGTCGAGGCACTGGGGTGTGCTGAAGTTCTATGGCTTCTGGTAGACTCGAACCCAGTCGACCTGCATGGACTGGGGGAACAGAGTAAAGTCGTAAAGTTCGTTAGGGCGTTTCTTGTCTGGTCCGGGGTCCCCCGGCCCCCAGACCCCGAAATAGTTGCCCCCAATGGCAAGGTTCAGGATGAGGTAGAAGGGATAGTTCCGATAGATCTTCTTTCCTCCGAACCGAGTGTGATCGCCAAGTTTTAATCCGGGTCCCCACTCCTTGCCATCGAGCATGAAGATTAGTTGGTCGGCTGTCCATTTACATCCGTAGGTATGATAGCCTGAGACATAGGACTTCTGGCCGTGCTGGGGCTGCAGCGAGCCATCCAGCTTTTGATCTGCGACCCATTGTTTTGGATCGATGGCGCCGTCATAGCGCCGGTAGTGAGAATACCAGCCGATGTGGCCAACCGTCCACCTCTTGGCACTGGTATGGTAGACTGCCCCTGCGTGGTAGAGGCGGGTGGCCCGCCCGGACATTTCCATGATATCGATTTCTCCGCTGTAGGGCCATGTGCTCCGAGCCCATTCGCGTTTCTCGTTGAAGGCGGTCTTGTCCCAGTATCCGTCGTAAGGAGCAGTGGAGGTCTCGGGCAGCATCCAGAAGGCAGGCCAAACTGGGATTGCGGTTTTTCCACCCCTGTCAGCGAGCGGATTCCTGATCCGGGCCTCTACGATGCCGTAAGTGAAGGAGTGGAGTTTTTCAGTAGTCAATTTGGCGGAGGCAAAGTCCTGGCCGCTCGTCTTCTTAGTCACTTGTCCACCTGGCTTGTCTCGCAGCGGGTAGACCGCGCTGGGATCATGGTGGGCGGTAATGGTCAAGCGACCCTCCTTGACCCCGAAGGTCCGTCCTTCGGCATCGAGATAGGCTTGAGCTTCTCCATTCCCGTGGCCATAGGCACCGCGAGTGGGATCATCCACCGCGCGCCACTTGCTCCGGTCGAGTTTGTTCCCGGAGAATTCGTCTTGCCAGACTAGCTTATAGTCCGGATGGGACGGGTGTGGAGATCCCGGGCTTGCCCCTTTGACGCCCGGGGAGGGAAGAGCGAGGGCCAGAATGAGAGAGAGAGGCAGGGAGCGAAAAGGCATTATGGAGAACTAGCAGTCTCGTGGAGTAGCAACAAGAATCAGTGCTCGCTAATCGATTCTCTTATTACAGCCCCCTTGCTTGCACTCTGCTACAAGAGGGGTATCTCTCGGGGGTCGTCCTCCCGTTGCCCACAGCCTTCTCCCCGAAGAAATCTATGCGTCTCCTGCTCCGCTTTTTCTTTCTCATTCCGGCCCTCGCTCCTCCCCTTCTCCTTCATGCGGCTCCGGAGGCTGACGCGAAAGGCAAGCCGAATGTGCTTTTTATCGTTTGTGATGACCTGAACGATTACATTGAAACACTAGGGGGCCATCCGCAGGCCCGGACACCCAATATTCGCCGGCTGATCGAGTCTGGAGTGTCCTTCACCCAGGCCCATTGCAATATCCCAATCTGCAATCCATCACGGGCCAGTTTTCTCACCGGGCTCTACCCCCATACCTCGGGTTGCTACGGCTTCGACCACTGGGACGGTTACGAGGTCCTGAAAAACTCGCGGACCCTGATGGCTCATTTCCGGCACCACGGCTACCATACTCTTGGCACCGGCAAGGTGATGCACAACCGGGGACGGGATCAATGGTCTGAATTTGGTTATCTCTCCGACTATGGGCCCTTTGCCAATGATGGGCAGAAAAAGGACGTGGCCCACCCGGATATTCCGAGCCCCTTCCGGGACGACTTCGGGGCGGTGGACGGGTCTTTCGGGCCCCTGCAGAATCTGGAGGGAACCCCCTTTACATGGCGCACCGGAAACTGGGCTGGCAAGCGTGAGCTGAAATATCAGTCGGAGACTGACCGGGACCCTACCGGCGACGAGCTTAATGCGGCTTGGGCAGTCAAGAAACTTGGGGAGCTGTCGGTCTCCGGGAAGCCCTTCCTGATGGGTCTTGGGTTTATCCGCCCTCACACTCCCTTGATTGTTCCCCGGAAATACTTCGATCTCTTTCCCCTCGAGTCGATCAAGCTTCCGGAGATCCGTCTCGGAGACATAGAAGACACCTTCAAGCATACCCTCGCCCCAGGCAGTGATGACCGCTCCGACGATCGTGGGCATAAGATGTATTCCTCCCTTATCAAGTCCTTCAAGGGAGATCGGGAGCTGGCTCTACGCAAGTTCATCCAAGCCTATCTCGCCTCTGTAGCTAGTGTGGATGACCTCGTAGGAGAGGTTCTCAAGGTCATCGAGTCCTCCTCGTTGAAGGACAATACTATTATCGTTTTCACCTCCGACCACGGCTGGGGGATGGGGGAGAAGGACTACCTCTACAAAAATTCGCTCTGGCAGGAATCCACCCGGGTGCCCCTGGTTATTCGTGCTCCCGGGGTGAGCAAGGCGGGTGAAGCCTGCCCACTGCCGGTCTCTCTGGTGGACCTCTTCCCGACACTTCTGGATCTGTGTGGGTTGTCGGCTGATACTCGTCTCAACCCGAAGGGACGCCCCCTTGATGGATACTCTCTAAAGCCCCTTCTCATGGATCCACAGGAGGGCGCATGGGATGGTCCGGAATCAGCCCTTACAGCGCTCTACAAGTGGGCTGATTACTATGATCCAGCCGGGCAGTCTTACTCCCAACGATACCGTGACTGGCGCTATGTGCGCTACGCCAACGGAAAGGAAGAACTTTACCACACTGCCGAGGACCCCCACGAATGGCACAACCTCGCCGGCAAGCCAGAGCAGGCCGGGAGGCTGCAGCGCTACCGAAAGGACCTTCTCGGGATCATCCCCTCAAGACCCCTCTCCGAAGAGCAGAAGGCCACGCGATGGAAGATCCAGTATTTCAAGAAGAACCCGTCCGCCGACACGAACAAGGATGGGAAGCTCTCCTGGCCTGAACTCAACGCTCACCGCGGTAAGAAGAACCCGGCAGGAGGCCAGAAGAAGGCGAAATGAGAAGATCTGCACCGACAAAAGGCCTCTTTTCTGGTGCTGTCTATGGCGTGTCGTGAAGCGAGCATCGGACACGATCGGGGGTTTGGTGGCTCGACTCCGGGGCAGGAATACGGGAAGTTTCGGGGAATGATGAGAAGAGTGCTCCTCGGGCTGTTCGCTACCGCAGTGGTAGTGATGGCCTGTCAGGTCCCTGTCTTTCGCTTCGCATTGGAGCGCTGGCCGGCGGACCAGTTTGCGCTAGTAGTGACTTCGGAGGGCGAGTTGGCTGGAGCGATCGGGGAGGCCTTGGAGGCCCTCGAGGAGGAGCTGAAGGGTGATAGCCAGGCGATCAACCTGACGGTCCAGCGAGTGAACCTTGCGACTCTCACGGATGCCGAGCTGGTTTCCCTGCCGGCGCTTGAGCATGCGGGGGAGGGTCCCACCCTGATCTTGATGCCACCAGCGAGCTGGAAGAGCCGGACGCCAGTCTGGACCGGGGAGGCTACGGTGGAGAATCTGTCTGGTCTGTTAGATTCCCCATTGCGGCAGCGCTGTGGCTCGCATCTGCTAAATGGGGCGTCGGCGGTCTGGGTGCTGGTGGAGTCCGGAGACCCTGCGAAGGATGCCGCGGCTCGGGAGGTAATGGAGGCCGGGGTGAAGGAGGCGGAGGCTACTTTAGAGATTCCGGAGGGGGTGATCCGGCGGGAGGATTTCAACAAGGAGTTCGAGAATATTGACCCGGACAATATCCTGCGTTCGGGGATTCCTCTCAAGATCGACTTCGTGACGGAAGTGGTCTCTGCAGATGACCCGGAGGAGGTTCTCTTCCTCTCGATGCTGATGCGTTCAGGCAACCGAACCCCGGGAGAGCCCCTGCTGGTGCCCTTGTTCGGACGGGGCCGGACCTTCGGAGGACTCACCGCGTCTCAGATGACCCCGGAGCGCATTGTGGCAGCTAGTGAATATTTGTGCGGGGCTTGTTCGTGTCAGGTGAAGGAAGGCAACCCCGGCTACGACCTGCTCTTCCGACGGAACTGGGATCGTCTGCTGGAGGTGGAGGAGATCACTGCGGACAGTGCAATCATCCAGCGCAATCTCGACCGGGTGCTCTTTGACCCGGAGGGGCCTGGAGAGGCGGGCTCCGTCGAAGAGGTGCGGGATCACAAGCCGCTCCTGATCGGGCTGGTGGTCTTCAACCTGGTGGCCTTCGGGGCGCTGAGTTATCTGCGACGCCGTCATCGGCTCCGCGAGCCTTCCTGAGGAGCGAGGGACTTTATTTCTTCTCCCCGGACTTGTCGTCCTTCTTCGGTTCCTCCTTGGAAGGGGCGAGGGATTGTTTAAGGCGCTCCTCGAGGGCTTTGAAGTCTCCAGAGAGACTCTTGAGCTGTTTCTCGAGGTCCTGGACCTGGCCGCGCAGTTTGCTGACTTCTGCAGGGGCTTGGCCGGGCGCCTCGTTCTTGCGGATCTGATCGATGGCGGACTGGGCGGCCTTGCCTGCAGGGGAGTCGGAGTCGGCGGCGACGAAGGTGGTGAGGACCGGGACGGCCCGGGGGTCACGCAATTCTCCGAGGGCCCCCATCGCGGCGGTGGCTACCGAGTTCTTGAGGTGGTCGACATGGCCGAGGAGGAAGTCGCGAACGGCGTCCTTGTTGTCCTCGTGCCGCGCGAGGTAAGCGAGAGTGCGCAGGGCCTGGGCGAAGCTGCGGCTCGGGAAGGAGGTCTCCTCTTTCTGAAGGTGCCGAAGGAGGGGTTCGACGTAGAAGGCATCGTCCTGTTTGCGCATGCCTGCGATGGCCTCGTTGGCAATGGCATTCTGATAGGAATTTGCGGTGAGTAGGCCGACGAGGTAGGGGCGCAGGCCCGCCTTGGCGTAAGCGGCTACTCCGCCGATGGCTACGGTGCGGATGTCCGGGTTGGCCTCGCGGTCGGCGATAGCCTTTAGGGCGTTATAGGCGTCGTCACTGTAGAACTTGGTGAGGCCCCGCACGACGGACTGCCTCACCCGGGCATCGGGCTGGTCGAGGGAGCTTTCGAGGGCGCTGAAGGATTCCGGGGTGCGCATGGCAGCGAGGCCCTCGGCGGCGGCCTTGCGGATGGCGAAGAAAGGATCTTCCTTGAGGGCTTTGCCGAGGTGTTCAAGGGCGATTTTGTTCTTTTTCTTGCCCAGTTGCTGGACGGCGATGAGGCGGCCGATGACGTCGGTCTGGTCGGCGAGCTGGGCGAGAAGCATTTTCTCGTTGGGCTCGAAGTTAATCTTAGCGAGCACAGTCACTTCCGGGTCGAAGCGCACGACCTCGGGTGCGGTTCCTAGGGGCAGGTAGAAGTCCTCACGCTCCTTGGAGATCTCGATGGTGCGCATCTCGGTCTTGTCTCCGACGCGGAGTTTGACTGGAAGCTTGAAGCGGAAGAAGGGGCGCTTCTCGTTGGTCATCTGGACCTGGTTGATGGAGAGCTTGACCTGTTTGGTGAGTTCGTCCCACGCGTAGTTGATCTTGATCTCCGGGTAGCCGGAGAGATAGACCCACTGGTCGAAGAACTGGGAAAGTGAGCGTCCGCTGAGTTCCTCGAAGATTTCCACGAGATCCTGAGTAACCACGGTTTTATACTGGTGTCGCTCGAGATAGGTCTTCACGCATTTGCGGAAGAGGTCTTCCCCGAGTTCGGAGCGCAGCATGTGGAGAACCCAGCCCCCCTTCGGATAGGCCCGGAAGCTGAACTGCTGTGAGGGGTTACTGTAGCCCTGGTGGACGATGGGAATAATATCCTTGTCGTTGCCGAAGATTCCTCGGGCGTTGCCGTGGAGGCCGTATTTGAAGTAGTCGTTACCGAGAAGTTCCCGGTCGTAGAGAAGGGAGTAATAGGTGGCAAAGCCCTCGTTGAGCCAGAGATGGCTCCAGTCGCGGCAGGTGACGAGGTCGCCGAACCACTGGTGGGCGACTTCATGGGCATCAAGGCCACGGCTGCTCCGGAGGTTCTCGGTAGCATCGGTGAAGAGGGTCCGGGTGGTCAGGGTCGTCAGGCTGGTGTTTTCCATGCCCCCCCACATGTAGTCGATGGCACAGGCGTTGTAATACTTGTCCCACGGGTAGGGGACCCCGATCTCCCGTTCGAAGTAGTCGAGGATCTTGATGGTGTCGCGGAAGGTGTTGGCGAGCTGGTCTTTCTCGGAGGGCGGCACGTAAAGCGCCACGGGGAGCTCCCCGTGTTTGTCCTCCATCTTAACAAAGTAGCCGGCAAGGAGAGTGACGAGGTAGTTGACGTGGACCTTGTCCTGGAACCAGTGGAATGCCACGAGGCCCGAGTCCTTATCCTTCTTCTGGGAGAGAAGGCGCCCGTTGGAAAGGGCCTCCATACCCTCTGGGATGCGGCAGATCATCTCGGTAGTGAACTTTTCGTTGGGGTAGTCGTGGCTGGGGAACCAGTGCTGATGGTCTTCGGGTTCACCCTGAGTCCAGAGCTGAGTATCGCTGGCCGGGTATCCCATCTCGGCGGTGCGGAAGTAGAGGCCCTTTTGCGGAGTGGCGTTGTAGGTGATGGTGACGCGGGCGTCTTCCCCGGCAGGGATGGGATCCCGAAAGGTGATCTCAAGGTGGGTGTCGGTAGACTGGGTAGCCTGAATGGCATGGGAGGCGGTGACCTGCCTGATGTTCAGCCCAGTAGCGTTGAGGTGCCACTGCTTGAGGGGCTTGGCGATGGGAGCGAAGTCGAGAATCGCGGTGGCGTTGAGGGAGCGCTCCTTGAAGTTGGGGGTGACGTCGATCTTAAGGTGTGTGATATCCACGAAGCGATCCGGGGCGTAGCTGTTCTGGGGCGCCTTGCCTTGTTCTGCGGCGGCGAGTTTGCGGGCGTGAAGCCTGGCCATCATGGCGCAGTGACCGCACTGGAGGAGGTGGGCTTCGTTGGCGTGAAGGGAAAAGGCGCCTAGGAGCTGGCTGCCAAGTACGGCCAGAGTGACGAGCAGTTGTCGATTCATGATGTAAGGGGGGCGGGACGATGCCCACTTTGAGGAAAATTTCAATCAGAAGCCATGGGGTCCGGATCCAGGGAGGCGATTGACTCCCCGTGAGAGCTTTTAGAAAAGCTAGCGTGGCCCCTCAAGGTGGGCGATGGCATGATCGATAGATTCTTGCAGCAGGGAGGCCAGTTCCGGAAGGCGGGTAGGAGGTTGATTGTTGGCGAGTTGCTCTTCACATTTCCGGCAGATATCCGCGAACTGGGCCATGCCCATTGTTCCTGCGGAGCCTTTAAGCTGGTGAAGGATCCCGCGGCTCTCCTCGATTCGGTTGTCGGCGAGAGTGGACTCGAGGGTCACTAGTTGGTCTCGTCCGTGCGAGGCAAAGTCGTGCACGATGGGAAGTAGAAGACCGGGCTGGCCGGCTGCCATGGCATCGAGCTGGGCGTGATCAAGGAGGGTCACGGCGGTAACTATACGCTTCTGCGTGGGTTGGGAAAAGAGCAAGGGCAGGGCTGCCCGAGGCTTGTGGGGCGCATGGACCCACCAAGTCGGGGTATATTTGCAGGTGTGGTAGGGTGTAAGGGGTTCTTTTCCCCGGGAGTTTATTGTGGGAATTCCGCGGTAAAATAGTTAAGATATCCTAAGTGTCTGGGGAGACCTCCAACCTCGTCCTTGCCGACGATGATCAAACCGTCCGGAACTTGCTGACAATGCATGCCGAGCGGGGAGGGTTCACGGTGAGATCTGGAGAGAATGGAGCGGAAGCCCTTGAGCTGGTGACCGAGAATACCGACGTTGTTCTGCTCGACCTCCAGATGCCCGTGCTCGATGGCTTCGGGGCACTCGAACGGCTTGGACGCGAACACCCAGGATTACCTGCAGTGGTTCTAACTTCGGTGGACGAAGCTGCGGAGGCGGTGAAGGCGATGAAGCTGGGCGCCCTCGATTACCTGACGAAACCCTTTGACCCGGACGAGTTGCTTGCGGTGCTCCGCAACGCTAAGCGCTTGCGTCGAGCAGAGTTAGAGAATGAGCAGCTGCGGGAAGCTTTGGGGGGACGGGGGCCTGTAGTTCAAATCGTCGCAGAGTCGGAAGCCATGAAGGAGGTGGTGAGGCAGGCGGAGAAAGTGGCTTCACTTGACTCGACGATCTTGTTGACCGGGG
>Ga0160423_10002834_pt1 | contig 14476 bp, 8 predicted proteins | sample CRUFie14St8metaG_FD_108191 | JGI IMG/M metagenome (GOLD analysis project Ga0160423, IMG submission 108191) | Marine microbial communities from the Costa Rica Dome - CRUD Field 142mm St8 metaG | ecosystem: Environmental > Aquatic > Marine > Oceanic > Photic zone | place: Costa Rica: the Eastern...
AGCCAACAAGCATTGTATCCAAAATGAGCGACTGGATGTCCACCAGATGCAATCACGCTTCCCAGCTTTCTGTTTTGAAGGAGACGAGGAAGACTATCACGACCCTGGGGCGAGCTATGTAATGCCACTGCGATGCATCGAAGTTCAGCTTGGGGAGGCAAAGCGTCTGGTGACCGCGATCACCACCGGATACCGCATGACCGGCTGGAATTCCACTAAAGGCGGTTATCGCGTTGAGACGGCCGAAGTCGCTTTTGATTGCGAAACACTCATCCTTTGCACCGCCCCATGGATCGTCGACGCACTCCCCGCTCTACAGAACCATGCCACACCTTACCGGCAGGTACTTCATTAGTTCGAACCCGGGGGGCCTGGCGAATGGTTCGAACCCGGCACGATGTCGGTCTTCATTCGCATTCCCTTTCAAGGCCACGAGATGATCCATGGATTCCCTGAGGTAAATGGGCAGGGCAGTGGCCTGAAGGTGGCCACGGAGTCTTTTACCCAGAGCTGCCACCCCGGAACCATGGATCGAGAGGTGCTCCCGTCTGAATCCGAGGCCATGGCCAGGATCACGAGAACCCATCTGCGAATCGGCAAACGTTGCCTGCACTCGATGGTGTGCCCCTAAACGGTGACTCCCGATTTTGGCTTCCTCATCGACCGGCACCCCGTTGCCCGGGATGTCTGGGTCGCCTCGCCCTGTTCCGGGCAGGGATTCAAGCACTCGGCAGCCGTTGGAGAGATCCTGGCGGAGGTGTCGATCGGCCAACCTTCACCCATGAATCTTTAAGCCTTCGCGTGGCGTTTTTGAGAATCCTCAGGCCTGGACCGCCTCGACTGCCTGAGACCTCCTATGCAAGGAGATCGTGCATTACATGTCCGTGCACGTCGGTCAATCGAAAGTCCCTCCCCTGGTAGCGGTAGGTAAGGCGCTTGTGATCCATCCCCAGCAAATGAAGGATGGTGGCATTGAGGTCATGAATGTGCATGGCTCCTGGCGTCCATCGATCCTTGCTGGGCTGTGGATTCAAGGGGTTGCCGTCCGCATCAGCAATGTTGTAACCGTAATCATCGGTGCGGCCATAGGTGATCCCGGGACGGATACCACCCCCCGCCATCCAGACCGTGAAGCATCGCGGATGATGATCCCGACCATAATTCTCTGCGGACAGACCTCCCTGACAATAAACCGTTCGACCAAATTCCCCGCCCCAGACCACCAGGGTGTCCTCCAACATGCCCCGCTGCTTGAGGTCCTTGATCAACGCTGCTGACCCCTGGTCAATATCCTTGCATTGAGACTCATGCTCCGCCGGTAGATTGCCATGGGCATCCCATCCGCGGTGAAAAATCTGAATGTTTCGCACCCCACGCTCGGCAAGCCGTCGAGCATTGAGGCAGCAGGCAGCAAAGGTTCCGGGCTCTCGGGCATCTTCCCCATAAAGGTTAAAGGTATCCTCACTTTCATCGGAGAGATCCATCAATTCCGGGACCGAACTTTGCATGCGATAAGCCATCTCATGCTGCCGAATTCTGGACAGGATTTCAGGATCGCCAAACTGTTGATACTGGTTCTGATTGAGGGCGCTCAGAGCGTCGAGCTGTCGTCGGCGATCTGCCGAGGAGATGCCGCCCGGATTGTTCAGATACAAAACGGGATCTCCCTGACTGCGCAGCAGGATGCCTTGATGATCTGAAGGCATGAAGCCCGTCCCCCAGAGCCGGGCGAAAAGGCTTTGCTCGGGATATTTGGAGCGGGCGTGCATGACGACATAGCTTGGGAGATCTTCATTGAGGGTTCCCAGGCCATAGCTGAGCCAAGCACCCAAACTAGGTCTTCCCGGCACCTGGCTGCCGGTCTGAATGTAGGTAATCGCCGGATCGTGATTGATCGCCTCGGTGTAGGTCGAATGAACGACACACAGTTCCCTGGCAACGGTCGCAGTGTGGGGAAGCAATTCACTGACCCAGAGCCCACGGTCATTGTTTTCATGTCGAGTGAAGGCATACTTGCTGGGCGCCAGAGGAAAACCGCTTTTTTGATTGGCGGTCATTCCAGTAACGCGCTGTCCACTTCGGACATGATCCGGTAACTGCTGGTTGTATTGTTCCTTGAGCTTGGGCTTGTAATCCCACAAATCCAGATGACTTGGGCCACCGCTCATAAACAAGTAGATCACCCGCTTGGCCTTGGCCCTGTGATGCGTCCCCCCAACCCAGGGAGGCGTTTCTTGTGATGCCATGCCAGATGGTGAGAACAGGTCACTCAATGCCAATATACCAAGACCCAGAGCCGAGCGTCCGAAAAGCTGACGCCGAGTCATCATCAATTCCGCTTCGCGCAGAGGGTGGGAGGATTCCATGATGGTTTTTTGATTCCGTTAGAGTTGCGATTAGTAAAGGAGAATGGCAGCGTCGCTGGCCATCACCGTGGCAGCCACCTGAGTCCAGGCGGCATGATTCAGGCGAGCTGAAGCGTGAGGCGTTTCGACCGTTGCCTCAGGACCCAACAGGGCATCAACATCCTCTGGTGCCTGCCGATACCGCTGCCGGATATCGTGAAGCAAGCGCATGCAGGCCTCACGCTCCGAGTCCTGCGCCGGACGACTGGCTAGAAGCGTGAACAAATGATCCAATCGTTCCTCATCGCTGAGACGTTCTTCCATCAGGCGTCTGCCCATAGATCGGGCCATTTCCATACGTTGATTTTCATTGAGCAGGCCCAAGGATTGCAATGGGGTGTTGGTTCGTGATCTGCGGATGCAGCTTGCCTCACGACTTGGAGCATCAAAAAGGGTCATCATAGGGTGGGGACTGGTGCGTTTCCAATACACATACAAACTTCGACGATAGACACGCTGTGAGAGGTCAGGCTCATACTTCTTGGTGTTGCTGGCAGGGTGTGCCATGGCCGACCATATGCCCGCAGGTTGATAAGGTTTGACTCCTTCGCCCCCCATGTGATTATCCAGCATGTGGCTGGCCCAAAGCCCCATGTCGCGCAGCACTTCCGCATCCAGCCGATAACTGGGCCCTCGGGCAAACAGCTTATTTTCCGGATCGGCCACCTCCGAGCGCCAGCTCGCATCCTGACGGAAGGTGCGACTGGTCATGACCAGTCGTATCATGTGCTGGAGATCCCATCCGCTTTCCTGAAACTGCACGGCCAACCAATCCAGAAGTTCGGGATGCGTTGGTTGCTGGCCTTGAAGCCCAAAATCTTCCGGTGTGCGCACCAGGCCTTCACCAAATAGCCGCAACCAAAGCTGATTGACTAGAACACGCGCAGTCAGTGGGTGCTCCTCAGAGGTCAGCCATTGGGCCAGTCCGAGCCGGTTTCTCGGCGCATCCTTGGGCAGCTCTCCCATGATGGAGAGCACTTCTGGTGCAAGCGCTTCGCCGGTCGGTTGATCGTATTCTCCACGATGGAGCAGACGCGTCTCACGAGGCTTGTCCAGATCCGTGGCCACGAGAGTCGTGGTGAAGTTGGCTTTCCCCATCGCCATGTCGTGGGCCAGAAAGCGAGCCTGTTCGTATTGTGGATCCTCTACAAAGGGTCCCTGGCGATCTGCCAGGCCTTCCAGTTGTTTCTCGGGGGAGAGCTCATGCCATCGAGGCTCCTCACCTTCCCAAGGGGAGCGGATTCGAACCTTGCGCTCGGTCAGCACCTCCGTACCAGACATCTTGATCAGGAGCTCATGGTCTCCTTTCTGCAAACTCAGGGAGAGGGCAATATGACGTAAATCAGGGGAAAAGTCGGTTTCAAGAGCCACCGCGTTACCATTCAGGTACAACTGCGAAGCAGGTCCTCCGGAAAAGGTGATCCACAGGGTTTGTCGAAGGGCGGTCTTTAACTCGAAGCGAACCCATTGAGCCTGATCCAGGGAAGGCAAGGTCGAACGGCTGCCTGCGGCAAAACCATGCGCGTCGGCCTTGAGATCGTCCATGGTTTCCAGCGATGGAGGCCCTGCATGGACTGCCTGAGGCTGACTTAGTTTCCATTGATCGGCTTCCCAGACCCCCATTCCCTGCTCGGGCGTCCAGTCCTCGGAGACGGTCGTTAAAGCGGCACTAAGCAGTGCGTCTCTCTGCGCCTGCTGCTCGTGCCATGACTTCCAGGCGCGCTGATTTTCCGGCACTTGAAGCACCGGACCGTAAACGTAGGCGTTGCCATCGAGCGGGTTTTCCGAGGTGCTATTGAAGAAGGCCATCAATTCATAATATTCCTGTTGAGGAATCGGGTCATATTTATGAGTGTGGCAGCGAGCGCATACCATACTCATCCCGAGAAAGATCGTGCCAAGAGTCTCAACGCGATCAAAATTATTCTTAGCCTGGAATTCAGCCGGGATCACCCCACCCTCGGCAGTGGTGGGATTCATGCGCACAAATCCCGTGGCAACCTGCTGCTCCATAGAGGGGGCTTCCAATAAGTCACCAGCCAATTGCCAGGTAATGAAGTCGTCAAATGACAAGTTGTCATTGAAGGCTCGCACAACCCAATCGCGATAGGGATAAATGCCCCGCCGATTGTCCAGATGCAGACCATGGGTGTCACCATAACGGATGGCATCGAGCCAAAACCTTGCCTGGTGCTCGCCATAAGCAGGGTTTTTCAAGAGCTGATCCAGCCACCGCTCGTAAGCCCCGGGCGACTCGTCATTCAGGTAATCGGATAACTGAGCCGGATCGGGAGGCAGCCCCGTCAGAGTCAAGGCAGCCCGGCGAGCCAGTACATGTTTGTGAGCTTCAGGCGCAAAGGAAAACCCTCGCGCATCCAACTGCCTGGCAATGAAGGCATCGATGGGGTGCCCATGTTTGGTCATTTCCTCCTGATGAGGCTGGTTGGATCGATCCGGCTTTTGAAAGGCCCAGTGCTTGGCATAGGCACCACCCTCTAGAATCCAGGCTTCCAGTAAACGCTTCTCTTCCTCAGTGAGCTGTCGGTCGGCATCCAAAGGCGGCATAGGATCCTCCTGATCACGAAGACGCTTGAGAGCCTCACTTTCACCGAGCTGATCGGGATCAATCGCATGGTATCCTCCCAAATCTTTGGTCGCTGCTTCCCTTGAATCCAACCGAAGGTCCTTGTCGTTCCGAGTGTCGGGCCCATGACAGACAAAGCACTTGTCGGAAAGAATGGGGAGGATCTGCCGGGCAAAATCAGGAGCCTCAGAGCGAACATTCCATGGAGCAAGCAATAGAATGCCAAGTAGGGAGAAGGTCGGAACAGAGATAAGTCTGGGACAATGCATGGTCAACGGCATTTAAGCACGTCTACGGGCCAAGGCAACCCTGAGCTATCCCCCTTGACCGTGGGCTTCGAATAGAAAACTAGGGTATCACTCGGCAAGCGCTTTTGAAAGGAAGTCTCAGGACCCCGGCAACTCTGCCTTGAGCTGCGCTTCAAAAGCTTCCAAAAGGGCCAGCTGAGTCGAGAATAGCTTGGTCTGATCCAAAGATCGGAGTTCCTGTTGAGCCTCCTTCCATTGGGCAGCGGCCAGCATCTTTTGAAATCGGGACAAACGATAAAGCGATCGATAGACCTCATCCAAATCCTCCGCCACAAAAGTATCCCACACTTTTTGACTGAGTTCGGGGCGCCCCAAATGAAGGGCAACCGCCTCCCAAAGTGCAGCATGCTCAGCACTCTTGGGTAACTGAGTGGGATCGGAAAGGATACGCTCGGCCGAATCCTCGAGCCCTTGCCCGGTAAAGAGGGAGCATTCAAGAGACCGCCAGACATCTGTAGTCTCATCGGCTTGAGCCGAAATCAAGGCCTTGTGAGCTCGCTGAAGTTCCGAGGCATTGCATGCCCCTCTGGCAGCGGCGTAGAGCAATGAATAAAAGGCTTGAGGATCCTCCTGTTGGGTCTCCTGCCCCAATAAAAAAGACAAAGCCAGCTCGGATTGATGCATTTCAACCATGCTCTGCCCCATGCTGAGCGCCATCGAGGGATTTCCCAGAGGACCCTGCTCCACCAGCTGGGAAAACGCACTGTTCGCCGAAAAATCTCTTCCCTGTTGCACTTGCGCCATCCCTTCCAGAAAATAAGAGAAGGCTTTGATACCTTTGACGCCCGCCTGCTGACTTCGCATGCTCACAGCGAGGCTTCCGGCGTCATCCCAGCGCGCCGATCGTAGCAGGTATTGCCCCAAACCGACCCAGTAGCTGAGGGTCAAGCCAAATTGGTCCGCTGCCTTTTGGATAAGTTCAAGACCGCGATCCTGAAGCCCTACAGCAAAATAGCCATTGGAAAGATCCCACAGATCCTTGAGGTTGCGCGGCTGATATTGCATAAGATTGGACCAGTATTGAGCCGCCTCCAACCTCGATCGCTGCTCCAGGCCTTTTTGCTGCAGCAGGATCCAGTAACGAGCGTGATGCCATGGCTTATCCTCGTCCAGAGCTTTGAGAGCCTGAAAAGCAGTTTCAAAGCTTTCCAAGCGCTCCAGACGACTGGCCATCTCCAGCAGCAGGGCTCTTGCTGAGGCACCCTGAGCGCCTGCCTCTGAAAGCAAGGTGGTTAGGGTGCGCTCAGAGGCTTCCACCACAGAGTCGTCGTTCGAGACCATCGCATCCATGGCCGCGTCGTAAAGAAGAAGGCTCGGTAGACCGGTTAGTTTCGAGGATTCTGAGCCGCGGATTTTTTGATAAGTAGCAAAATCTTCTTCCTCAAAGAGGCGTTGCAGAAGTTGGAATTGGTCCTCCTTGGTCGGGTCATCCAGCCCACGTAAGAGACGAATTGACATCTCGTTCTGGCCTGTATGGTCATGGAAGGTCAGCAGAAGATCCAAATCGGCGCGATTGGTGAGGGAAAGCTCAAGCAGACGACCTCCCCGCTCGGTCAACCGAAGAACCTCTTCCTGCGTCAAGGACACCTGTGCTAGTGCGTTCGTGAAGAGCATGCGGTAAAGTTCCGGGCTGTAGGCATTCCTACGCAAAGCAGAAATCAGTTGATAATGAGCCTGCTGCGCCAGTCCGGACTGCATCGCCTCGAGCGCTGCGGCCTTATGGCGGCTTACCTGATGCATGGAGTAGAGACTGCTGCGCACGCTTTTGAGATAGGGGGGTGCCACGTTCCATAGAGGAGCCACGTAAAAAGCGGCCACCGAGGCAACTAGTGCCATTCCCAGCATCACATAGCGAAAAGAAGGGCTTTCCATCATGAGGGTCAACAAGGCCGATTGTTTAGCCTGTCGATTAAAGGCTCTAGCCAAAGGGTTGGAGCGACTCTTCTTTTTACGACGTTGACTCATGTGGATTGCATGCTAATAAAAGAGTCTGGCCAGGTGAAATACAATTCATGCCTTGGGCAAGTCATTTAAATAACCCAGTATCAGAACCGCCATATGCTCACAAAAACGTCGCATCTGCAGACTGAAGAAAGACATAAGGTTATTCATCAGCACGTAACAAAGGGGTCGATAATCCACAGAAAACCGGTCTTGTGCCTTCAAACGCACAGTTGTAAGGAAAAAATCGAGCTATATTATGAGATCAACTAAACAACATTACCCTTGGTTCCGTCTCCTGTTCTAAAAATAGAAGACACTTTTCATGAAATTACCAAAATCAACTAAACGACCCATGAAGGGTTTCACTCTCATCGAACTGTTGGTGGTGATCGCCATCATTGCCATCCTTGCGGGTATGCTGTTGCCGGCTTTGAGCAAAGCCAAACTGAAGGCTCAAGGCATCAAATGCATGAATAACGGCAAGCAAATGATCCTCGCGTTAAAACTTTACTCGCTGGACAGCGAGGATTGGTTCCCCCCAAACCCTGACGATGGAAACACCAGTGGCAACAACTGGTGCGGTGGCAGCATGACGAGACTTCCGGATGCGACAAATTTCATGGCGCTTCTGGATCCACGGGTTTCCAAGCTAGGCCCTTACACGGGTGCCTATCAGGTCTTTAAATGCCCGGCTGATAGAAGCACGGCATCGGACCGAGCCAAGACTCCGAGAGTGAGGTCCTGGGCCATGAGCCAGGCAGTCGGAACTATTGCTTTGAACAGTCGGCAAGCGGTCAATGGCCCATGGCTGGACAACAATCATGGGCACAGAGCGAACCGACCCTACAAAACCTATGGCAAAGAATCGGACGCAACCGCTCCTGGGCCTTCCAATTTGTGGGTCTTTTTGGATGAAGATGAGCGCAGCATCAATGATGCAGGTTTCGCAGTGGGCATGAATCGTCAAGAGTGGATTGATTGGCCCGCCACCTACCACAACCGAGCAGCCAACTTTGCCTTTTTGGATGGTCATAGCGAAATTAAGAAGTGGACCGATCCCAACACCGATTCTCCCGCCCGCACCGGCACGGTCTCTCGTATGGCCGTCAATGGCAGCCGAGACGCCATTTGGGTGCAGGTTAGAACTTCAGCTCGAGCGGACGGACAACCTCTTCCTTACGGAAGTCCCTAGTTGGTTCATACTTGGATTGTCCTCACCAAAAGCCATGCCTCTCGGGGCATGGCTTTTTTTTGGCAGCGCTTGACTCAACAATCTCCACTTTTTCGCATCAACTGGAGCATTTCACCTACCGCCTGCTCCATCCCTACGAACAGGGCTCTTGAAACAATGCTGTGACCGATATTGAGTTCCTCCAGCCATGGCAGATTCAACAGATCGAGCAAATTGACGTAATGGAGACCGTGACCGGCATTGATTTTCAGGCCGGATTGATGCCCCAGGTCAGAGGCCTGGGTCAATCGTATGATTTCCTGCTGGCGTTGGATCTGATCCTCATACTTCTCAGCGTAGGCCCCTGTGTGCAACTCGATGGCTTGCGCTCCCGTATCAACGGCCGCCCGCACGATTTCCAAATCGGGGTCGACAAAAAGGCTCACTTCGATCCCCAGCGACTGAAGCTGATGAACGGTGTCCGCTATCGATGATTGATACTCCACCACGTCCAAACCCCCTTCAGTGGTGATTTCCTGCCTTTTCTCGGGGACCAGACAGACTGAAGCAGGCTTGAGGGCCATCGCTTTTGCCACCATTTCAGGCGTGTTGGCCATCTCAAAATTTAGAGGCACTTCGAGCATCGATGACAGTCGATCGATATCTCGATCGAGCATGTGCCTTCGGTCCTCCCGGAGATGAGCGGTGATCCCGTGACATCCGGCCCGCACACAGGCCAGGGCCGCCTCGATGGGATCGGGCTCACCTTCCGGCATACCACGATAGCGAGCTTCCCGGAGGGTGGCTGTGTGGTCAATATTGACGCCTAATTTGAGCATAGCCCTAGGGCCCAGGGGATTGAAGGTCTGCTAGTTGCCAGTCCAAGAGGGATGGACCGTGGATCCAGGGAAACACATCAGCATGCATCCATCGGGCCAGGACGGCGATTTCAAAGCCCGTCAATCCAAAATGAGATTTGCGCTTAATCTCCAGGGTTCGCTCATTTTTTCTGAGCAGCTGCGTCACCGCGTTCCCGAGACGATTTTCCAACATGACGGTCCATGAGAAGAGTGAAGAATCCTTGAGCATTTGCCCCTTCCCAAAGAGAAAGCCACCCAAGTTCAATAGATTACGGTATTGAAAGACCTTTTCACCCGTGAGTTCCCAATGGTAGTAGCGAAGTCGCGGATGATTTTCAATTTGCCCCAACAGAGCGGCAGGTGGCGGATTGGTTCGATTGATATTCACGAACGTCAGACCCGCCATTTGGTAGAACTGGTTTCCATAGGCATAACCTTGAACGAAGGGCTGGACAAAACCCGGAGTGATTTTCATGACGACATGATTGGCTTCAGCATCTCCCACAAGATCTACGCGACGGTTACTTAGGAAGGATTCACCGAGCCAGGCTTTGGCGCGCTCCTGAATGGGCATCACCGACTGTTGATCCTCTTGAACCGGCCAGGTGATGTAGTTCAGAAACCAAGGCGCGGTCTGTTGCTCGCCTCGTGGATTCTGTACTTTAGAAGGCTTGGACCATGCCACCGACTGCTTGGGAATGGAATCAGCAAATAGTTTTTTCACTCCCGGGAAGCTCGAGATCAGCGGCGCCAGGTTGCGCTGGGTCGAAAAGCTGATGACCGGATCCACGATTCGATTGACGGGAATGGACCAAGAATCCCCCGTTTCATCGAGCTCTTCTTTGGTTTGAATGAAACCAGTGGTTCGAACGTGATCCCCGTCCCCGCTCCAGTCAACGCGGACACGTTCCACTGCCGGTTTTGAATCATGACCCGAAAAATGCGCCAAAGTGTCAACTTCCATTTGGAGGGAGAACCAGGACCGATTGGTAGGCTTTGGAGGAAACGTATCGGAGAGAATAGCTGTTTGCCAATCGGTCCACTGAGTTAGTACGTCCGATCCGACGCTGATGATCAACCACTCGCCCGCCTGACCAAAACGCATCAGCTGACCGGAACGTTGTGGAGAAGCCTCCCAATTTGAAGTAAACCCCTCACTTAGAGGAGGATGAATATTCCACCCCAGATGAGCTGCATGACGGCGCAGCCGCTGATTCCATTCCAGCTGTTTTTCATCCGTTAAGCGAATGGCCATGGATAGGTTCAACACAGGAAAGATGATCCCATGCACTTCACCATAAGATTCATGGGCGATCAGATCGGCCATGATGGGCTGGAGAATGGCCACTCGTTCAGAATGAGCACTGTTACCAATCCCGTAGAAGAGCTGATCGGGGGCAGAAGCCAACTTCCTTACCAGAAGCTCTACCACGGCCATAGAACTCTCCTCTTCGAGCACGGACTTGAGCACATGCCCTCCATCCATATGGGAGATCTGACGGCTACCCTGAAAGTGCCAGGAGCCGAGCAAGGTTTCCGCCTGGCAAGGGCTGCCAATTCGGGCACAGAGGAAGGCATAGATCACCAACAGCAACATGGAACGCATGGAAGAATGATAGCCAGAGTGCATGGGGTAACTTCAACAGCAATCTTGGCCTACTTCAAACTGGATAGAAAGGCCATCAAATCACGCAATTCCCTTTTGCTGAGCATCAAATAGAGCCCTTCGGGCATCCCCGATAGACCCTTTTCTCGAGATTGAATTCGATTCACATCAAGGGTGATGAGCCCATCCTCAGGAGATTCAAGAATCAACTCCTTGTCGTTCTCCTGCTTGATCAGTCCAGCATAATATTCGTCGTCCTTGGTCTCGATCAAAACACTTTCATAGCCTTGGGCAATGACTGCATTGGGTGTTAGGATGGACTCCAAGATGTAGTTCACAGGATGGCGCGTTGCCAGTTCGTCGAGAACCGGCCCTACCTCGCCACCTTGACCCGCAACTTTGTGGCACCTCAAACAGGCCACTTCTTCCCGTTCCAGGAAAATCTTACGCCCGGCTTCGGCATCTCCGCCCTCCAGGACGATGTCGAAATCCTTGAGCGGAGACGACTCCTGGAGATTCTGCTCGAAAGCTTTTACTTTGGCCTGCATCTCGGGTGACCCCTTGCTAGAGACCACTTCCAACAAATCGAGCTGGAGACCTCTTTCAACCTGACCTGCAGCCAACTTACCCACCCATTGGTTGAGCAGATCCAGTGCCTCCGAAGAAGTGTCCCTTTGGAGCGACGCCAAGGCAGCCTGTTGGGCATCCAGGTCACCCTCCTGGAGCGCCTTGCGGAGGGAAGCCAGACTATCAGCCGATTGTTCTTGCCACTTGATGGCTTCGCTGCGCAGCCGACTTTGCCCCTTTTCCAATCCAAAAGCTACAGCTTCTGCCAGGCGAGGGGCATCGGAGAGGCCAGCCAATGCCCTCAAAGAGGCTGCTTGAGTGCGTTCTCCCAGGGCCTCTTGGCGAACCCTCTGCAGTAGCCAATCGGCTCCAGCCTCCAGTTTGAGGGTAACCACCGCCTGGATCATAGCAGCGACCCAATCAGATGAAGCAGTCTGTGAAGGGCCCGACAAGACGGATTGAACCACTCGACGTGCATCTTCTGCCGAGCGATAGGAGGAAAGCGGCTGCCAAATGCCCGTGATCCGATCCCGCCCGGATGGGGCAGGCCATTGGGCCAGAGAATCCAGTGCCTCCGAGCGAATCCCTTCAGGTAAGGACACATCCGTTGCAATGTTGCCCAAGCGAACAGCATATTCCTCCCTGCCCAATCGGAAATTCGCATTGACCACACGCCGCAAGGCGGGTTCGGAAAGAGTGGCAGAAGGATTTACCTGTGCAAGATCACTCATGGCAGCATCAATCGGCACGTCGTTGATGGCCCGAGCTGCTTCGGTCACAAGATGTGGTTCAGCATCGCTTAGAAATTGAGCCACTTCCGGACGCTCCAGCCGCCTCATCGCAAGCAAGGCCCCCATGCGCACCGACGCCGAAGGGTGACTGGCAATGGATTCAAGCCACCGGAAATCCTGCAGCCCAACCAACCCCATCACAGCGGCATGTCGCAGGTAAGGATCCTTGTCTGCATTAGATTCGAGCAGGGTAACCAAAGGAGCTACGGCCTCAGCACGACCATCCTGGCCCAAGGCCAATGCTGCGTAGAAACGTGCTCTGGGGGCAGCATCACTGGCCACCATGGTGGCCAGTCGACCGAAGGCATGCATTTGAGGTGATTCACCCAGCACCTTCGCCGCCTGCGTCCTGATTTCATCATGAGAAGAATACAAAGCTTCTATGAGAGGATCTGCTGCGGGATGCCCTCGACGCAGGAGTTGACCCAGGCCCCAGATGGCATGGAGCTGTCCTAAATGAAAGGTATCCTCCGACAGCAGGGACGCCAATGGGGCAATCGCATCAGCTCCACGATCGGCCAGCTCGAATTGGGCTTCCTGGCGCACTCTCATATCGGGGTGTTTGAGCAAGACCATTAGCGCTTTCAAGTCGCGATGCTGCATACCATCCGCCAGCAGCACCTTGGTTTCCATCACATGAGGGGCCTGAGCGGACTTTGGCTCCAGCAGGCGGTAAATACGTCCTTTGCCTGTCGTATTCCATCCCTCCACCCAATCGGTAAGATAAAGACCGCCTTCAACCCCAAACTCGGCATCGGTCGCCAGAATGTTCCAAATGAGCGGTTCAAGATGATCGATTCGGAAGGTCGCCCCCTCCGGCTGCATCTGAATGGCATGCACACCGCTGTTGGCAGAAGATCCCTTGAAATCAACGAGGAAAAAGGTGTTTTGGTAGCGGTCAGGAAATCCGGTGCCGGGGTGATAGGTCAAGCCAGAAGGTCCGTTGCCAATATTGGCGATCGGGGGAACCAGATAGGCAGCCTGTCCCTCCCATTGGGGATGCCAGAGCTTCTCAGCGTTCCAAGGACCGCGCGCTACCGGCTGATTGATAAACTGATAGCCAATGCGCCATCCACTATCCCCACCAGGCACCAAATAAACCCACCGAGCTTGGTCGCCTCCGTCTGAATTGTTATCTCCGGTAAACAAATTTCCGTGTGCATCGAAGGCGAGTTCCTGGGGGTTTCTCAAGCCGTAGGCATATACTTCCAGTTGACTGCCATCGGGTTCACAGCGAAAGACACAACCGGTATCGGCGAACCCCACAATGCGGCCATCGCGGGTTTGAACACGGGATCCTCGATCGCCAATGCTAAAATACAGCCTTCCATCTGATCCAAATCGCAGCCCGTGCAAATCATGGCCCAGAAAGCCCACTCGAGCACCAAACCCGTAGTGAAGAGATTCCCTTTTTTCGGCGATCCCATCCCCATCAGGATCCTCCAGCAGCCAGAGGTCTGGGATATTGGTAAAGTAAACTTTTCCCTGGCGCGCCAGCACGCCAGAAGCCAGGCCATCGGCAAGCCCGTTGAAGCCATCGGCAAAGATGGAAGAGTGATCGGCAACCCCATCCCCATCTCGATCTTCAATGAGCCTGATCTGATCGCTTTCAACCCCCAGGCGCGCGTCGGCTTCATCCCCCATGTAGTAACGCAACATGGCGATACGATCATCGACACTTTTGCTGGCCAGATCGGCATCAAGCAATTCATCGGAAAGGCCAGCCAGGCGCTCCTCGGAGAGACTTTTAATAAAAGCTTGGTTAGGCCAATCGCGACGCCCTCGAATGTCCAAGACGCCGGCCCCGTGGCGAAAGGTTTCCACGACAAAAAACCGGCCCTTTTCGTCAATGTGAAAAGCCACCGGGTTGGCCAGGTGTGGCTCGGCAGCCGTCAACTCCACCTCAAATCCTTCAGACAAAGTAAATCCTCTAGCGGCTAGCTGACCTTCATTGGAAGCAGGCTTGACTCGGACCGGGTCGGCCACCGCTTGAACGCGCTCAGCGGCGACACCTTTATGAATACCAGCAAGGCCCAATATCAGCATCAGCCCACAGGAAAACATCCATGATCGAAACATTAAGATCGAATATAACGCGCGCTCAGGAAGCTGTCCAAAAATAATCGGCCTGCGTCGAGAACGTACCCCAAATCCAACGGAGGATCACGAATGGCGACTCTTGGGCATCCTGAGTTTGGAATCGTTACTACAGGCATCTTCGAAATGCGCGTCCACATCAT
>Ga0160423_10002835_pt1 | contig 14468 bp, 2 predicted proteins | sample CRUFie14St8metaG_FD_108191 | JGI IMG/M metagenome (GOLD analysis project Ga0160423, IMG submission 108191) | Marine microbial communities from the Costa Rica Dome - CRUD Field 142mm St8 metaG | ecosystem: Environmental > Aquatic > Marine > Oceanic > Photic zone | place: Costa Rica: the Eastern...
ATTGCAGCGGAAGCGTATGCAAGAATGCTTCTTGACTTCCCATCTTTTGTCATCCCAACAGGCAATTCACAAGATTGTATTGATGATATTGTAGATGTAATTGAAGCAGTCGCGGAAAATACCGCATTTGGTGGTAACGCAGAGACGTTTGACGCGGCATATCTGTATGAAACTGGTAACCATGTAAGCGGAGAAGAGCAAGAAACCATTCGTTGCTTTGATTATGCACGCGATATGTGCATCCAAGTTATGCGTAATGAGGATGTATTCATCTTTGGCACGCATGGTCTAACTCAGACTAAGGATACATCTATCACTTATGTCGCACCAGAATTGGTTGCTGACCGTAATGGTGACGCAAGAGATCTTATTCTCGCTAATAAGAACCTCATTGCTAATGAGGCAGTTGAGAGAATGCTCATTGAGTATCCTGGATTCGCTGTTCCTGGTGGAAATATCAATTGTATTGATGACGTTGTAGATCTTCTAGAAGCAGTTGCTGACAACGTTGCATATGGTGGTAACGATAAGACTTGGGATGCTGCATACTCTTATGTTAAGGGTGCTCACGTAGCAGGTGAAGAAGCAGAAACTAATTACGTATTTGAGCAAGCAAAGCAAATGGCTGCTCAAGTAATGAGAAACCAGAAGGTTCTTGTAGTTGGTTCTCATGGTTTGTCACAAACATATGACACCACAATTACATACGATAATCAGACTACTGATTCTGATCGTGGTGGTGATGCGAGAGATCTAATTCTTGCTAACAAAAATCTAATCGCTGCTGAAGCGTACAGCAGAATGATTTCCCTCAATGCTGGATTCCAAACTCCTACAAAGAATCCTCAAGATTGCATTGATGACATTATAGACTTTGTAACTGAAGTTGCATATAACACTGCTTATGGCGGTAACGATAGAGTCTGGGAAATGGCAGACCTATATGTTCAGGGTGCTCATGTTGCTGGTGAAGAAGCACAGACTGTCCAGTGCTTTGACTTTGCACGTGACATGATGATTGAGGTGATGAGAAATCAAAAGGTTCTTATCACTGGTGCTGGTGGTTCTGATCGTGCTGTTGATGCAAGAAACCTTATGCTTGCAAATAAGACTCTTATTGCACATGAGGCATATGCAAGAATGCTTGCAATGAATCCTGGATTTACAACTCCAACTGGTAATCCTCAAGATTGTATTGATGACATCTTAGATTTCATTGACGAGGTATCTTACAACGTTGCTTATGGTGGCAATGATCGTACTTGGGACATGACTAACCTTTATGTCACTGGTGCTCACGTTGTTGGTGAAGAAACACAAACCGTTCAAGCTTTAGAGTTTGCACGTGACATGATGGTCAATGCAATGAGAAACCAAAAGATCCTAATTATGGGATCTCATGGTTATACTCAGACCTATGATAATACTATCACTGTAAACCCAGCAACTCCAGTAGATAATAAGTCTGGTGACGCTCGTAATCTTATTCAATCAAACAAAGATTTCATTGCTGAAATTGCTCTGGGTAGAATGCTTGCTCAGTATCCTGGATTTAGTGTTCCAACAGGTAACAACACAGATTGCCTAGATGACATTAAGGATATGATTGAAGTTGTATCCTATAACCTAGGATTTGGTGGTAACGATAGAGTATGGGACGCTGCAAACTTCTATGCAACTGGTGCTCATGTTGCTGGCGAGGAAACAGAGACCATCTATGCTTTTAATGAAGCACGTGACATGATGATCCAAGCGATGAGAAATGAAGCGATCAATGTTGGTGGTCACACTTCACTTACTCAAACCACGGATACTAGCATCACTGTTGATACTAATAATCCAGCATGTGCTGCTCAGGCATCAACAATCACATCTCTTGTACAACTATTAACTAATACAATTACTAGTGGTGCTTCACTTTACAACGTAGCACGTAACCTATCTGCAGGTTCATGTGAAGATGTTAGATCTTCCTTGACTACTTTGGTTGCTATTGTAACTAATGGAATCACTACTCCAACATCACTTTCTGGTGTTACAAAGACTGGATCTCAGTTCCGTCATGGATTCACTCAGACATATGATAATAGCATTACTTACAATGCTCCTGATCCTGTAACTGATCGTGGTGGTGACGCTCGCAATCTAATCAATGCTAATACTCAGTTCATCGCTGAGGAAGCATATGCAAGAATGATTGCTAAGAATCCTACATTCAACGTACCAACTGGCAATCCTCAGGATTGTAAGGATGACATTGCAGACTTTGCAACTGAAGTTGCATACAACACTGCATTTGGTGGTAACGACAGAGTTTGGGATATGTCCAATCTCTATGTTACTGGTGCTCACGTAGCAGGTGAAGAAACCGAGACTGTTGAAGCTCTCAACTTCGCTCGTGACATCATGGTCCAGATCATGAGAAATGAAAACGTTCTAGTTGTTGGATCTCATGGATTGACTCAGACAAAGGATACCACAATCACTGTTAATGAGGGTACTCCTGTTAATAATAAGTCTGCAGATGCTAAGAATCTAATCACTTCTAACAGAGACTTCATCGCTGAAATTGCTCTGGGTAGAATGCTTGCAAACTTCCCAGGTTTCAATGTTCCAACTGGAAACAATAATGATTGCCTTGATGATATCAAGGACATGATTGGAGTTGTTGCATACAACCTAGCATTCGGTGGTAACGAGAGAGTATGGGATGCTGCTAATCTTTATGCAACTGGTGCTCATGTTGCTGGTGAAGAAACTGAGACCATCTATGCATTCAATCAAGCTCGTGACATCATGATTGAAGTCATGAGAAATGAGAATGTAACCGTTGGTGGTCATACAACTCTAACTCAGACAAAAGATCTAACTATCACTGTTGATACTAATAATCCTACTTGCCCACAGCAAGAAGCAACGATCACATCTCTTGTACAGATCCTAACTGACACCATTCTAAATGGCACTTCATTGTACAATGTTACTCGTACATTCGCTGCTGGTCCTTGTGAAGATGTAAGATCTACTATTACAACTCTTTCCGCGATTGCAACCACTGCTATCACTACTCCTGCATCACTTGCAGGTGTTACGAGAACTTCTTCTGTTGGATCCTGTGAAGATGTAAGATCTACTATCACAACACTTGCTGCTATTGCAACTAATGCAGTTACAACTCCTGCCTCTCTTGCAAATGTTACCAAGACGGTATCTTCTGGATCTTGTGAAGATGTTAGAACAACTATCAACACTCTATTTGATATTGTTCAGAACGCAGTTACTACACCTACTTCACTAAGCAGCATCAATAGAACTCTTTCTAATGGTTCTTGTCAGAATGTTGCTAGTGCAATTACTTCACTATTCCAAATTGTAACTGATACTCTTTCTAACTCAGGTTACCTAGAGTCTATTGACAGAACCGAATCTCCACTAGGACTTGCATTCGGTCCATCTGTTAATGCTAACGCGAACAGCACTAATTCTTATCTGTACTTCACGATGACTGCTGGTACTTACACCAGTGAGTTTAATCCAACCACAGATGAGACAATCACTCAGCATACAACATATCCTGAGTGTGCAGATCAGGCAACCACAATTCGTCAGTATTTTGCTAACATTAGCACTATTATTCAGACTGGTCTCAACACTGTTCCAAGAAATGAACCAACTCAACTCACCACACAACTTGCATCTAGAGCAACTGTATGGACTCTGAGAACTGGTGCTGGTGCAAATCCACATGAACTAGAGACTGGAACTCCTGTTCGTCTTGTACCACGTCCTCGTTACGATGCTGTACTAAACCAATATGTTGATGTAGACAAGAGAAAGGTAAGACTACCAAATGGTTTTGAAACTAATGAGAAGTATTATGTAATTGCTCCCTCAAGAACAACTAAACCTGAAGACTATTCAAATGTTGGTGCATTTGATGGCACAGATCAAACTAAGATTATGCTTGCAAGCAGCAAAGAAAACGCTGCTGCTGGTATCTACATCCACTCTGCTGAAGTAGAGGCAATTGATGCAGATATTGAAATTGATATCTATAACTTTGTTCTTGATTCTAATTACGATCTACATCAGTATTCTTGTGTACTTGATACTGCTGTTAACTCTGGTATTAGAACTGATGTTCCACACATCTTTGATGTACCATTTGCTAACACTCCTGGTCATCAAGTATTCTTCAGAGAAAATGAAGGTGGTTCAGTTCCTCTAGTTGGTGCTGCATATGCTGCAGATCCTAACGTTGCTGATGGTAACGGTAGAATTAGAGGAGATAAGTTCTTCTGGGCAAGATATCAGAACGAGAAAGTATTTACAATCCACGCTACAAAAGCAGATGCTCAGTCGGATGTTAACCCAATTACATTCCAACCTGGAACATATGACTTCTCTGTATTCGCAGACAAGCGTGAGTCTCCTGTAAGATTTGATCCTACATTCCAGAATCCAAATACCACACCTACCATCTACGGTAAGTGGTACATGCAGGTTGAAAATCATTCCGAGAATCCAAGTGATCCACAGTATGATTTCAACATCCTTACCAGACTACATGAGAATACCTATAGTGATCTCTCTGGTCAAGATAAGACTAACGATGCATGGTTTGAAAGACTTAAGGATGAAAGAGAAGCAGATGAGCGTATCTATCGTCTACGTTATGTCATTCCTCAGTATCTACAGGCAGTCCGTGATCCTATCAATGGATTCTCTATCAAGATCCGTAAGGACGAAACCAGAAAACTTCTCCCACAAAAACTTGTACTTAAACCAGTCTCTGGCACTGTAACAAAAGCAAGTTTCTTCAACCCTGTACAGGCGAACGAGAAGATCGGTTTCACTAAGGCAGATTTCCTTACCAACAGTCTCAATGAAGAGGTCGCATACGATCCATATAAGAGAGACATTGTAGGAACTACCAACTATAGAAAGGTTATTGAGACTGAAAACTATGTCTCCATGACTATTCAGTCTGGTAGATACTTCACTGCAGCTGATAATAACGAGTATCTAGAACTAACTGTATTTGACCAAGGTATTACTAACCTAGGTCTACTAAACGAGACATTCACAACACTCAAGATTACTGCACCTCAGGGTGGTAACTTTATTGCTGATAAGACTCAATCATTGAATTCTACTAACAGAGTTGAATGGTTCGGTAACTCCTCTGGTTATGCATACATTCATGCGGTAATGAATGTACCTGGAACATCTGACTGGTACATGATTATCAAGGGTGGTACTCAAGGAGATATTAATTACTCACAGTTTGAGAACACTAGATTCACCCAAGGTGCAGTCTTTGCAGATCTTCTAACTGACCAAGACTTCGGTAAGTCACTTGTAATCAAGGAACTTATCAAGAAAGAGTATCCTGAATACTACTACAAGGAGAAGGGAGCACCAGTTTACACTGTAACTCCTGGTGATATCATCACTGACGATGCTAACATCCAATACTATATTGAGTCTGTAACTGATACTGGTGAACTGGATGATACCTTCTACATCTTTGATGTTGAGGAGATCCAGCGTCGTATCTACGGTCAGCAAGATGGTATCTACTATCTAACTGCTGTTCGTGGTAACATCTCACCATTCCCAACTGGTGCTGGTAATCAGGGTAACTTCCGTAACTTTAAGTTCTCTCAACCAATCAGCAAACTATATCCACTGAACTATAAGAACGATCCTCTTTGGTTCAAGCAGTTGGATGTAAATGAGGTTGATCCTCCTGCAACATATTCTGCTGCAGATAACTACACTCATGGTCTTGTTAGAGTCAACGACTTTAAGGGTTCAATGACCCGTGAGATGGCACTTGACTTTACAAGTCAGGCTGCACTATCTGATAACACTTACACTCAGGTTTCTTCTAATGTAGACAACAGACTCAGAGCACAGAAGGGTAACGCATCCTCTGGTTCTGAAGATCGTAAGATTCCGATTGCTGGTGACAGCACTGTAATGTCAGATCAGAGACTCTATGTTGAATTACGTAGACCATCTATCGCTCGTGCTGGTAACCACACGTTTGAATATCTTGGTTTCGGTCCAGGTAACTACTCTACTGGTCTACCTGCTAGACAAGAGATTGTTCTTACCCCAACTCAAGACTTCTATGCACAGTCTAAGAAGCAAGACGGTGGTCTTGTATTCTACACTGGTCTAAACTCTAACGGTGACCTATACATTGGTAACCGTAAGATTGACGCTATCACTGGTGAGGAAGAATTCCTAGAATCTGCACAATTAGTTGACTCTGATGATGATACTGAAGATATCGGTACTCTAGTCACCACGTTTGATACTCCTGTTACATTTAACGAGTACATCACTGTTAATGGTGGTGATGCACAGGATCGCCCAAGCACATTCAACTCACCAGTTGTTATCAACGTTCTTGGTAGAGTTAGAGATTATGCACTACAAGTCATCTCTAACGTATCACCTAGCGATGGTGATGATCCACTACTTGATAAGACTCAGCAGTTCCTTAATCAGGATACTAGTGGTGACATTGTTATCGCTAGAAACAGAGTTGCTGCTTCTATCTTCCAATTCAATCCACGTGGATCTAGTGGTTCTGCACAAGGATATAAGATTCAGAACCATGCTGTAGGTGCTATTGGTTCTAATATCACTCCAAATCAGTCTCCTCTTTATGGAACTGGACTTGGAACTGCATTGAACGCTACTCAAAACGTTCTATATGGAACTAACGTTCCTCTCTCAGGAGATATTCTCCTTAAGGGTTCGCAGGTAGGTAGAACAGGATCTCTTGGATGGATCTATGCATCCTTCTTCCAGACAGTTCCTTCTGCTAACATTCTCAACTTCACGATGAATGGAAGCACTGTTATCACCATTAACTGGGGTAACAACCTATCCAACGAACAGATTGGTGTTACATCTGGTTCACAGATTAGAATTGCTAACTTCAGTGATAACGCATTCAATGGTCTCTGGCAGGTTATTTCTTCTGGATTCTCCAATACTGCAACCTCTTGTCAGATTGCAATCATTGAGAACAGAGGTAATGTTAACAATGAAAACCCAAGACTTTGGGCAACTGAAGTTGCAATTGGTGCTGGTGTTTCCCTAGAGTTCTCTAACTCTGCATGGAAAGAAGTTGGTGTTCTTGGCGCTGAAGCACTTAGAACTGAGACTGATAACATCGGTGATTACAGACTTGGAATCAACACTGTTGCAAGATCTGCACACGATGCATATCAAACTGCATTTACTGATACTGCAACTGATCCTCGTGCAAACCTTGACGTTGTTGGTACAGCATTCATCAGTGGTAAGACTATCGCTGATTACCTAGATCATGATACATTCGCTGCTAGAAGTGAGGATGCAGAAGATAATGCATTACTCGTCGGTGGTGACAGTGCTAATCCAAATAATGAGGCAACCTTCAGAGTTGCTACAACAAACAACGGTCGTGTTGGTATTAACGTAACTAATACTGAACTAGACAGAGCATTGGTTGTTGATGGCGAGTCTAGATTCACTGGTGATGCTAGATTCCAAGAGGATATTGAGATTCATGGTGGTGGTGGAACAAATACCGCACAGGTAAGAACTGACATCACAACTGGAACATTTGAATTCCTACCTGATACTACATTTACTGGCACTCTTAAGATTGCTCCTAAGGGAACAACTCTAGAGGTTCTAAATGATCAGACTGCTGATCAATTCATCAGAATTGGTGAAGATTGCTTACACAGCAATATCTTCCTTGGTACTACACCAGATGCAGCAACCAACATCTCCAAGGTTGAGATTGGTGGTGCATATAACAACAACGAATCACTATCATATACTCTAGTTAAGAACAAAGCGTTTAAGACTGCTGGTGACTTCCAGTTGGGTACAGTTAGAGGTCTTACTGATACTGTTAAGTTGAGTTCTACCGCTGGTAAGGTTGAATTCTTCTCTGGAAATAGTGCCACTGCAAGTCTTGATCTTGCGACTAACGCTTCTACAATCAGAATCGGTGGTCAGGGTGGTAGTACAACAGTTAGAAACAATCTAATTGTTGATTCTACTCTAAGAGTCAATTCAGATATTACTCTTTGTGGTGGTTATGCTTCTTACTCATTCTCTGCTTTCAGAGCACAGATGGGTTCACCTGCATTCCAACATGCTACTGGAGAACTTGGTAACAACCTCTTTAATTCTAATGTTGATATCATTGATGTCCTCAGAGTTGCTACTACCAGTGATGTATACAATGCTCTTGATACCGCTGGTTCTGGAGAGTGGGGTAGCACTGATTATCAGGAATTAATTACTCAGATTCCTGGAACTGTTGAACCACTTGAATTACCTGCTCTAACTGGTAAGCAATACTACTTGCCACTCAAGAGAAGTCCATATGATTCAAATGGTGATCAGTATTTCAATGAGAATGATATTCTTCTCCTTGATACTCCCGAAACTGGATCAAGACATGCTGAATTCTTGAAAATTATTTCTCTGCCAAGAATCAGTACAGCACCTTACTACATTGTTGTTGAAAGACAACCATTTGGTACATTTACCGCTATTAGATCAGATCATACTGATACTGCTGCAATTTACAAGTGTACCGTACAGTTTGATGCTACATGGACAACTGAACTAATTGATGGTACTGGAACTAGTGCAGATAAAGAGAATGTCTACCTATCACAGTTTGGTGGAACACTTGACGTTAATGATTATCTAATCATTGACAGAGCAGATGGCACTCCTGCTGGAGATGGTATTGATGATCAAGGTGAAGTATTTAAGATTGACACTGTTCTTGATCAGGTTGCTAAGAAGTTTAGAGTTAAGAATGGTTGCGACACTAACAATGAAATTACAGTATTTGAAATTGATTCTGTAACTGGTGATGTCAATATTAATTCTAACAATACATTTATCAAGGGAACTTTAAGTCTTGAGGGTGCTTGTGGTGGAACTACAGGTGAATATCCAAGTCCTGATCCTTCTCTTGATGATAAGTTAGAGATTAAGAACTCTGAATCTACAGTATGGGATGTCAACATGTGTAATGGTGACATGTCTGTTGGTAGCACTGTTGGTACAGTCTTCGCTATCGGTGGATATTGGAGTGGATCACCAATTGCACACACCAAGGGAACAAGTGTTGTTCATGGTTATAGATTTGATAAGCAGACACTTAACGCTGTTAATGGTCCTATCTCAACAGTTTCTGTTGGATTCACTGTTGATGACTGGAATATTCCAGTTGATGATAAGACTGCATTCCAGAAGGGTGATCTAGTTCTTATCTACTCAAATACTCAGGCAGAGATTATTCTCTTGACCGATGATCCATTCACTACTAGTGGTCAGGATTATCTACCAACAATTTACAATGCTGAGTATCCTGCTTCTACATATCCAGATGGTGGTAGAGGTGCTGAGGGATCTGGCAAGCAAAATTGGTCTGCTGGTGCAACAGTAATTAAACTTAGAAAGTATGGATATACAACAACTCTAGTTGATGATATTCCTGCTACTGGAAGAACTGCAGTTGAGTCTCCAAATACAGATGCTAACAAGATTCGCCTAAGACTGGCAGATTCTAGAATTGTTGGTAACAAACTTGATACCTCACACTTCTTGAGAATCGTAACAGGTAATTCACAAGAATGGTTCTGGGCAGATTCTATTGATGGCAACAATTCATCTTATGGTGTTCGTATTGCTAAGGGTACACAGTCTGCTGCACAAGCAGTTACTGGAGAACTCACTAACTTCTTCGGTGGTGGTTCAACTACCATCTTTGATGAAGTTAACATCTACAGTGGTGAATTTAGAATCTGGGGTTCTGATGGTGAGACACTACTATTCAACATCTCTAACGATGATGATCACCCTGCTGACGGTGCAGTTCTTGATCCTAAGACTGGCAAGAACGGTCTATGGATCAAGGGTGGTGGTACATTCCTAGATGACCTTAGAGTTCAGACTGATACTTGCGAAGCAAACGGTGTATGCTCTAATGATGATGTATTCCGTGTCTTCAATGAGCAAGGAAACGTCAACATGGGTGAGCAACTTTACATTAAAGGTAAGGTTGTTCCAACAGATGTTGGTGACTCCGATCTTGCTGTTCTCCATATTGATAATATGGGAGGAGCAGGTACAGGTGGAACTGTTGGTCCTAGAGACTTTAAGATCTATCAGGATTGTTCAATTGATGCATTCGGCATTAGTCGTTACTTTACCAGAAATGGTGGACGTAGATACACATATGTTGAGCAATCTTTGACTGGAGTTGGACAGACTCAGACTAACCCACTACAACCAAATAACAACTATCTACTCAATAACCCAGCAGGAACCAATATGGTTCTATATCTACCAGATTATGCTGAAACTGGTGACATGATTAGATTTGTTGAGGTTAGTGGTAATTTGACTTACAACACCAACCTAGTCTTGAGAGCACTTAAGACTAATAATCAGGCAACTGCAATTCAAGGTGACCTTTCAGGTAGTAAGATTCAAGGTGGTAGTGGAACACTAACCACTGCTTGGGATAGTGGTGAACTTATCGTTCAAACTAGAAACGCATCATTCGGACTAATTTATGTTGGACCTACTGATGCTGCTGGTGATCCAAATGCAACTTCAATTCCATCCAACTTACGTGGATGGTGGTTAACAGAACTCTGATAACAAATGGCTCAATACTACAATTCTATCAAGACAATGAAGACCGCCCGCATTGGCACTATTATGCCATGGGGCGGGAACGGATTTGAAGGTTTTTCTCCTGACAACATTCCTAGAGGATGGAGAGTTTGTGATGGTAGTGAAGTTGATGCATTAGATTATCCAGTTCTAGCATCTGAACTAGGAACTACTTACGGTGGTACAATTGCTGGTGATTTTCCAAATTACACTGCAACTGATAAATTTGTTCTACCAGATATCTCTAACAGAGCTATGATGGACTTAGAACCAGAGTATCTTGCTGATCCAAAATATCAAATGGGGCAGGGAGATGTATTAAATACAATATTTGACTCTAATGGTACAAAAGTATCTGATCTTATCTTAGACTTTGGTACTACTGCTGTAATTAAGACAGTATATTCTGCAAATGCAGACATTGATTTTGTTCTTCCCGTTGGTACAAATTTATCTGGTAAATTTACCAACATGAGTATTACTGATCCAGATTTTACGGCATCAATTACTACGTTGAATAGAAAATTAGGTATTAACCATACACCAGGACACTCACATCCAGGTACTTTCCCTTCAGCACAAGCAAACTTTTACGGTCCACAAATTTTTTCGTCTACAAATATTGAGGTTAGTGGAAACACTCAACACCCAAACTGTTCACCAATTGCATCAACAAATCATACATGTGCTCTTTTACCTAGTGACTCTGCCGCACCATCTTGGCAACAGGGTAGAACATTAATGGCATTTTATGGTGACAATACTTATGAACACACTCTACCTGTTTGTGATAGATTCCATGATTTTGTAAATGATTCTGGAAAAGATTATTGGTCTCAAGTTCCTGCACCAGATTGGCATGATGGAACACCAACTAGAAATAGTCCTATTGCTGCTAGTCAGTCAGTTAACTTTGCTGGAACACAATATACTGGTCAGTTCCCATATGATCCTGTGACAACTCATGCGAACTATGCATGGACAGGATTATTCCCTAAACCAACTTTGTTTGGTAATAGAAGAAACTTTTATGGTCATAGCAAGGGACCATATCTAAACGTTGAAGATAATCCAGAAAACCCAGCAAATACATTTAGTGTATCTGGAGTTAACATTGCTAATGGTGTTACTGAGTTTAATCTTCCTGCAGGAACTGATATTAGAAATACATTAACATCTGGTGTGGCACCTAATGTTGTTACATGGTATCAATACGATAAAATTCATCCATGGCAATTAATTGATGGTGATGTATTTGCAAAAGGAACATATATCACAGAGATTGAACGAGATTCTGGAACTAATGACTCTAACTATGTTTATAAAATTTCAATATCTCTACCAACAATTGCTGCCAACTCAAGTGCAACAGTTGATTTTAGAGAAGGTACTTGGCCAACATCATTGAGTAATTTTGGTACTAATAATCCTAACGATTCATCATTTACATCACATAATCATGGATCATTTGATATTGGAATGTCACGTGGATCTCTAAATCCACCAGCAACATTTCCTCTAAATGATATCAGTATTGGAGATGTAAACCCAGATAATCTTAATGACGCTCTAAATATTATTGTGAATACTGACCAAGCGTCAATGAATATCGTATATCTAATTAAGGCATTCTGATGACCAGAATTTACGCATCCGAAAGAGCAAAATATGGTAATCTGACTGGTCAAATAATTATTTGGCCAACTCAAATTAATCCAGATATTAATAGTAATGATAATAAAGATAAATTACCATCAGGATATTTGAGATGTGATGGTACAGTTTACAATGTTGTTGATTACCCACAACTAGCAGCTATTTGTGGAGTTGGTGAAACAGGAAAATTTGTAAGGAGAAATATTGCAGGAGAAGCACTACAAACTTTGACAGATAATCAGTTTGTAGTCCCAGATTTAGGATCTAAGTATCCTAAACCAGTTGATGGACCTGATGCTGGTCAGTATAAATCTATTCGTGTAGAAAATCAAGCAGGTAATGAGATTAGTAGGTCTGGTATTGGTATTGAAGCGACTGCTACTCTCGGAACATCAATTAAATTAACATACTCAGGAACATTTATTGTTCCCTCACAAACAATTGAATTAAAAGGAAAACCATCTTGGACAATTGGAACTCAAGCGGGTAAAATTACTGACACTGAAAGTGTTCCTGATAGTGGAATTCATGGTCATGCTCACTTTTTCCAAGGTGTTAGAACAAGATTAAGAGCAGTAAATGAAATTGATGCCGCTGCTCCAGAAAACTTACAAGATCCACAAGCAGTAGGACAGGTTGCATTCTGGAATGCATCAACTATTCCAATTGATGATTGGTTGGATGAAACGAAAGCGAGTGGTGCTAGTAATTTTCCAGGCAATAATCAACCTCCATGTAAAGCAATGGCATCAAACTCATATGCTCGTGGATATGAATTTTACTTCGGTGCATTTTCTGGAACATTTGACCCAACCACATATAGTAATGGTTGCTACAATGGTGGTGCTATCTTGGAAGATCAGTGGAGATATTTTTGTTTATTGACTGATGATTGGAACAACTATCCAATTTCTCAAGGTGCGTATCAGTTAAACGGATTACAACCGAAGAGTGACTCTGGTACTACAGTTCCGTTTTTACCATGTATTACAGATGCTACAAACGTATCTATCAACACCTCACAAGATGTTAATGCAACATATGACAGTGGTACTGCACCAGTTGACTGGAGAGATGTTTCTTTAGTAGATGTTGTTCCTCTAAATGGTAATCTAAATAGTGATACCAGCAGAATTTTTGCGTCATTATTCAACGAGTTTAGTGAGTCAACGGAATTAGATCAAGAGGGAGATCCTACGAACCACTTCCATAAAGTAAAAATTGATAAAGGGGATCATAATTTTGCATTAAAAACAGATCCTTTAGAAATTTCTCCTGATGCTTTGAACACGGTATTAAACCTCTCTGTTGATCAAGCTGCATCAGTTGATAGTGTTTCTGCTCCATTTATTGTTTTAGAATATCTGATCAAGATCTAACATGGTATCGTCCGCTCCCACATATAGAAATACAAGACCCTTATACTATACTGATAAGGGTTGCGATTCCACTGAGATTGGTTCTATTGTAACCACTTTCAAGGCAATTGATAGTGTCTATGATAATGAATATATTCCTGGAAATGGATTGTATAAAAGATATACTACCCAATCTGGTGATGCTGCAACAGAAATTAACCCAGAGTATCAATATCCTGGATATTTGTACTGTGATGGAGCAGAGTATAACATTAGTGATTTTCCTGCACTTTATAGAATCATTGGAAATGAGTATGGTGGTGGATCAAGACCAGAAATTTCTGTAACTAACGGTGGAGCTAACTACAACGCAGGAACTACAATTACTTTTGCAAATCCACCAAACTATGATCCTAGTAATCCTGGTGATTTAAAAGTAATTTCTGCTCAACTTGTTATTGTTGCTGGACTTGTAGATAGTGTAACTGTAACTAACCTAGGTTATGGTTATGATCCTTCAAATCCTCCTTCATGGACATTGAGTGGTGCTGGATCTGGAACTGGTCTTGCTTTACAATTAAATTTTAATGCTCAAGGACAGTTACAAGCGATTTCTCCTCAGAATATTCTATCATATTATGGTGAATCTGACCTAGGAACGTTTCAAGTTCCCGATTTAAAAGCAAGAAAAATTGTAGGATATGGTAACGTATATGGACCAGGATCTCCTTC
>Ga0160423_10002836_pt1 | contig 14466 bp, 12 predicted proteins | sample CRUFie14St8metaG_FD_108191 | JGI IMG/M metagenome (GOLD analysis project Ga0160423, IMG submission 108191) | Marine microbial communities from the Costa Rica Dome - CRUD Field 142mm St8 metaG | ecosystem: Environmental > Aquatic > Marine > Oceanic > Photic zone | place: Costa Rica: the Eastern...
AGAGAAAGAGAAAGAGGTCAAGCTTCCGACGGAGGTGTGGGCAATCATCGCGAAGAAGGTCGATGAGAACGACGTGTGCTCCTTTGCTTTGGTGTCCAGGCAACTGCGAGAGGCGCAGGTGCTCGCGGGCAGGAAGCTCGTGACGAGACCTTGTCCGAGATTTGGTCACGATGTGAACTTCTTTACGGAGGACTGGTGTGCGTACTGGAGCAGGAAGTTCAATGTGCACCACACTGATCCTGAAGTCATCCAGCCAGTTCTCTACATCGCGGCTCGCTACGGCTATCTCGAAGTGTTTGAGAAGTACTGGAGCCAGGGGCCACAGGAAAAGCTCAGTGAGCTGTGGGACGAGGAGACTTGTAGTTGGGTTGCTTTTTATGGCCACCTTGAGGTGCTGAAGTGGCTGCGGGCGAAGGGGTGTCCGTGGGGGAAAGGGACGAGTAACTGGGCAGCTCGTGGCGGTCAACTTGAGGTGCTCCAGTGGATGCGGGCTCAGGATCCGCCCTGCCCGTGGAACTCGCGTGTTTGTTTTGACGCTGCTAGTGAAGGTCACCTTGACGTCCTGCGCTGGGCGAGGAGCCAGGGCTGTCCTTGGGATGAAAAAGTGCCCCGTGCTGCAGCCAGGAATGGTCACCTAGAGGTCCTGCGCTACGCGAGGAGCCAGGGCTGTCCTTGGGATAAAAAAGTGCCCCGTGCTGCAGCCGGGAATGGTCACCTCGAGGTCTTGAGGTGGCTCGTCAAGGAGGGATGCCCCTACGATAAGAGACAGTGCCGTGATGCTGCTCATAAGGGAGGGAAGCGTGCGAGGAAGGTTTTGGAGGAGAAGTGGACCGTTGAAGTTTTCGCCAAACAAGGCTCGACGAGTGACCGCCGCGAGGAAACTTGCAAAGAGTCTTGATGGTGATGGCGGCATCATCACGGTAGTACGGGGCCACATTGGCGGGCTCTTGAGATAAATGTTTTGATATACTCTTTCGTTACCAGTTCTAAATCTTGCGCGCTGCCCCGGCCCTCCCAGGTGCCCAAGATGGAGGCAGAGGAGGAGGAGGATAGAGAGAGAAAAAAGTAAAGTCAAATTACATTTAGGAGTTACTTTTTGAAGAGTTCCTTGCACTTGACCAGCGGGTCATCCCTCCTAAAAAGCCTGACCGGGGCCAGGATCACCTGAATCATGTTATATCCCATTCCATGCCGTCGGTGTTGGTGATCCGGTAGGCCGGTGGCTCATCCAGAGACAAGGCGTACTTCCCCACCACGCTGTTGGGCCTCTTTTTTGACAAGCTGAAGTATTTCCTCACCGCTTGCATGCTCCTTCCCGGGAGGAGCTGCGCAATCTCCTCCCACCTGTTGCCGTACCTCCTGTGGGCATGCACCAAAATTTCATCCTCCTGCTCCGTCCACTTCATCTTCTTCCTACTCGATACTGTTCCCGGGGGGGGAACAGATGGCATGGACATGATGGGTGGCGTCTGCCACATCATGGGCGGTGGCACCGGGGATGGCGCCGGCCACATCATGGGCTGCTGTTGCACCGAGGATGGTGCCGGCCACAGCATCATGGACGGCAGTGGCACCGAGGATTGCATCGGCTCCGAGGATGAAGGCAGCACCGAGGATGAAGGCGGCAACCAGGATGAAGGCGGCACCCCTCGCTCTTCCTCTCCCTGGTCCTGCTCCCTCGCCAGCCTCTTCTTCTCCCGCATGGCCTCACACCTCCTCCTCCTCATCTCCTTCGAGGATGGCGGCGGCGCCGAGGACGAAGGCGGCACCGAGGACAAAGGCGGCGCCGAGGACAAAGGATTCACAGAGGACGAAAGCGGCACCCCTCGCTTTCCCTCTCCCTGGTCCTGATCCCTCGTCAGCCTCTTCTTCTCCCGCTTGGCCTCATCATGGCACCTCTTCTCCTTCGAGGACGGCGGCAGCACAGAGGACGAAGGCGGCACCGAGGATGAAGGCGTCACAGAGGACGAAGGCGGCACCGAGGACAAAGGATTCACAGAGGATGAAGGCGGCACCCCTCGCTTTCCCTCTCCCTGGTCCTGATCCCTCGTCAGCCTCTTCTTCTCCCGCTTGGCCTCATCATGACTCCTCTTCTCCTTCGAGGACGGCGGCGTCACAGAGGACGAAGGCGTCACAGAGGACGAAGGCGGCACCGAGGACAAAGGCGGCGCCGAGGATGAGGGCGGCACCCCTCGCTTTCCCTCTCCCTGGTCCTGATCCCTCGTCAGCCTCTTCTTCTCCCGCTTGCGTCATCATGAACAGAAAGACCGTTGCTGACATGGAACGGGCTTCGATAGTCCACAAAGCAGTCCATAAAGCGGGGACTGGTGGTGCTGGCGCTGGTGCTGGGCCCCTGCCGGCCCCTGCCGCGGCCCCTGCCGCGGCCCCTGCCGCGGTGGTTGTCGCGGTGGTGCCTTCCTCTGTAGCCCCCGCCGCCACCATAGCCCTCATGCCTGCCCCCGTGGCCGTGCCAATCCCTGCCCCGATCCCAGTCCCTGCCCCGATCCCAGTCCCTGCCCCGATCCCAGTCCCTGCCCCGATCCCAATCCCTGCGGTGGTGATGCCCGTAACCCCCCCGCGGAGGATGGCGATAATGGTGCCCGTACCCCCCCCCGCGGAGGATGGCGATAATGTTGCCGCCCCCCCCTATCACCCTCGTCCTCGGGCCTTGGTCTCTTAGAGGGGCCTGGCCCGTCAGCCCCCGCTGCTTTGGCGCCCCCAGAGGCGCTCGGCCCCGCCTCTCCAGCAGCCCTCTTGGGCCTCTCGTCCCCCTCTCCCTCGGGCCTTGGCCTCTTAGAGGGGCCTGGCCCGTCTGCCCCCGCTGCTTTGGCGCCCCCAGAGGTGCTCGGCCCCGCCTCTACAGCAGCCCTCTCGGGCCTCTGGTCCATGGACACGGCCGCCGTGATGTTGACCGCCTTCTGCCTTTCCTCCGCATTCTTGATTGCCTTTGGGGCCGCGGCCTCAGCCTCGGCAGGGGCGGGGGTGACCGCCGCAACCCCCTTCGTGGCCTCCCACTCCCTCCTCTTCGCCTCCTCCTCCATCTTAGCGGAGCTCTGCAAGCGACCCAAACCACTCGACCAGATCGTCGACTTGGGCTTGGACGTGCCAGCCTTGTGGGCCCTGGGCTTGGCCTTGGCGGCACCATCACTCCCGCCCTGGCTGCCCCCCGCCCCCGCCGCCACCTTGGGCGGAGGAGGGCTCCGGCGAACGCCCCCATTCTCAGGCGCGAGCATCTTGACCCCGATGTTCCCGATGCCTTCGATCAGCTTGCCGTGCATCGTACTCACGGCCCTCTCGGCCTGACTTGAGTCCGCGAAAGTGACGGTGGCCCTGGCCTTAGGGTCCTTAGGGTCCTGGTGCACCACCGCCTCAGTTACCGTGCCGACCCCGCGGAACATCGCCTTCACCCCCCCCCGGGTTGATTGTTTTGGGCAGCCTCCAGACCTCCACCCTCCTCCTCCCAACATCGTCGTCGTCGTGTCGACCCTCCGAAGCCTTGGGGCCCGCGCCCGAGCGATCGGCGGCCACACCCTCGCTTCCGCGGGGGGCAGAGGAGGTGGCGGCCGTCGCCACCAACTGGGTGTCGCTCCCCTGGCCGGAGACCTCCCTCCCCCGTCCGCTCGACGTTCCGACCACCGCGTCTGGCGCCTGGCCACGGTCACCACCCTCGCCCTCAGTTTGTTTCTTCCGCCATTGCTTGAGCGCTTCTCTTTTTTCATCCTCGTACTCCTGCTCCGTGATGAGCCCGTCGTCCAGGAGCTCCTTCAGGGTCTGCAGGGTCTCCTTGATCTTCTGAGACCCCATGGCCGCCCCCCGCAGCCCCCCCTCCTCGACCTGCGCGCGACCTAAGACTACCGTCCCCCCGCAGCCCACTCCGACCTCTCCCGCCTTGGAAGACAGAAAGACAACTCCGATCAGGTAACACCCACCAGCTCGTGGTGCCATTTTTGGATTTGTGTTTGAGGCTTCAAACAGGATGGACATGGTGTTTCTGGATGAGGTACCAAGAAGAGGACTATGTTGTGCCGAATTCTGGCAGGTACTTATAAACTACAACAACAACAAAAAGGCGTGCTCGACATCCCTCCCTCCTCATCAAGACTCAAGCTTCAATTGGACGTTCCCGTATCCAGCGGCGTCCTTGTGCCTGTGGTACAGGTCCGCCACCCTGGCGTAGTACTCTGCGTGCGTTGCCTCGACGAGCTCCCTCGTGATGGCCTCCCCCTCCGCGATCTCCGGAACGCGCAGGGGCTCCCCCACGACGAAGTGCAGGGCCCTGCCCCCCTCCCTGGGCAGAGGAAGGGGGACGAAGAATCTTCCCACCGGGAGGAAAGGGACTGGGAACCCAAACTTCCGGTAGGTCCACGCCTGCAAACGAGGCAGCGAGATACCGTTGCGGAGCTGGTAGATCTCTCCGAAGCACAGCACCGGCACCAGGTCGGCTTGCTGCTCCAGTGCGATCTTGACAAACCCCTTGTGCCTCGTGTTCAGCACCAACTCCGGCCTCGTTGGGTGGTGGGCTCTGGGAGCAACGCAGATCTCCGCCTGGCCGCCGGGAACCAGGGCGACCGACCCCCTCTCCCGAAGGGCGCGCCTGAAGGTCGTCGCGGTCACCTCCCTGCATCCCGCCCACAGCGCCAGGTCGCTCATGAAGGGGAGCCTGAAGATGACGCTGGCCACAAGGGTGACAGGGTCCACCGCTGGAAACGCGTCACGAAACGCGGGCAGCAGGTGGAAGACCACGACACCGAGCGGGTACAGGGCGTGTGGGTGGTAGGCGAACACGAGCTTGCGGCCGCCGCGCCTGGCGCTCCTCCTTCCCTCAATGGTGTAGGAGACCCCGCCGAGGAACCTGTCATGGATTTTGACAAAGCTCTCCGCCACCCAGGATCTGAACGCGGGGTACTCCCTCGCCCCAGTGGTCTGGGGCTGCCCCAGCGATCCCAACAGGTAGAGCGGCAGGTGGACCCCCATCATGATCGACGAGGCCCACGAGACGGGCAGCACCAGGTAGGGGATCAAGAGCGCAGAGATGATGATGTAGTGCGGGCAGTAGAACAGGAACATGGTGGAGGCCTCCGAGGCGAGGTCCAGGCGGAGCTTCCACGACGCGCCGAGGGCGCCTCGGCCCTTGGGGTCCCCCTGAGCGTCCTTGAAGAAGGTCAGGGACCCCGCGATAACGAGCTGAGCGGCGATCATGACCGCGGCGGTGGGGAGCGCGAGGCTCCTGTGCGTTTTCACAGCCCTCACCGCGAACTTTCCGACCCAGGCCAAGAGGAGCAGCGAGGTGGCAAAGAAGAACCAGCCGAAGACCTGGGTGACAATGAAGACGGTGCCCCCCCTTCCGGGCTGCCAGAACGACCAGTTGGAGTCAAACTGATCCGTGATGACGCTGCTCGAGCTGCTGCTGGCCTCCTTGGGCCTCGCAGTGCTGGCGCTGCCGCCGTCGCCGCCCGCAGGGTGCTGGGCCGCGGCCCTCCGCCTCCCGACCCCCGCGCGCCGCCTCGTGCGGTGCATCACCCACCCGCCAAGTCCGTGCGTCTTGGTCACCCCGATCAAGATGCAAGCCCCGGAGAGGGCCGTGTAGACCAACTTGAGGTTCTGGTTTGGCAAAAACTCGATGAGGCTGACGAGGCAGCCCCCCAGCACGGACAGGCAGGTGCCCAAGATGATCACCACGTACGGCACGGGAGCGGCGGCGGCGGAGGAGGAGGAGGAGGAGGTGGTGGAGTCGGCCCCATCCCTGGCGCCCCCGTTGGCGGAGTCCTCGCCGCACTTGGCCCTGGTTTCGGACGCGATCCCCCTCGCTGCTGGGTTGGCGAAGGCCACGAAGGCGGAGATCATGAAAACCTCCGCGAAGAGCGAGCACACGAAAGCGGCCCCAAGATTCGCGAGCAAGATGTGCGGATGCGCGCTGAGGTAGTGATACACCACAGCGAGTCCACCAACGAAGCTGGTTGCCCAGACCACCCAAGCCAAAGTAGAGAAGACATAATATCGGTTGTTTGCCTCCCTCTTTGCCTCCGTTTCGTACAGTCTGTACTCATCGCACTCCTCGTCTTCGGACCGCCGCCGCCTCGATCGAATTCTGGCGCTCGAACGACGCCTTTCCCGTTTCTGCTTATCTTCCGATCTGTTCTGTCTAATATACTTATTTTTAGACCCTGGTAGCGCGCCTGGGAACTTGTGAAGGCCGTAGGCGTACGTGCACGGGACCGCGAGGCCCAGGAGCACCAGGAGCGCGACAGAGATCGTCAGGCTCATGGCGATCTGATGCCCCGCACCCGAACCCGCACCACCCCCCCTTCCCAAACGCCAAGCAAGGGCGAGCCCTGACTCACTATCCCCCCCTCACTCCACCCCGTGACCACCTGGAATTGGGAATCTCGGAGCCTCGAAACTGTCAAATCTCGATGGGTGATCGAGTGGTGGACGGAAGAAGAAGTTCTGGATCGACTTCAAAGATCATCAATTGAGTGATGATCGCAGGGGTGACACCGAGGAACACCGTCGCCGTGTTCGCAGGATCGTTTGCATTCCGCCGCACTCTGCCGCCCTACCTCTCGTCGCGCAAGGGCGCCGCTGCGACCCGAACTCCCGGGACCTCGAACTCCACTCTCAACCCAACAACACGCAGACCAGCCCTTGGACGCAGATCGAGGCAGGTCACGATGGCCGCAAGCTCAAGCTCTTCGGGACTTCTGGCCGTCCACGTGTCCGTGAAGGTGAAGGAGGGAATGGAGGATGACTTCATCGCTGCGTCGCTCGCCAACGCGACCAACTCCGTGCAGGAGCCCGGCGTTTCCAGGTTCGACCTCATCCGCGAGGTGGGGGACCCCAAGAACTTCACGCTCGTCGAGGTGTACAACAAGGATGATGCGCCAGCGGCGCACAAGGAGACGGCCCACTACGCCGCGTGGAGGGACGCCGTGGCGGACATGATGGCAGAGCCGAGGACGAACGTGAAGTACGAAACGATCCTGCCCGCTAACGAGGATGGCTGGGCCGTGCCCTCGGCCTTGTCCTCCGGCCAGAAGGAGGCCGGGGAGGCAAAGGATCTCATCGACGTCCACGTCTTCGTGTCGGTCAAGCCGGACTGCGTCGAGGCCTTCAAGGTGGGTTGTAGCCCTCCCCCCGCGCGCCCTCGCGACCCCCACACCAACTGACCCCGCCCTCTGCCCCCGCAGGCCGCGTCCATCGTGAACGCCACCAACTCCATCAACGAGCCGGGAGTCACCCGCTTCGATTTTCTGCAGGAGAAGGACGACCCAACCAAGTTCGCTCTAGTCGAGGTGAGTCACCATGCGGTGTCCCTTTGCATTCTTCCCAAACCAAACTAACCAAGGCTGGCCGCCCTTCCACAACAGGTGTACAACTCCGATGATGCGCCCGCCGCGCACAAGGAGACGGCGCACTACAACAAGTGGAGGGAGACGGTGGCGGACATGATGGCGGAGCCGAGGACGAACACCAAGTTCGTTAACGTGTTCCCGGCCACCGAAGATGGGTGGGCCACCTAAAAAATAAAACCTGAACCCACACCTTTTTTATTGTCTGCCTCTCTCTCTTCTGCCTTGTGCCTTGTGGATCTCTTGGCCCTCCCTCTCCATCAAAGTGTGTCCAATGCCTCGATTCTCGCCATCTTGCACTTCCAGCTTCCTCACATGAGATGCTCTCTCCCTGAACCCACAGGCTGATTCTTGCCAAGAATTTTTCAACGCCAAATTGGCCGTTGGGGCAACTTCGTCAGGAGGAAGAGAGAGAGAGAGAGAGACCACGCCCTCAGGGGAGGAGGAGCGCGATGAACACGATGGAGTCCGCGGCGGTCGTGGGCTCGATGCTCGGCATCGTGTTCGCCAGGCAGCAGCTCAGCAACCTCGCACGATTTGTGGGCGGGGGCAAGGCCACGCGGGAGCCCGAGACGCCGCATCGCCTTGAGTGCGATTACCTCGTCGTCGGGGCGGGCGCCGCATCCCTCGCCTTCGTGGACACCCTGCTGACCGAGCTGCCTCGAGCGGAGGTCGTCATCGTGGACCGGCACGATGCCCCGGGCGGGCACTGGAACGACGCGTACGATTTCGTGAGGCTGCACCAGCCATCGATTGTTTACGGATTGGCCTCCAGGAAGCTCGAGGGGAGCTGGCTTTGGAACTTTCTGCAGTGCCGGGCGCCCTGGAAGCACCGCGCCAACAAGAGCGAGATCCTCGCCCACTTCACCTCGGGGGTCCGCGACTGGGTCAAGTCCGGCCGCGTTCGGTACTACCCCCGATGCGAGTACGACTTCTCGCAGCCCGAGGCCGTCCATTCGGAGGGCGGAACCCTGCGCCGGTTTCGCAGCTGTGACGGCAGCACGGAGTACACGGCGCTGGTCCGGCACAAGGTGGTGAACGGGACGGTCGGGGAGCCCCTCATCCCTGCCCTCTGCCCTCTGCCCTTCCCCGTCGACCCCTGGGGGGTGGAGGTCATTACCCCGAATGACCTGAACGGCCTGAAACCCCTCGGCGGCGGGAGGAAGAGGCACTACGTCGTCCTCGGCTGTGGCAAAACCGGGTAAGTCTCCTCCTCCTCGCTGTCCTTCTCGCTTCTGACCTCGCTCTCCTTCTCGCAGGGTGGACACCGTGGTTTACCTACAGCGCAAGATGCGTGTGGACCCCAAGCGGGACATCACCCTCATCGTGCCACAAGTGCCCTGGTGCTACACCCGCGACGGTCCACATGGTCCGCACGGCCCCATGGGACTGTGGGCGGAAGTCCTGAAGAACGGTGGGGACCGCGACCGTGCCCTGAGAGAGCTGGGAAGGCAGGGATCCCTCACAGTGAGTTCTCCACTCGGTGGGGCTGGCTGTGACAACGAGGCAGGAGAATGCCGCCCTAAAGATGACCACCATATGACTGACATGCATGTGCCGGTCCATCTCTCCCATTTGTCTCTCTCTCTCTCGAAAAGCCTCTGTTCGAGGGGACAGAGCCGACTGTGTGCCGTTACCCTGTAATTGGGAAGGATGAGCTACAGGACGTTGCGAGGGTTGGCCACATCGTGCGCCGGGGTCGCATTAGATCGGTCACCCGATCTGGCGACCAGGTCAGCCTCAACTTCAGGGGCCGCGGGGGCAAGGTCAAGGTGGAGGCGGCGGCGGACGACGTTTGCCTCGTCAACTGCTGCGCGCCTGGCCCCCTGCTGAAGAAGGCGGTCCCACCGGTCTTCGCTGGCAACATCATCAACCTGTCACTCCTCTTTGGCCCACCCGTCGGCTTTACCATGTGAGCCAATCAACCCTTGACAGCCTTGACTCCACATCACTGACCCCACCCTCATCGCATCTCTTTCCCTCTCATGCAGGACAATCATTGGTATGATTGAAGCCAGCGCGCAGCAGGGCCTGCTGGATGCCTCCTTCTGCCGTGAGGAAATCGGGTGTGAGGACCCATTGGCTCTCTTCGCGGCCTATGATATCATGGACACCAGCGCGAGGTCCATGATGGAGGTCTTTTTAAACCTTGGGTTGGTGGCAGCCATCATTAGGAAAGGTGAGTTTCTCATTGACCCTCTTTTTTATTTTTTTCTGACTTAGCTGCCCCACTTTTTTCTCTCTCGCCGGTCCACTGCAGATCCCGCCGTCACGCTGAGGTGGTTGAAGAGGAACCGGCTCTCCATGTACTCCATCCCGTTTGTTCAGATGAATTTGGCGGAGAAGCTGCGCGAGATCAGCGCAAAGCGATCAGCGCTCGGAGTCAGCAGGGGAAAAGCGAGGATGGCGCTGGCGCTCGCCCGCAAGATCGAAGGCCACGCCTTCTAAACAACCCACAACCTTTTTATTGTTTGCCTCTCTCTCTTCTGCCTTCTACCTTGTGGATCTCGTGGCCCTCCCTCTCCATCAAAGTGTCCAGCTCCTCCATCTTCCCCTCGAGCGTCCGGACATGAGGATTGATTTGTCTTCGATGACCACGGCCATGATTGTCATAATCCAAGAGTAGGGTTGTAACGGCAGAAGAACCGAGAGGAGCGAGAGAAGCAACAATGAGCGAGGCCAAGCGCGCGAGGACGACGTCGCCCGTCGGCGACGACGACACTCTTCAGGTAAGAACGACGCAGAGGAGTTGTGCCCTCCTCGTTCTCGTTCTCGTTGTTCGCAACTGACCTCGCACCCGCCCCTCTCTCTCTCTTTCTCTCGCCTCGTTGGAACACAGTACACCTTCGCTTCCAGGCAGACGGCGTCTGCGATTCCGAAGTACGTCATTCCCAACAATGGCGAGCCCGCCGCGGTGGCGGCGCAGCTCATCAGGGACGAGAGGATGCTCGACAGGAATCCGAGGATGAACCTGGCGAGCTTCGTGACCACCTGGATGGAGCCCGAGTGCGAGGCCCTCATCAAAGAGGCCCTGAACGTAAACTTCGTGGACATGGAGCAGTACCCGAGCTGCACGGAGATCCAGAACCGGTGCGTTGCGATTTTGGCAGACCTGTACCACGCGGAGGACTTGGGGGCGAAGGCCGTGGGCACCGCCGCCATCGGATCGAGCGAGGCCATCATGCTCTGCACCCTCTCCATGAAGATGAAGTGGCAACAGAGGATGCGGGCGGCGGGCAAGGATCCGAGCGGACTGAAGCCCAACCTGATCATGGGACACAACGTTCAGGTATGTTGGGAGAAGGCGACGCGATACTTTGAGATCGAGGACCGCTTCGTTCACCTTGAAGAAGGGAAGTACACGCTCACCCCCGCGGATGTGGCCCCGCTGGTGGACGAGAACACTATCGGCGTCGCGGTCATTCTCGGGTCGACCTACAACGGCGAGTTCGACGACATCGCCGGCGTGGCCAAGGAGCTCGATGCCCTGCAGGAGAGGACCGGCCTGGACGTCCCCATGCACGTCGACGCGGCGAGCGGCGGATTCATCGCCCCGTTCTCGTACCCTGACCTCGTTTGGGACTTCAAGATCCCCAGGGTGGTCAGCATCAATGTTTCCGGCCACAAGTATGGCCTGGTGTACCCAGGCCTAGGCTGGGCAATTTGGAGGAACGCTGAGGCCCTCGCGGAGTCCCTCGTCTTTCACACCAACTACCTTGGGAGCGACCAGCCATCCATCACGCTAAACTTCTCCAAGGGGGCCAGCGCCATCATCGCCCAGTATTACATGCTGGTGCGCCTTGGCCGCGATGGGTAAGTTCCTCTTTCTCGTTGGGGCTCCCAGCTCTACTCTACTGACTTGGCTTCTCCTAATTGTTCTTCCAGGTACACGAGAATCATGGCCAACCTCAGGATCGTCGCGGATCACTTCGAGCAGGCCTTGGTGCGGATGGGACACTTCAAGATCCTCTCCAAAAAGGTCGGGGTGCCGCTCGTGGCCTTCTCGCTTACGGACCACCCCTCGGGCCACAAGAGAATGTACGACGAGTTCCAGCTCTCGGACAAGCTCAAGGAGTCGGGGTGGGTGCTCCCGGCCTATACGATGGCCCCCAACGCCGAGCACGTCAAGCTGTTGCGCGCAGTGATCAGGGAGGACATGTCACGCGCTCTCATGGACCACTTGATTGATGACATCAAGCGCGCCATCGAGTACCTCGACCACCACCTCTCCATCACCCCCAAGCAGCTGCAGGAATACAAGGCTGACGTGATCGAGGGGTTTGTCAAGAAGCCACCCTTTGGGAGAAGATTGGCCCTTTCCAAGAGCTTCAAAGGCGTGTGCTGAGCCAGGGATGGTTTCGGACGATTACCAAGCTACTCCTCTGTAGAGTCTAGACTGTTTTACATCATCAAGAGTTACGCCCCTGCCCCTGCCCCTGCCCCTGCCACCTCTTCCTTTGGCTTCTCCTCCTCCTTTGGCTTCTCCTCCTCCTTGTCGACCTCCTTCGCCTCTCCACCCGCCGCCTCCTCGGCGGGCTTTGGGGCGTCCACAACCATCGGCGCCGGCGCCGCCACCTCCACCTCCTTCGGCTTGGCCGCCGCCGCCGCCGCTGCCGCCGCCGCTGCCTCCTCTTCGGCCTTCCTCAGCCTCTGCTTCTCCTCCTCTGCGGCCCTCTCTTGCCTCTCGATCTGCTCCCTCCTCTGCTCCACCCGCTCCATCAGCAGCATCTGCCTCCCCTTTTGGATCTCGTCGCGCTCCCTCTCCAGCAGAGTGTCCAATTCCTCGAACCTCGCCATCTTGCCCTCCAGCTTCATCACCTGCTTCTCGATCACCTTGATCACGAGCTTCTGGATCTCCTGCTCCTCCCGGTCCGCCAGGAGCTTGGCCTTGACCGCCGCGGCGGCCAACCCCGTCGCCACCGCCGCCTTGACGGTCGCCGCTGAGGGGGGCTTGGTGAGGGCCTCCTCTGCAGTCCCTTCGCCCTCCGGCTTGGCGGGTCCCCCGTTGGCCTTGTCGTCCACGTCCATCATGGCCTCGGCCCCCGCGCCGGCCGCGGCTTCCTTGTTGTCCGCCAGGGCGGGATCCGACTCGCAGAGGACCTCCAGGGCCTTCTTCGCCGCGGCGGCGGCCACCTTGGGGCCCACCATGGTCGCCAGGAAGGCCACCTGGGCCATCACTGGGTTGCCCGTGTCCGCAAACGGGTTGATCTCCCCGCCCTCCTGGCCCTCTCCCGGCTTCTCCCCCTCGAGCTGGTCCAAAAAAGGGTCCTCAATCGGCAGGGAAAGGAAGAAGGTGATGCACTGGAGCTGGGACTTCGTCCCGACGTGCTCCGCCACATTCTGCCAGTTCTCGCCGTGGGTCTCAAGGCCCTCCAAGAGCAACAAAGTCTCCTCCTTGGTCCACGCGTTGGGGTCCGCGCCCTCGGCCGCCGGGCTGGCGTCCATCCTGACGAAATCCGTCTCCGTAATTCCCGCGGGCCAAGGCTTCTGGCCCTTCTTCATCTCCTCAAACGACTCGGGGCTCAGGTCGTAGTCCGGGATCTTCACGCAGTGGTACCTCGACCCGGTGCACTCCTTTCCGGATATGTTGCACACGAACTTCACCTCCTTGGCGGGAGCCTGCGCCGCGGAGACCCCCGTGACCCTGTTCTTCTTCATCACCAGCCGGAGCGGGTTGACCGCTCCGGTCGGATCCCTCTCCAGGCCCGGCCCCGCCATGGTGACCAAAGTGTCGACGTTGTAGCCCTTCTTGCTCGTCACGACTTTGAGGTCAGGGGGGAGCGCGAAGCCGACGTCCTTGGACTTGCCCTCGGGCTGCTTCGGCGCGGACCCTGAGGCGGCGTTCTGGGCAGTGCGGTCTGGCCCCGCGGCCACCCCATCGCCAACCGTCTCGGCGCCGCCGCCTTTGCTGCCGTAATTGATGAGGCCCCAGTGCTCCAAAAAGTTGTACACGCGGTACACGCAGTTCACGTCCCCCGCGAGGTGCTTCCTGCACTCGGTGAAGGTGATCCCTCGGCCCTGCGCCGCAGCCTCGCGGCTCCTGTCGATGATAAAGTTCCTGTACTCTCGGTACATCTGGGGCGTCTTCAGGGTGCTCTTGCCGTTGAAGAACTCCGGAAGAGAGGCCCTCTCCACCTCGTGCGCCGAGTCCCACCGGAACCACGCCGAGTGGGCGGGGACGCGGTGCAGCTCGACCTTGCCGCCCTCCGCAGCGGCGGGGGCGGAGGCGGGGGCGGGGGCATCCAGCATTGGCTCCGCCTTCACGGTGGGAGCGTCCGCAGCGGCGGTGGCGGCGGCAGCCTCCTTCCTGGCCCGCTTGGCGGCCTGCTCCGCGTCCACCTGCTCCCTCCTGGCCTTCCTCTCCATCCTCTCCCGCTCCCACCGCTCGGCCTTCATCCTACGCTCCTGCTCCCTCACCACCCTCGTCCTCTCGTCAAGCTCCTTGAGCTCGTCCTGCGTCACCACCTCCACGGCCCTCGCCCCGTAGTCCTCGAAGCAGAGCACCTCGAAGTCCGCCTCGCACATCCACTCCCTGTTCGCGGCGCTCTCCCGCACCCAAGCGGGGCTCACGAACCAGCACCCCAGACGCTCCCGTCTCCTCAGGATGGCCTGCCGCCTCGAGGCGCTGTCGTCCTCCCCCACAGCGGCGGGCGATGGCACGAGCTCGTCGAAGCTGTTCGGCCACCCGACCCTGTGCAGCAGGGTGTGCTGCCCTCCCTGGGGTTCCCCGGCGCCATCCACAACCGGGCCTCCGGCGCCCACCTCCCTCACCCTGCCCTCGCTCTTGGCCTGGACGAGGGTCAGCTCGCCGTCCGAAACGTCTTCGGTGGGTTCCGTCACCACATGAGTCACGCCCGGGAAGGCCGCGCTCGGCACGACCAGACCACCGAGCTTGGCCACGACTTTCTTCAAGCCGGCGGCCTCCTCCTCGTCAATGTCCGGGGACACGAAAACCTTCCGCTTCTTCTGCAAGGCGCTGGCGGTGAGCTTGGCGCTGAAGTCACGCATCGCTTCCACGAACCCGTTCTCATCCATTTTGCCCGCCAACTCCCCCACCGAGCACCCGAGCTTCTCTGCCAGAGGCACCACCACCTGCACGACAAATACTGTCAAGCTC
>Ga0160423_10002837_pt1 | contig 14464 bp, 18 predicted proteins | sample CRUFie14St8metaG_FD_108191 | JGI IMG/M metagenome (GOLD analysis project Ga0160423, IMG submission 108191) | Marine microbial communities from the Costa Rica Dome - CRUD Field 142mm St8 metaG | ecosystem: Environmental > Aquatic > Marine > Oceanic > Photic zone | place: Costa Rica: the Eastern...
AATGATATTTGCGTAGAGGTAGGCGTTTGGAAAGGTGAGCTATCCGCTCAGATTCTAAAAAAACCCATTAAAGAACTACATCTTGTTGATCCCTGGAAAAGTATTACTGATATTCCAGAGCGTCTTCATGCTAGCCCTCAAGATGAAATGGATGAAATACATGACGATATTGTTGCTAAATTTTCTGGTGATGATAGGGTAAAAATCATAAGAGACTTTTCTGCGAAAGCTGTTGAAAAATTTGAAGACAATTCAGTTGATTGGGTTTATATAGACGGCAATCATAGCTATGAATTTGTAAAAGAAGATTTAAATTTATGGTGGCCAAAAGTTAAAAAGGGAGGAATGTTATGCGGAGATGATTTTCACGATGAAGTTTATCAAGTTCAAGTTCTTGATTTTGGAGTAGTTGAGGCTGTAAATGAATTTGTTAATGAGAAAATAGATGAGATTAAAAATTTCGAAACAATAAAATATCAATTCTTTATTAAAAAATGAAAGTATTAGTAGGAGGAGCAGGCGGTTTTATCGCTGGTTATTTAGTTAAAGATTTATTGGCTCAAGGGCATGAAGTTGTTGCTGCCGATATTAAGCCCGCAAATATGTGGTATCAGACATTTGATGCTGCAGAAAATCATGCGGATTGTAACCTGCAGGAAAAAGAACATTGTTATAATTTAAGCGTTGGCGTTGATCGTATTTATAATCTCGCATGTAATATGGGTGGCATGGGATTCGTTGAGAATAATCAGGCGCTCTGCATGGAAAACGTGCTAATACAAACTCATATGATGATGGCTGCTAGAGACAATGGAGTAAAGGAAGTTCTTTATAGCTCAACTGCTTGTGTTTATCCAGCCGCAATTCAATCAGAGATTAAAGATCAATCCTCTCAAGCCTTAAAAGAGTCTGACGTATTTCCTGCTAATCCAGATGATGGATATGGTTGGGAAAAATTGTTTAGTGAATTAATTACTTATTATTACGGAAAAGATTTTGACATTGATTCGCGCACTTGTCGATACCATAATGTCTACGGACCATTTGGTACATGGCGTGGTGGTCGTGAAAAAGCTCCTGCTGCAATTTGTCGCAAGGTTATCGAAGCTAAGATGAGCGGTAAGCATGAAATTGAAATCTGGGGTGATGGTGAACAAACTCGCTCGTTCATGTTTATTGACGACTGCTTGACTGGCATGGAATTAATGTGGGAAAAAGGTGATTCACGTCCATTAAATCTTGGCAGTGATCGTATGGTTTCCATTAATCAGCTTGTAGATATTGTTGAAGGTATTGCTGGTTTAAAATTAAAAAGAAATTATAATCTTGATGCTCCACAAGGTGTGCGTGGTCGCAATAGCGACAACACAATGATCAAAGAGGTTTTGGGTTGGGCTCCTTCCATTACTCTTGAAAATGGGCTTGAAAAAACTTACGCCTGGATCTACGATCAAATACAAAATTGCGGCGAATCTGAAGGATATTAAGTGTATATGTATTAGTGGGACCTATCATTAATACAATCATCGGGGCTGGAATAAAGCTCGGTTGTAATTTACTTCTTGCTTGGCTTGAACAAAAACGCCAAGATCAAATGATGCTTGCTGCCAGAGATGGTGCTATGTTGCAAGCTCTTATTGACAATCAAGATAAGCGCGCGTCTGATCCGTTTGTCAAAGTTACTCGTCGGGTATTATTTATGGCAATTACTTTTACCATGTGCTACTTGATGATATTTTATGCGCATAATCCTGACATTAGTTATGATTTAATTGTGCCTAAGGGTGACGGTGCGCGATTTGGATTTTTTAGTTTTATTTTTGGTTCCAAGGACTGGGAAATGGTTCAAATGACAGGCGGTTTAATGCTTGCTTCTTTCATGGACTTGTGCTTTATGGTGGTAGGTTTTTATGCGATACCAAGTAAAAGACGATAAATTTAGTGTATAAATAAGTATTATGGCTTCTTATCAAGATTTTCCAGTTTCAATTCATGCAAGTACATCTCTAGTCGGCGAGCGCAGTGATGGAAAAAAATATTATATTGTCGGCGCTCTTAATAGAAACACTTCGTCTTTTGAAGAAGTGGAAAATGCGCAAAGCGTCTCGTTTCTTAATGTCCCTGCGAATGCTTGCTTATCAGTGCCAGGAGCTGGTATTCCAGTTGATAATTTTAAATGTGGGTCTGCAAATATTCAAGTTCTTTATTATATAAAATAGTTCTGGCTTGACTTTTTTCTTATTTTTTGTTAAGATAGAGATCTAACTTTTAAATTAGATCGTAATATACAATACTATGGATAGTAAAACAGGTGAATTATTAACGAAAAATATTTCTGGGGTAAATAGAATACTCCCCCATAAACATAAATATGCATGGGATTTATTCTTAAAAAGTTGCGCAAACAACTGGATGCCTACAGAAATTGGGATGCAAGAAGACATTAAACAATGGAAGAACAATGAAATTACAGAAGACGAAAAACTCTTGGTTAAACGCTGTCTCGGTTTCTTTGCTGGAAGCGAGTCTTTGGTGGGCAATAACCTGCTTCTTTCGGCTTTTCGATATGTTACGGATGCTGAGTGTCGTCAGTATATTTTGCGTCAAGCATTTGAAGAGAGTCTTCACAATTTAACAATAGTTTATGTTTGTGATAGCTTAGATTTGGATATCGATGAGGTATTTAAGGCATACGAAACGATCCCAAGTATAAAAGCTAAAGATGATTTCTTGATGAGTATTACAGATGATCTTAGTCGTCAAGATTTTGATCCACATAGTAAAAAAGGCAAACAAGATATACTTCGCAACTTTTTAACTTATTGGATAGTATGCGAAGGTACATTTTTCTTTAGTGGCTTTGCTATGCTTCTTGCTCTTGGTAGGCAAAATAAACTACAAGGTATATCTGATCAAATTAAATATACTTTGAGAGACGAAAGCTCTCATATTGCATTTGGTACATATATTATTAATACCTTGATCGAGCAAAATCCTGAGATTTGGACTAAAAGCATGCAAAATGAGTTTGTAGAACACATGAAAAAAGCAGTTGAATTAGAAATTGCTTATGCTCACGATGTACTACCAACAGGAATTTTAGGGTTAAATGCAGAGATGTTTGTGGATTATATGCACTATATTGGCAACAGAAGATTAGAAGGTATTGGCTTAGATTATCGCTTTCCTAGCGATAAAAATCCATTCCCTTGGCTTAGTGAAGTTGTAGATGTGCAAGCTATGGGTAATTTCTTTGAGCGTAGAGTGCGAGAATACCAACAAAGCGGGTCTCTTGAAGACGATTTTTAAAATTTAAGTAAAAAATCAGTGTATATAACTTTGTGAAAAAAGATTATATACGTTATGCTGGTAAATCAGATCCTGTTGCTCTAGGCACTTATACGCTTCAAACTAGTGGAAATGCACCACTAACTGGAAAAGCTGTTGATTGTTCGGATTTCACTTGGCATAGCTATCAGGTTACTCCAGTAGCTGGAGGCGTAACTTATCAAGGTGAGTTTCACATTCAGCTATCAAATGATGGCAAAAACTGGCGTGAGATTAATGGTATGAAAATAGATGCTAGAAATTTTTCAGATTCTAACTCTTCGTTTTCAAATATTTCAGAGGCTTCGGGGGTTTTTACGAGTGTACAATTTCTATCAAAATATGCTCGTCCAGTTTTAAGTGGCAATGCGAGCGCCGATTATATAATTTCAGAGATTCATAGGCAATAACATTTATGCCATTACCAAAAAAACAAAAAGATGAGAAAAGAGGAAAATTTATTTCCCGCTGCATGTCTGATCCTGTAGCTCGAAAAGAATTCAAAGACCCAAAACAAAGAGCTGCAGTTTGCTATTCTCAATATGATAAAAAGGATAAAAAATGAAATATGCAATATTACTGTCGGCGCTGAGTATTTCTTTAGTCTCAGCTTATTTTAGTATAATTGGTTTAACAACCATGTTTCCAGGGGTGCTCTGGTCTATTGTGATCATGGGTAGCGTTTTAGAAATAGGAAAGCTAGTTTCTGCTAGTTGGCTTCATCATAATTGGTTGATTGCTCCGAAGTCTTTAAAATTTTATTTAACAACGGCTGTGGTTGTATTGATTTTTATTACAAGCATGGGTATCTTTGGTTTTTTAAGTAAGTCTCATATTCAGCATCAAAAAAGCGCGCAGGAGATAGAGATACTTGTTGATCAAATTGATAATAAAATGACCAGAGAAAAAGATTATATCTCTCGTCAAAATGAATACCTAGAAGAGCTTTCTTCTGATGCAAAAAATTCCTCAGACAAAGATGTCTATAACATAGAACTAGAGCAAAAGAAAATTGATGACTTATATGCTTCTTTAGAAAAAAGTATGTCAATTGATAATAGTGAAATTGATCGACTGAATAATAGGGTTAAAGTTTTAGATGATGAAGTAGCAACCTTAAACGCTACTTCTGGTGGATTGTTTAGTAATAAAACCAAAAAGCTACAGGATTTAAATGATAGACAAAAAGTCGAGCGTGAATCTATTAATCAAAGAATTTTAGCTGCAGAAGGTCGTATTAATAATGCGCGTCAATCAATAGAGGAGCAGGTTACGAGTATAAGACAAAGAATAAATTCTCATCAAGATCAAAAGACAAATATTGAAGATACATCAGCGAAGAAAGAGGAATTTAATAATAATATTAAAGATGCTTATACAAGAATTGATGATATGGAATCCGAAAAATTCCGTTTAAAAAATTCTCAACTTGAATTAGAAGCAGAAGTTGGTCCTGTAAAATATGTTGCTGAATTGCTAGAAGATTTCGGTGCTGATAAAGTTGATTTAAGTGGTGCAGTTAGAATAGTTATTATTATTTTGGTTTTTGTTTTTGATCCTTTGGCTGTAGTTATGCTTTTGGCAGCAAACCTTAGCTTTAGGAAAATGCGTCCATACGAATCTTTAAAAAAAAAGATAGTTGAAGTAGCTCCTACGACAACGACTGTAGCTCCTACGACAACGACTGTAGCTCCTACGACAACCCCTCTGCCTCCAGTTCGTCCACGAGATGTGACTGATCACAAGATTATTAAATGAATAAAATAATATATATTATCCCTATGTTTTTGCTTGGCTGCGTTAGCAAGTTAAAACTCAATAAACCTGCTGATAATCAAGAAGTTGCGGAAAGTATACTAGAAAAAGAGCCAATGGTTTTATCGCCAGGATATTCTTCTTCTTATGTTTTTTTGATTATTATATTAGGCGTGATGTTTTTTTGTTTTGGCTTGAAGTATATACCTATTCTATATAAAAAACTTAAAAGCTTGACAAAAAATAAAAAATAGGTTAATATAATTACAGTTCTTTAACATTTTATGGGCGTGTACTGGATTCGATTTAAATTGAATTGGTATGCTGCAAGTAGGAGTGCATCTGGCTCCTTAAAAAGGTGCAAAAGTTTACATGGCAATAAGTCACGTATCAAAGCTTACTCGCCAAAAAGCGAGTCGCTTGCTTTAGCGGCCTAATATCCGCTACCTCGTAACTCTTGACGCAGATAAAGGGATTACGGGGTCATCAATCTGCAAAACAGATAAAAGTTTGTTTGTATCAGAAACTGTCAATAATTGAAACAAGCAGTTGGATGTTAATATCATAACTCTAAAAAAAATTAACTAAACTTGTAGATGTATATTATTGAAGGTTTAAAGACGGGAGTTCGACTCTCCCCACGTCCACCATTTTAAAATAAACCCCCTATTTCTAGGGGGCGTTCTTTCGGAGAGTTAGCTTGTGCTAACGGCAAATTATTCGGGCCTCTTACCTAAAGGTTTTCCGTCTTGGCCAATTTCTCCAGCTCTAATTTTTGTTGCAGAAACCTCTTGCAACTCTTTACTTAATTCAAGCTGTTCAATATTATAACCAACACCTCTACCATAAAAAACATCTGTGATATTTGGGAGTTCAACGACTTTAATTTTGTCGCCAAATTCTATACATGCTGAATGTATTTCTGCTTTTACTTTTTCAAAATCATATGGATTTTTTTCGTCAATCCCGCCAACATCCCTTAATGCTATGCAGCATTGACCAGTTCTTTTGATAGCTTCGGCAACCAAAGTTTTATGACCAATATGAAAAGGTTGGTATCTTCCAATAAGCAATGCAGTTGGTGCTTGATTGTCCCATGCTTCACTTTTATTAAGCTTTTTCAATACTTGTTCTGCCCATTCATCAGCAGTTCCTTCTATTAATCTAACATTATAATTTAATGGTTTTTCAAACATTTTATTCGTGTCCTCGTATCTTCCTTCCATGATTCTGTCCACCCAAATCACAAAGTCTGCATTAAAAGCTTCTCTTGTTTCTTGGGTTGGGCATACAAAGTCTGCAATTGCATATCCTCCTCCGAGTTTTGCCCAGTCACAAAGCTTTCCCATACGTTCTGCATGCTTTAGCCTGTCTTCAGGAGCAAACCCTAACTCCGAATAAATATCTTGTCTTACAGCATCTGCATTAAACCAAGCGGCGTTAAGTTTGCGCACAAGGATCTCAGCCAAAGTGGTTTTGCCAGATCCAGGTAGTCCCATAATAAGTATTTTTCTTTTCATCTTAATTTAAGATACACAAAATTTTGATTTTTTTCTACTAAATACTATAATCATAAAAATGCCTAAAATTTCTAATGCTTTTTTAAAAAGTTACGCGGATATATCCGATCAAAATCCATGGTTTAGTATGCAAGATTGTTGTCAGCATTTAAATGTTAAAACAACTACTGTAGTCAATTGGAAAAACAAGTTTAAGAATGAAATCTGGAAAGCGGGCTACAATAAAACAGAAGATAAAGAACCTCTTACTCAAGAAAATATAGATCTTTTTATGTCTGTAACATTTAAGCGTGGAGTCATATCAAATACATTATTAAATGATATAATTAATTACTCTACTGAAAATCCTAAAGAATCTCTCGAATCTTGTTGCAAGCATTTTCATTATAACTATACTAGTTTTGCAAAGTGGTATTTAAATTTTAAAAATGGAGAATGGAAAGCGGGTTATCGAAATACTGCAGATGGAGAACCTATTTCTCAAGAAACAATTGATAAATTTTTAAACTGTTTTGTATATAGTATTAAAATAAATAAAATACTTTTTAAATTAGTGAAAGCTTCTGCGCTAAAAGATAGAAAGAGTTTAATTATTCAGAAAAGATGCCTTAAAAAAATTGTCGAACAGTATCCGAATCTTGATTTTTGGTTAACTACTAATTTAGGCCCGCAGTTAAGTCATATAAATTCTTATATTAAATATCAAAAATCTACAATTGATCAAAAATACATTGAATTTACAACGAACAATGATAACTATAGTAAGTTTGAATATAAATACGAACCAAAGGAAGAGAAAGTCCCAAGAATAAAGAAGAAGAAAAAACTTTGGGACATTTATTGATTATGAGTACAGCAAATGAAATGTTAAAATCGTTCCTTAAGGAAAATAAGGATCATCATTATAATTACGAGGATGAAATTGATTATAAAGTTTCTAGTGGAAGCTTGAATGTTGATTTTGAATTAGGCGGAGGGTTTGGCCCAGGCTTGCACCGTTTCGTTGGAATGAATGAAGGAGGAAAAACTTCAGAAGCCTTAGAGGTTATGAAGAACTTCTTGAATATGCCTAATGCAAGAGGTTTATATATTAAAGCGGAAGGGCGCTTACCCAAAGAAATGCGAGAGCGTAGTGGAATTAAGTTTGCTATAAAAGAAGATGAATGGAAAGATGGTAACTGCTTTGTCTTTGAAAGCAATATCTATGAAACTGTTTTGGATTTAATGAGGGCTTTAGTTGGAGATAACGACGCTAAAACTAGGTATTGCTTTATACTTGATTCGCTTGACGGTTTAATTACGAAAGAAGACTTAAACAAAGACTTTCAAGATGCTCATAAAGTAGCTGGTGGAGCTTTGCTGGGCGCAAAGTTTATGCAAAAAATGAGCATCGCTTTAGCAAAGCGAGGTCATATGGCAATCTTTATCTCTCAGGTAAGAGCCGACATTAAACTTGATCCCTATACCAAAGCTCCTATTCGTCAAACTAGTGCCACTGGTGGAAATGCTTTGTTGCACTTTGCGAATTATATCCTTGAATTTGAAGCTCGCCACAAAAAAGATTTGATTCTTGAGACTCCTACACAGCCCGTAGACAAAGATAAGAATAAAATATTAGGGCATAATGCGAAGCTGACAGTTAAAAAATCACCCAATGAAAAAACAAATTACACCTTGCATTATCCTATTCGTTACGGAAGAACAGGTGGCAATTCTATTTGGGTAGAAAAAGAAATCATTGATATGCTTTACGCTTGGGAATATATCCACAAGCGAGGGGCTTGGATTACAACTGATGAATCTTTTCTTGAATTGCTAAAGGAAAATAAATTAGAGTTTCCTGAGAAGATACAAGGAGAAGCAAAGCTTAGCGCTCTATTAGAGGAAGATGAAAAACTTGCAAAGTTTTTAGCTTCTTACTTTAAGAGTATAGTTTGTCAATAATATGGTTTTTAAAACTTTAACTGGCTCGCAAAAAAGAATTACTAGAGCTAAGAATTATTTAATTGATTGGGAGCAGGAAAGCAAAAGTAAAATACAATTTAATGCTAAGCAATTCCTGAAACAATATTGGTCTAGTCACATTGTATTTGAAGAGTTTCCTGTAGCTGGAACTAGGTTAAGGTTTGATTTTTATAACGCTAATAAAAAAATTGCTGTGGAGATAAATGGAGCACAGCATACAAAGTATGTACCTTTCTTTCACAAACGTCGAGCTAATTTTGTTAGTCAGATTAGAAGAGACCAACAGAAAATTGATTTTTGTGAACTTAACGATATAAAACTTGTTGAAATATATTCTGAAGAAGAGTTGAATAAAAAAACATTCGAAAAGCTTGGAGTATATCTATAATATATGTGTAATATAAGATATGGAAAATAATGATTTTAATGAAAATGATTTGTCCGCATTTAAATTGCCTGAATCATTTTTAAATCAGCTTTTTGAATTTTCGGGTTCCACAGATGGTAACAAAGGTTTTGTCTTAGCTTTTGTCAATCAGGATGGCGCACCGATGATCTACTCGAAATCAGATAACCAAATTGTTGAAATGGGCTTGCGTAAAGCTCTTGAAAAATATTTAATGGAATTGGAAGAGTTAGAGCTTCCAGACAGCGGTAGAGACTATTTAGAATAAATAGTTGACATTGTTTTTAAAATCTGATATACTATTATTTTTATGTTTAGTTCTAAGAAATTAGAGCATCAATTACTATCTTGCCTAATGCAGCATCCGACTTGTTATGCAGATGTAGCTGGGCTCATTGATGAGGGTGATTTTTGTGTGCATGATGGGAGTTTTGTCAATAAGACAATTTTTCGCATCATAAAACAAATTCAAGAAAGCGGTAACACTGAACCTTTAAACGAGGTCATTGTTATCGAAAGATTAAAAGCTGCTAATATAACGTTTGTCGATAATGTTGACACTGGTGATTATATTCGCACGATGCTACTAAAGAAGATGTCGAAAGAATCCATCTTACCTTTGGTAAAAGAATTGAAAGTGATATCGGTCAAGCGAAGTATGAAAGAAGCTTGTGATGATATATTCAGTTTTCTCAAAAAAGATTCTTCCAATAATTTAGTTAAGATTATAGAGAAGGCTGACAAGCTTTATAATGATAAAATTAATTTTTATTTTGAGGACAACATGAAACCTCAAAATATTTATGATGACTTTGAAGAGGTTATTGAAGACTTAGCTGATAATCCTCGCGATCCTGGAGTTCTTACTCCACATATGCCTAGATTAAACAGTATGTATGGCTCGTTATTAAGGCCAGGAAATATATCTGTGGTTTGCGCAAGGACTGGCGTGGGTAAAACTACTTTTTGCTTAGATTTTGTGACTAAAATTTCTAAAGAGCATGATATACCAGTGCTTCATTTTGATAATGGTGAGATGAGCAAATTAGAATTGCAAATGAGGCAATGCTCTGCTTTATCTGGTGTGCCGATGTATTTAATTGAGACGGGTAAATGGCGAGATTCAAGTTATATTGATCCTGATACAAGAGAAGAAGTTAGCGCAGAGGATGCTAGAAAAAAAATCAGGGATGCATTTCAGCATGTCAAAGGAATGAGGTTTGACTACTTTAATGTTGGTGGATTATCTGTAGACCAAATGATTCAAGTTGCTCGTAGATATTACTATTCAGAAGTGGGCAGGAATAATCCTATGATCCTAAGCTTTGATTATATAAAAACTACCAACGAGCGTACAGAAAAAAACAAAGCTTCATGGGAGGTTGTTGGAGAAATGGTAGATAAGTTTAAAAGGTTTGTGCATCGAGAAATTACTTTCGATAATAAACCTATGATTGGCATGATAACCAGCGTTCAAAGTAATCGCATAGGTATTACAGGTAATCGCAATCCTGATGCTATTGTTGATGATGAAAGTATTGTCTCTTTATCAGATCAAATTACACAGTTTGCTTCCCATTTATTCATTCTTAGACCTCGGCTTGCTGCTGAATTACAGTCAGAACCTGATTGCTATTCACGCGCAACGCATCGTTTAAAATGTATTAAATTTCGTCACTTGGGCGAAGATCGACTCAGGGCTTCTGAACCAGTTAACATTCCTATCTTTGGAGATGATGACGAAGCTGTTGGTCATAGGTCAGAACCTAATGCTATTTTATTAAGGATGGATAATTTTGGAGTGGAAGAAATTGGAGACCTTAGACATATGGCTGAGCAAATGAACGTTCATGATATAATCCCTGATCAAGATGGAGCATAATCATAATAACTTAAGTACAGAAAAAATAGAAGAAACTTTGATTGAGTTAGGTTATTCCCTAACTGATCGCGGGAAATATTGGCACTCTAATGCGGTGTACCGTAATGGAGATAACACAACTGCATTACAGATATGGAAAGACACGGGTGTTTGGCGTGATTTTGTTCAAGGCTCCCAGCCTATGCCTTTTATTAAATTATTAGAGCTTCATTTTGGCAGTAACGATAAAGAATCTTTTAAGAAATATTTATCCGATGAATATATTAATGCTCCTAATAAAAATTATATCAATGAAGATAAGTTAACAACAGACAAAATATATCCAGAAGAAATTTTAGAAGATTTATTACCTCATTATGATTTTTATCATAAAAAAGGAATCAGCGTTCCTAATTTAAAGTCTTTAAGAGGAGGTTTAGCAACGAAGGGTGAAATGTATCAGAGGTTTGTGTTTCCTATATACAACGAGTATGGTCAGATACATGGTTTTTCTGGCAGGGATATGGCAGGAAGGGATAAAGCTCCTAAATGGAAGCATCTTGGAAGAAAAAACACTTGGATTTATCCATATTTTGTTCCACCTTCTCAAGAATTCAATACAGTTTCTTGTATAGAAGAGAATAAAAGTGTCATTCTTGTTGAGAGTATTGGTGATTTATTAACTCTTAGGGAGCATGGTTATTGCAATTCTTTAGTTTCTTTTGGGCTAGACATTTCTTCTAAATTATTATGTCACTTGATTTCCTTGCGTTTAGATCGTATAATTATATCATTCAATAATGACTTTGATAAATCTGAAAATCGAGGAGCAAGAGCAGCAGTCAAAAACTACCTTAAACTTTTAAATCATTTTGATTTTCAAGATTTATTTATTTGCTTGCCTACTAAAACTGATTTCGGAGAAATGAATGCTGAAGATTTTCATGAGTGGTCCGAAAAATGTGGCAGCGATATACAAGATCGAGCCAAACAAATTTTAGGTTTTGCAAAACAATTAAAAAAAGAAGGAGCTTTACCTAAAAATCTCTTTTCTTCTATTAAGACTTTAGAGCAGAATGTCTGAACCTGAAATGACTAGATTATCTGCGAGCCGCATTAAAACGGCTCAGGATTGCTCATGGAAATACTGGTGCAAATATAAATTAAAATTGCCCGATACATCGAATGATGGAGCATCCAGAGGTACTATCTGTCATTTGATTTTAGAATTATTATGCTTGCCTAAAAGAAAAGATTACTATGATGAAGTTATCGCTAAGCAAGATATTTTCTGCATTCCATCCATTAAAAGATTAGTAGATATTTGGGCAAAAAGATTAGATGTTGATGACCCTGATAATATATTAATGATTAATGAGATGACTGTTAATGGATTGCAATATGATTACTTTGGTCAGACAACAGGAAAAGTATCACAAGCATTTTCAGAAAAGAAATTTGATATTGTTGTTGATGAAAAAGATAAACGGTATCATATAAATGGATTTATTGATAAATTATTTTTATATAAAAAACAAAAAATTGCAATCATTAGGGACTTTAAAACAAGTAAAGAAGTATTTAAAGGCAAGGATGCAGAGGATAATTTACAAGATTTAATATATTCATTAGCTACAAAAAAATTATTTCCTGAATATAAAAATAGATATTCTGAATTTTTATTTCTTAAATTTGATCTAGACAATGATTTGCTAGGAGAACCTGGCGAGGGAGTATTACGCATGGAATCTTTATCAGATGATGAGTTAGAAGGTTTTGAATATCAGTTAACTGAATGGCAAAATTATTTAGATAGTTTTTCTATCGATGATGCACAGGCAAATTACGCTTTTGATCGCGGTTTTCCTCCTAAAGAAGCTGGCTTTTGCGATAGATTGTCTTGTGGCTTTGCTACTTACCCTGGCGAATTAAAAAAAGACGGCTTACCAAAATGGCATTGTTCATTTAAATTTAGTTTCCAGTATTGGGTGCTCAAAGATGTCGATGGTAAAATAAAATCTAGTGCGCACTATGATGACAAAGATTCTTTAATTGCAAAACAGCAAGATGGAGATACAATAGGTATCATGAACTACGAAGGCTGTCCTCGCCATGATCAAACTTATGGACAAGAAGATGATGAATTTACGTTATGAATAAATATGCAGGTATTATTGTTATTCATAAAAATAGCGTACTGCTAGCCAAGCGCATCTCATTTTATAAAGGAGAATTGATGCCTTATCCAGGTTACTGGTCTGTTTTTGTTGGTGCGATTGAAGAGGGAGAGTCAGAAAGTGATGCGGCGGAACGAGAATTATTTGAAGAAACAGAGTTAACGATTGAAAATCCTTTAGTGGAAGTTGGTTCAATTAATGACTTGGTTTTATTTGGAACACGCTATGATGAGATGGTTCATCCTAATTTAAATTTTGAACACGAAGAATGTGGATGGTTTGATATTGATATGTTGCATTCTTTTCCATATAAAATTGATGAAAAAATCATAAATTTAATTCTAAAATGTAAAAATAAGGTGTAAAAAATAATATGGAACTCGATTTTTCTGATCAAATTAATTTACGCAAGCCAGAAGGCTTTGAAGAAATTGTTACTAACGAAGCTTGGGCTGCCGAAAAAGAAAAAGGTAAAAAGCTCAACAAGCCTTTTAGGACTTCAGGTGGGCCAAAGAAATTTTCGGTTTATGTAAAGAACGATAAAGGTAATGTGGTAAAAGTGAACTTTGGTGATCCAAACATGGAGATTAAGCGTGATGATCCTGCTCGTCGTAAAAGTTTTCGCGCTCGTCATAACTGTGAAAATCCAGGGCCGAAGTGGAAAGCGCGTTACTGGTCTTGCAAAATGTGGTCTAAAAAGAGCGTTACTAAAGTTACAAAAGGTTCTGAGCTTTCTGATGATGAGTTGATTGATTTGCTTGATGAATCAGATGCTGAGTTAACTAAAGATCAAAAAAAGCTTCCGCCAGCCATTCAAAAAAAGATTTTAGAAAAAAGTAAAAAGTCTAGAGACAAAAAGTCTGATGAAAAAAAATCAGATAAAGAAAAAAAGGACACCAAAGAAGAATCTGATGCTTCCAAGCCTGGTCTTTGGGAAAACATTCGCAAGAAAAAGAAAAGAATGGGAAAGAACTATAAGCCAGCAAAACCTGGCGATAAAGATTATCCCGATCCTAAAGCCCTCAAAAAAGCTCAAGAGTCTAGCAAGAAAAAGAAAGACTGATTTAGGTCTTGACTTTACCACTTCGCTGTGGTAATATATGCGTATGCTTCCATTATTTAAGTCGCATTATAGCATAGGAAAAAGTATATTAACTCTAGGCCCAAGGACTATTAGTTCAAGAATTTCTTTTACTGATACTACTACTCCTGTCGGAGACCCCGCTTCCAGCATTTTTAGTATTGCTGATGGCCACAGAGAATTATTAAATAATAAAGTAATTCTTGTTGAAGATTCTTTAGTTGGTTTTCTTGAAGCTAAAAAGCATGCCGACAATTTAGATATTCAATTAGTGTTTGGATTAAGAATTGATATATGTGATGATATGTCAATCGTTCCTGATAAGAAAAATCCACTTTGCATACATAAGATAGTAATCTTCGCAAAGAATGA
>Ga0160423_10002839_pt1 | contig 14455 bp, 25 predicted proteins | sample CRUFie14St8metaG_FD_108191 | JGI IMG/M metagenome (GOLD analysis project Ga0160423, IMG submission 108191) | Marine microbial communities from the Costa Rica Dome - CRUD Field 142mm St8 metaG | ecosystem: Environmental > Aquatic > Marine > Oceanic > Photic zone | place: Costa Rica: the Eastern...
ACTGGGTTTTGTAAATACTGTGCATTCCAATACCGTATATCTAATGCTGCTCGTCTAGACTTTAGTTCTTCTATAGACCAAAACTCAGGCCATAGTGGTACCTCTTCTCCATCTTCTTCAAAGATAGCTGGAAACTCCACTACTTCCCACTCATCTACTTCATCATTTTTTATCATTTGGTTTACAATCTGCCCTGTCAGGTCAAGTTTTGACCAACGAGTCATCACAACAATAATCGCACCACCTGGCATTAGACGTTGTAGTGGTCCTGATTGAAACCATTCCCATGCTGGTAGAAAAACATCTGGCTTTCCTAACTTAGCATCTTGCTCTGAATGAGGGTCATCAATGATAAATAAATCAGCCCCACGCCCAGCAAGAGCACCACCCACACCAATAGCGAAATACTCGCCATTAAAATTCGTACCCCACCTCGAAGCTGACTTAGAGTCCGCCTGTAACGATACATCTGGAAATATATCTTTATACGAGTCCGAACCAACCAGATTTCGAACCCTACGACCAAAGTTAACAGCCAAATCTGCAGTGTGCGAAGCCATGATGACCTTTTTTGCAGGGTGTTTGCCCAAAAACCACGCAGGAGCAAGATAAGATATAAGCTCACTCTTCCCATGACGAGGTGCAATATTAACAATAACCCGTTTACGCTTTCCTTCAGCAATTTCTTCAAATAATTTTGCAAGTTTGGCATGATGTGCTCCTACTTTGTAGTCTGGATAGACGTGTTTGATAAATTCTAGAAAAGTTTTACCGCCAGCTTTCTTAATTAACTCCTGTTTGTACTGTTGAAGTAACTTTAAGTTACGTAATCTTTCAGATTCACTCATTTGTGGCAGTGCTTGCTCTAATAACTCTAAATCTTTAGGACTAATCATCTTCAAACTCCACATCCTGTACTTCAACCACTTCTCTAGTGTGTATAATCTTGCCTTTTAGCTCATCAATCGTCTTTTTGAGTTCTTTTTCTAACTCTTCACCTGATTTATTAATGTGTGTGACCTCAGTTTTCTTCTTAAATGCGTCAACTCCATCTATTTCACCCACAGCTTTGAGTGCTGAGATACGTTCTCTAGAGTTTTTCGCAGAAAACGCCTCTTCTAGTAGCCTGTTTAGCACTGTAAGTTTTATATCTGCTAGGTCTTTTGCCACCATATGACTAGTTTGTGACACTAAACCTGCAAGATAAGCTATCGTTTCATTAGGGTAAGTGCCAAAGTCTGGTCTGAGCTCAGGATTTTTCATCATCTCTTGAGCTAATTCTTCTGCTTGCTCCATATTCTCTTTAGATGGCTCTATGTTTTCCTCAGATATATCTGCCAAAAGCTTGATTGTATTGGTTCTAGCTTCTAACTCTTCTTGTGGAGATAAATCTGGTAATGCTTCACGAGCATTCTTTGGTAAAGGAACGTTGTCCTCTATATGTGGAACTACTATTGTTTGGTTATCCATGTGTCGCTGTTTACACCTATGTATTAATTGCAGCTTACTTTACAAACTCCTAGTATAATATATAATTATTTGTAATACAATGAAATACTATGAGGACTCAATATGATAACAGAACATCACAAACTGCTGGTATCACAAATAATAATACATTTAATTGGTATCTTTGGATTATATTATTTCTGGGATGTTAGTTGGTTGTGGTTTACTCTACTAGGTGTAATACTTTTTGGCGGTTATGGTATTGAAGGTTATTGCCATAGGTATCTATCACACAAGTCATTTACTGTTTCTGACAATGTAGAAAAGTTTTTAAATTTGTGTGGGGTATTTGCGTTACAAAGTTCACCTATGATATGGGCAGCAAATCACGTGACTCATCATCAATATTCAGATAAAGATGGAGACCCACACCCAGCAAAAGATGGCTGGAAAACATGGTTCTGGATTGGAACAGAGAAAAAATCAAGGATAAATTTAGACGTAATTAAAAGATTATCAAGAAATAAATTACATAGAACGACTAAAAAATATTATTTCAAAATCTACTGGTCTACAATACTAATTAGTTTACTAATTAATCCTATGATAACAATTTATTTTTTTGCAGTACCTGTAATATACGTTTTTCATTCATCATCAATAACAAATGTTGTCTCCCATTTATATGGATATAAGAATTTTGAAACAGGAGATAACTCTACAAATTTACCATTACCTTTTATATTAGGTAGTCCTTATCATAACAATCATCACCACAATCCTTCAAGTTATGATAACGCTGTTAAGTGGCATGAGTTTGACCATATAAAATATATGATAGATTTAGTGAGGAGAAAGTAATATGGACATGAATTTAACGAGAGATGGAGTTTTGCATTTAAATATATTTGATGTAGAGACTCAAGAAGAAAGAGACCAATTCCTTTACTACTATCTAGGATTTTCTAGAGATGTTAAGAAAAAATTTGAGAATGCTTACTATGAGGCCTATAACAAAGGACTTTTAACTGAACCCGAAGCCAACATTATTCACAAAGACATCAACGGTGTTACTCATATTGAAGTGCATCCCAACGATATTATTGCTAATCTAAAGTTAATAAAACAAATAATACATGGTAACCTAAATATAGAAGATGAAAACGAATAAAGATTTTGAATATAAGAAGACCAACTACCCTTTGTATATTGTAGTTTGGAAAGACCACACGGCTGATAGTTCATGGAAAAGTTTAGAAGAGATAACAAAAGAAAAATATATCCTCGCTTACAGTATAGGATATTTACTGCATCAAGATAAAGAATGCGTAAAACTATGTAATACCTACACCTCTGACGATGGTTATGGTGGTTTAGACTTGATATTAAAGTCTTGCATTGTTGAAATGTATATGGTAGAAATGGAATAAGTAAAGTAGAGATTTAAGTATAGTCCCCTACGTAACGATGATTTTTGGGTTTTTATTTATTTTACCCTCCTCGAGTTTAAGTTTATTATCGTTACTTTCTTTCCCCCACGTTTAACGCTGGGGGTTTTTTTGCCCCTTGGTTTTTGAATTTTTTGCAGAAAATTTTTTTGTATTTGCCTTTTCGTTTACAAGGGGGTCACTTCCTGTATTAGTAAAGTTACGAGCTGGACTTTGAAAATGTTTTGATAATTTGTGTAGATTATTGTGCATGTGCATGTGCATATCTCTGTTGTGTATTTGGTGGGTATATGGGGGGTGGGTTTTGCTGTAGATTAGATTAATTAGTAAAGTTATGCTTTACTAACACTGTCATTAACAAAAACTATGAGGTACAAAATGAAATACTTTCAAAACTTAAACTATATGATGTGTGATGTTATAGCAGGCTTTACAAATCATAATGTATGCAATGATTATTTGACTGAGTGTCAAGCTAGTAATAAAGAACCAAAAATATTTACAGCATCTGACTTTATGAGTCAGTCTATATTCAAGAACGCTTATGAATATAAACAGCTTGTATTTACAGGTTTTAACTACTTTGATGACTATGTGATTTATTCATTAGCATTTATTCATTCATTACTTAACAAGTAATTAAGATTGAGCAAGGATGCTCAGAACAACCTTGGAGAAAAAACTATGAAAATTTTCGATAATAAAGGTGGAGCCGAATGGCTCTTTAATGTCATCTTGCTTAGCTTGAAAAAGCTTAAGTCAGTGCAAGATGACAAGTTGGTCTCAAAGCTCATTGATGAGCCCAACAAAACTAAGTATGACAAGCTATATTTATTAGATAGAGCTAAAGACCATGCTGATAAAAAGGCAATGGCTATCATACTTCAAGTTGAAAACTTCTTCAAAGAAGTTAAGGAGTAAGTTAACCATGGGACATGGATGTCCCGAACTTTTACCTTGGAGGTAAATATGAAAGAAGTAAAAGCAGAAAATCCAAGAGAAACATTTTGTTTGTTATTAGACCATGGTTTTATAAGTCCAAAAGATGCATTAATTATGTGTTTAAAGTATATGTCACAAGATGATGTTGCCGATATGATGCGTGCTAATGAACTAGATGGTATTGGATTTCATGTAGTTGATGAATAGTAAGTAAACTAACCGCCCCTCGAAAGAGGGGCACTCGGAGGTAAATATGTATAAACCAAAAACTACGCACTACTTATACGATTTAGAGTACCTGCTAGAGAAGTATAAGAATGAAAGACCAACAGGTATGTGTCCTGATGAGTGGGACATGAAGATAATAGGATGTACACCAAATCAGTATTTTTATAGCGAATGGCTATCTTGGGTAGAGAGTCATCCTTATAAGGAACGGTTCCATAAAGAACTAAAAGAACTAAAATATTATATAACATGGAACGCTAAAAGAAGTAATGAAATGATGGTGCAACTTATTCTAAAAAGTAGGAAATAGTTAGGAAAGAACAAGGATGTTCACTTTGGCAGGGTCTAGAGAAATCTAGGCTCTGCCTTTTTTTTGCCTACGAAATAATGAAACCAGTTCTAGCACGACAGCGAAGACGACATCGTGACATATGTCACGCTATGTTTTTGGTGTATCATTAGATTATATCTTAAATGATGCTATAATGATTTCAAGTTAGGCAGCAATGCTTAGCTTACTTTGTTTAATAACTAGCCCTAAGGAGGGGCATTTATATGAAAACAAAAATAGAAAGCAATATCGTGAGCTTTAAAAACGATGATTTAGCAGTAAAAACAGGGTATGGATATAGTAAAGCCATAGCCACTCAAGATGAGTTAGCAAGTGATTTTGCTAGTGCTAACAAGCTTGATACTGCTACAAAAAATCAAGACGGCAAGAAATTTAGTACATATCAAGATGTAAAAGATTATGTTACTAAGTTTATGTCTGAAAGTGGTAACTATGCCAAGGTCAGATATGGTATAGCTCAACATCAAGTAGCTAAGCATTATGGTGAAGCTGATACAGTATATCTTAAAAAGGCAGATGATAATGCCTATGTTAAGTCTACTGCTAAAAGCTACGATGAAGAGCTTACACCTATGATGGCTTATGCTTTTTCTGACAGTGTTTATTCTGTACTAAAGAATGAAAATGCTAAAACTAATCCTTTTGGGATTAGAGGTGAAAGCATGAAAGCATTCATCAAGCCACTTAGAGATGAAGTACAAACTAAGGTAAGGAAACCATACTCAAGGTTTGTTACTAAGCTAGTGAATATAGTAGCTACTTTTAATGGTATTGAAACACCTAAGGATAGTGATTTAGAAAAAGCTGTTTCTACTGTTAAAACCTTGTATGGACACTTTGAGAAGTTAGGTGATACAAAAGCTCAAGAAGTTCTAATGAGCTTAGCTTCTAAGTATCTCAAGAAATTGAGTTAAGTTAGGAAAGCACAAGGAAGTGCATTTTTGCCTAGTCAGATTAATTTCTGACTAGGCTTTTTTTTGGCTCCAATTTTTTGAAACCAGTTATTCGGCGACGACATCAACAACGATATCATCTCGTGACAAATGTCACTGCGTTTTAGTCTGCGTCAAAACTCTATCATTTAAGAAAACGAAATATGACACGAGGTATAACTTTGTGAAACCAGTTATACAGCGACAACGCCGTGACATATGTCACGCTGTGATTTTGTTCCAAGTTGTGAACTTCGTTGGAACAAGAAAACGCTGTACTGCTGGGATTGTGGGGTTTTGTTCCAATGTTCCAATGTTCCAACAGGGTATATATCTGGTTTTCAAGATTTACGAGGTCAAGAGGTTATGCGACGCAGTGTAATCAAGGTTCTCTACACAGATTGTCCTATTTTTTGCTTGGAACATTGGAACAAAACAACATAAACTATACTAACTAAAAAAATATTAACATACGAAACAATAACTTAGCCCACCTCGTTTTCCTTGTTCCGTTCCATTAGTAAAGTTAAAACAGCGTTTTTTTCTGGAACACTTGGAACAACCTTATTTATCAAAGACTTACGACGCTCACACACAGTTTGTTCCGTTCCATTAGTAAAGTTTCGTTGGAACACGATTTGGAACAACGCCGAAAAACGACGCAGACTAGAAGTGTAGGACAACCCTCAGACCAAGTCAAAACGCTTGGATATTAGTAAAGTTATGCTATAATGGTTGTATAGTGTGAGTAGAGATATTATTTTATGACACTATATTATTAACTAACCGTGACATATGTCACGCTAACAAAACGGAGTAAATTATGACAAACAAAATAGCAAACAAAGACGCAAGTGAATATGTGAATAGATGTGAGGAATTTGAGGGTAGCAATACTTTCGCTGAGAGTGGTGCCGACTTATATATTGTATACAGCTACGGCAGACATTTTCCGATGTATGTCTATGACTACACTACGAGAGAATGGTATGCAAACAGCGACAAGTATTCAACGACTACATCAAAACATCAATCGCAATGTAGACCTAGATTTGAGATTGCGAGAGAGTTTAATACAGCAGACCTTAAAAACCTTATTGACTGTGGCGGCATTGCAGAATGGGTAAAGTGGCAAGCAGTCGCTTAATTATTAATTAACCGTGACATATGTCACGCAACAGAGAGAGGAAAAGAAGATGTCAAAACTAACTTTAGTAGTAAAAGACGATAATGTACTTGGATTTTTACATGTATATCCAGAAGGCAACATACACACGCAGGAGGATATTGATGAAATGTTTGAGCAATTAATGTCTATAACACCAGAGTACAGCGATAGAGAACCTTGGAATAAACCAGACTTAGTTGGTGCAATCAAAGGGCATGTTAATTGGTTCCGACCACATAACAAGGTTGAACCACCGAAGACATACAATGTACTACCAAGAAAAGCAACGGAGAAAAACTATGAGTAAATATTATTGTAGATGTTGCGAAACACAAATCCCCGTGAAACGCACACAGCTCGGCTATGATACTTGTATATCATGTGGCGAGGTTGAGGCGAAACGAGTTAAACATACAATCGTACCAATGCACAAGTCTAATTATGTCGTAATCAGTAACTTAAAAGACTTAGAGGGTATTAACAACAAAGGAGGATTTCACAAATGAGTAAAGAAATAACAGTAACAACCATAATGTATAGAGGGGATAGTAATGGTAATCCTTATTCATATTTTGATACTACACTTCTACCTTTTAATAAATGGTTAGAAGAACATAATAAGGATAGGGAAGGATATTTACCTAAAGAAGATTTAGAAGATGATTATTGGAAAGAAACTGAAGATAATTTTGAATGGTTTGAAACAACATTTACTGTATAGAGAGGAGGTGAAATATGAAAGTTAAAGACTTAATAACAATATTAGAAAACTCACACGAGCCAGATAATGAAGTAATATTCTATCATTTAGAAAACTCGGTGCTAACAGAGTGTCAAGTAGAAACTATACTAAATGCTGATGATAGGTGTGAAATAACAATAGAGGAGTTAGATAATGATTAGACTAATAAAAAATTGGTGGTTAAATCGCAAGATAGAAAAAGAATGGTTGGAATGGGGAAAAAGAAACCCAGAACAAGTAGCTAGAATGAAAAAAGTTATAAAAGAAGTAGAATTTCCAACACCAAAAAAATATAGAGAGGAGGAATAATGCCTGATTTTGCATATTTATGGTGGGAGATGAATAGACCTAATGTAACTAAAGAAGAGTACGAGATAGCACTCAAGAAGTACATAGAAAAAAGTCTTACACGAGAGCAACAAATCAAAGTATTGCATGAGTACATGCAGGAGAAGAAATATGAATGAAGATAAGGTAAATGACTATAATAGAATATTAGGAAAATTTACAGCGTGGCAATATGATATTTATGATAGTAACAAGTCAACTTGGACAGATGAAGATGATGAAGATATTTTGACTATATATCAATTAATAGAGAAGAGGAGAAATGATGAATGATTTAATATTGTACTTTAAGCTAACTATATTGCTACTGATACCATTACTAGCAATGACTTCGTGTACTATGATAGTCATATCTAGCTACATACGATAAAGGTTTGGGGTAGTGAGTGATTTTTTATTCTATTTTGTTTGCACTCACTATCTCTCATTTAAGATATAAAAACTAAATAGAAATGCTTGGATATTAGTAAAGTTATGCTATACTAATAATATCAGTGGGAAAACTATTAGATAAAGTAATCACATTGATAAAACTCATCGTGACATGTGTCACGCAACAAAACGGAGAAAACTATGAAACTAAAAGAGAGTGAGCTAGAACTCAAAACACCAGAGCATATCATCTCATTGGCAACATCAGGCATGTTAATTTCTTGTGATGTCAATGTTTGGAGTGCTACTAAGCAAGACCGAGTTATTTCCAACGAGGTAACGACAAACAAAAAAGCTCAAGCAGAGGCAGGGCGATTTGTTAAGAACTTACTTGCAGGGAATAAACAACACAAAGACATAATCAACTACCGACAGGCAATATATAATTGGCAGAAACGCAGGACTTTTCGTTGGAACAATGCACAAGATTATCTATTGTCAGTGGACTTGGAAAGCTTTATGGAAGAGTGGCATAAACATAAAGCAGAGTTTGACAGATTGGTAGATAACTTTTGTCTGAACTATGACACTATTAGAGGAAGTATGGCATTTGCTCAGGGTGATATGTATGACCGAGCAGATTATCCACCCGTGGAGGAAGTCAGGCGAAAGTTTGGTTGTGAACTGTATGTGTCAGAAGTGCCAGAGGGCGACCCTCGTTGTCAGATAAGTTATGACTTGGCGAATGACTTGAGAGATAATCTTAGCCGACAGCATAAGGAAAAAGTAAATTCTATTTTATCTCAACAGATAGATAGGTTGACCGAAGTTATGCAGAGTATCTCGCATTGCTGTACCTCGCACAAAGTCAAACTAAAAGACGGCACAGTGAAAGAAAAGAAACGCAAGATATACGATGAAACTTTACAAAAAGCGAAAGACTACTGCAAGTCTTACGCAAACTACGATTTAGCAGACAATGAGGATAATAAGAAACTCAAGTCAGCTATTAAACTCTTGGACGATACACTCAATGGAGTAGACAGTCATACACTTCGTGAGAGTGATGTAGTACGAGAGCAAGTGAAATCAAATGTTGATGAAATACTTAGCAAGTTTGATTTCTAACCGTGACATATGTCACGCAACACTAACCATTGGAGGTTAAAATGTACCAAGTAACGATAGACGAGTTAAGAAAACTCATACCAACAATAAGCAAACAGGATAAGAACAATCCTAGAAAACATATCACACCTATTGTTCAAAGCGAGGCAGGTTGTGGTAAAACAAGTTTACTCAAGATGATTGAGGAAGACTTGGGGGACGGATATGATTACATCTATGTTGATTGTCCAGTGAAAGACTACTCAGACATAGCTATGACTATTCCTAACCATGATACACAGAGTTTGAAACCTTATGTAGGTAGTTTGTTCAAACTTGATAGCGATAAACCGAAAGTCATACTACTAGACGAGTTTATGAAATCACCTAAGATGTTACAGGTAATCTTTACTAGACTCATGCTAGAGAGATACATAGGTGATACACCACTACCAGACGGCTCTATTGTGTTTGGTACTTCAAACAATCAGTCAGACGGATTGGGTGATAGTATGTTAGCTCACGCAGGTAACAGGGTGTGTATCTTACAGATGAAAAAACCAGACGCAGATGAATGGTTGCAATGGGCGAATAACAATGAAGTTAATTCATATGTGAAAGCTTTTGTCAGTATGTATCCAGACTGTTTGGCGAGTTACTTAGACGAGGGACAAAAAGAAAATCCTTATATCTTTAATCCTAAGAGAGTAGAGCTATCTTTTGTATCACCTCGTTCATTAGAGAAATCATCTGTTATTGTAGATAACCGAGAGCTATTAGGTGATAACGCAACTATGAGTGCATTGGCAGGTACGATTGGTAAAAGTGCGTCGGCTCAATTCACAGCTATGCTACAACTAGGCGACAAGTTACCTAAGTTTGAAGATGTACTGAAAAAACCAGAGGAAGTACCTATTCCTGAAGAAGTATCAGCACAACTTATTCTGATGTTCCAAGCAACAGATAAGATAAAAACACAGGAAGACTGTACTAACTTTATGAAGTTTGTTCAACGAATACCACAACTAGAAACTCAAGCAGTATTCTTTTCAATGGTATTGAAGAATGACAAAACTAAAATGATTGCTTGTCGTAACAAAACAATCACAGATTGGGCGACTGCTAATCACTACTTATACTAGGAGGAAACTATGAAACACACAGCAGAACAAAGACTCAAGAGGTCGCATGTTGCGTTGATGAAACACCCTGAAACTGCATTATACTCAGGCATTATTCTAATGGGTAAGAGTACCATAGATGACAATGTTCCAACTGCATACACAGACGGAGTAAACAAAGTTTATGGTAGGGAGTTTGTTGACAAACTAAATGATGAAGAGTTACGAGCATTGATACTGCATGAGAACTTGCATGTCGCATTAAAACACATGAGTAGGTTTATGAAAGAGTTTATAGCAGAACCACAACTCATTAATGCGTCAGCAGATTATGTTGTAAATGATATAATCGTGAACTTACAAGACAGGAACTTCTGTAAACTTCCAGAGGGAGGATTGGTTGACAGTAAATATCATAATTGGTCAGTGCGACAAGTTTACAATGACTTGAAACAAAAGCAAGACAATGACCCTGATTTTCAACCACAAGACTCACTAGATGAACATGGGTTTGGTGAGGGCGAGGGTGGAAATATGACACCACAAGAGCAGAAGAAACTCAGCGAGGAAATTGACAAAGCATTGCGACAGGGTTCACTACTCGCAGGTAAGCTAGGTGGTAAGACACCACAAGCGATTGAAGATTTGCTTACAGGTAAGGTAGATTGGCGAGCCGTCCTTAGAGAGTTTATTACTTCAAACACAAGAGGTATGGAGGAACTCACTTGGCGAAATTACAGTAAGAAACATATCCCTAACGATATTTACTTACCAAGTGCAATCAGTGAGAAAATGGAAGAACTTGTTATTGCTTGGGATACTTCAGGGTCTATCAGTAGTCAGCAAAACTCAGAGTTTGCAGGTGAGCTACAACTTATTTGTGAAAATGTAAATCCAACTAAGGTTCGTATCTTATGGTGGGATACAGAGGTCGCAGGTGAGCAAGTATTCACAGAGGGTAACTATGAGGGTATGGATAAAGTGCTAAAGCCGAGAGGTGGAGGTGGTACAGACCCTAACTGTATTCCTAAGTATATCAAAGATAAAAACATCAATGCGTCAGCTATGGTTGTATTTACTGATGGTTACTTCTGGGGTGATGTAGATTGGAGTACAGATATATCTACATTATGGTTGGTTACTGAAAATGATAGGTTAGAAGTACCAAAAGGAAAGATTGTTAAACAATATTTATGAAATAAAAACAGACCGTGACATATGTCACGCAACAAAAACTATGGAGGTTTTATTATGTTTGAAAAAATTCAATTTTCAAGATTAGAGAAAATTCGTAATAACTCTAAACCAATAAGAGGTAGGAAAGCTGAAGAGTATTACATTAGATTGTGGGACGGTGAAAATGATTACACACGAGGTGGTGTTCACACGATTAGACCTGAGTATAATGAACTTGGTGTGTGTGATAGCTATGTATATAACTATCAAAAGAAAGACATACTTCGTATCTATCATAACGATGTAGTGCAAATATTAAATGTGGAATATGGTAAACCTGTAATGTCTGACATGCACCACTCTTGGGATTATCGCATTAATCATGAACAAGCAAGAGGTGGTTATGTACTTAATCAAAAAAGACCTGATTACCAATCCACTAATAAATATTATAAATACCCTGTCGTAAATGGTATGGCATTTCACATACACACTGATGAAGTCGTTACTAAGTATGATGTACATTGTCGTGCTGTTAATCGTGAAAAAGCTAAGAAGTCTTGGACTGAGAACGAGTCAAAGTGGTTAGCAGTGCAATCTATGTTTAATACATTAGATGATAGTGCAAGACGAGAAATGGTTCGTAATGTTCATAAAGAGTATGGATTTGTATTTGGTAAGTGGAATTGGTTAGAGTCTAGACCTTATATACCTTACACATCAAAACATGTAGAGGCAGTGAGAAAAGCAAGTGAAGTAAGTGCGTTTGATGAAGTGGTTATCGCTATGGGTATTGCTAGGGAAGGAGATAGAGCTGTGCAAGATACAATACTAAATAATATGAAACAGTCATATAAGGATTACTTAAACGAAGTAAATGATAACTTCAATACAAAAGTACACCCTTGTGAGAACAAGTATTTTCCAGCAAACAAACACATTAAAATAGTAATGAGAGAGGTGAAAGATGAAAACAATAAATAATAAAGATATATTACAAGGCACGCATTACAAAGAACTAGAAACCTTTGTGAATGAGATGTGTGGTAAGTTTAATTTGCAGGTATTAGATGAACTATTAGTACGAATGAATTGGAAGAGGTTTGAATTTTTTCCAACAAGCTATGATAAGTTTAATACGCATTATGATAAAGAAGATATACAAAATATCAAAAATAAAAAATTAGTGTCTGCTGTTATTTTAACTTACAACGGTTTGCCTAACTGCGTTGTTTGGGTAGGCACAGAAGAAGAAGATAAAAGTAATCAACTAAAATATTATTATCACATGCTCGGAGACCTTAGAGAGAAAGATGATAATGGTTATATCTTTTCAAAGAGGTTGAGTCAACTGATAAAGAAGATACAAACTCATGAAGTGTTTTCAAAACACATTGTACCAACATCAGATAAAGGAGTCATGAATGCACTAACTTCACATTGGAGAGACCAGAATGTTTTTTATGAGACCTTTGAAAAATTGATTAGTGGCGATATACGAACTATGCAGAATGAATACACCAGTACAAGTATGACAGGTGAAACACTGCATTCATTACTGAGAGTCTTACATGAGGATAACGCCTTTTCTTCAACAATGGAATATACACTGTATAAAACTAAGGTGGAGGAAATGTTAAAATATTTTAATGAACAAAGTGAAAAGATACAAGAGCTAAAGGACTTAGTACAAGCAAAACTTTTCAAACCTTTTCATCTATTCATACAATCAACTAGGTATAATTCAAAACATAATTGTTATGCTTTGCGTGGTAACTTTTATGTGGGAGATAGTACAAAAGAACCACAACTTTATATTTTCAAAGATAGCGTACAATATTGTGATAGTATTGAAGAGTACAAAGATTATGATAGTATATGTGGTAGACTTACTATGTTTAAAAATATGTACCCTGTTGAAGAAACAAAAGGTGAACTATCAAACTTGATATCACGAAAAATATATCGGAACAGGAGTAAATATTATCAAGAATTAGAATTAGGTCATATGTATTTTGACCATAAAGATACTAATGTATTCTTTGTTTTTGAGTAAAATTGGGGGGTACTTAGATAAGCAAAACTTTTTTTAAGTGCCTTAAATCGCAAATAAGAGAGAAAAATTGGGGTTAGTTTTACCAGAATTTGAATTTGAACCAATAACCTCCAAGGTTGAGGGAAGTAAGTGTGTGCCAGTAGTGTTAGACATGAAAGGCATCTACAATGTTTATGTGGGTAAAGATACAACTAGACGATACAAACAAGAACAACTTCCCTCTTTTATCTTATCTAAAATTATCATAGCTAAAGAACTTAGCACCAATCCTAAACTTAAATCTATTTATTCAATCCCTTCTAAATATCAACTCTTTACTTGTCCAGAAGACGGTGTAGAAACAATCGCTTGGAAGATATCTGATAGCATATATGTTATAGTCTTATCTGAAAAGGAACTATCAAAAATAAAAGGTACAAGGATTGACACCAGAAAAGAAAGTCAAAGCAAAAGTAAAACAAATTCTTAAAAACTTGAGCTGTTATTATTGCATGCCTGCAACAGGTGGCTATGGCTCTAGTGGTGTACCAGACTTCATCGTATCTTATCGTGGTAAATTCATTGGTATTGAATGTAAAGCCAATGGAGGCAAACCAACTGCATTACAAAAGAAACACTTAGCTGATATAAAAAATTCATTAGGTCAGAGTTTACTTATTGACGAAACAAATGTTGATATGCTAGACTGTTTGATACTTTCAGGTGAAAGCAACATCTGAACTAAAAACAGACCGTGACATATGTCACGCAATAAAAACTATGGGGAAAGAAAATGAATATATTTGTATTAGATGAAGACCCACGCACCTGTGCTGAGTATCATTGTGATAAACATGTCGTAAAGATGATACTAGAAACTGCACAAATGATGTGTACCGTAAATAATGAATTAGGAAACACCACACCTTATAAATCAGCATTCAGTAAACACCCTTGTACTCTTTGGCTAAAACAATCACTAGCTAACTACAACTGGACATTACAACTCGTTAAGCATCTAAACTGTCAATATCA
>Ga0160423_10002840_pt1 | contig 14455 bp, 13 predicted proteins | sample CRUFie14St8metaG_FD_108191 | JGI IMG/M metagenome (GOLD analysis project Ga0160423, IMG submission 108191) | Marine microbial communities from the Costa Rica Dome - CRUD Field 142mm St8 metaG | ecosystem: Environmental > Aquatic > Marine > Oceanic > Photic zone | place: Costa Rica: the Eastern...
CTTTATTTTTTGATGATAAGGCCTCAAACAAAAAAAGCAAAAGAACACAAAGAAATGGTTCTTAAATTATCTAAGGGTAATGAGGTTTTAATTACTGGCGGTATATATGGAACAATCGCTGAAATGAATGACAAGACTATTTTATTAGATATTTCTAATGGAACAACAATTAAGGTTCAAAGAACATCAGTTCAAAATGTTTTTCCAAAAGATACATTAAAAAAATTAATATAAACTTATGAGTAAGTTTCATAATTGGAGATACTTGATAATAGCCATCTCGGTTGCAATTGCTATTATTTATAGCATTCCGAATTTCTATGGCGAATCTCCTGGAATCGAGTTCGTTCCTAATAAAACTAATAAAGCAATTTCATTATTTAACTATGAAACTAAAATTAATGATTTAATCTTAAAAAGTTACATCGAAAATTATCAGATAATTAGAAATAATAAATCAATTCAAATTAAATTTTCTTCAACTGATGATCAAATAAAAGCTAGAGATTTAATTGTTAATAACTTAGAGGGTAATAATTTTGTTGCTCTTAGTATATTATCAAATAGCCCTGCTTGGCTAACTAAATTAAACGCTCTTCCGATGTATTTAGGTTTAGACCTTAGAGGAGGGGTTCATTTTTTATTAGAATTAGATTTAGAGAATTTATTATCCAACTCTAACAAAAGTCAAATTACGGATATTAAAAAGTTACTCAAAGATAATAAAATTAGATATAGAAAAGTTTTTGAAAAGAATAGCAAAATTTATATTTCCACTTTAGATAAAGATGCTGAAAAAGCTATTAGTTTGATTAATGAAAATATAGCAACAATTGAATTTGATAAAAGAGATGGAAATCTAATTAGTTATAACATTTCAGAAAATTTGAATAAAACTCTCGTTGATTTAGCCTTGCAACAAAATATTAATACCTTGAGAAATCGAATTGATGAATTAGGAGTATCTGAACCAATTGTTCAACAGTCTGGGAATGGGAGAATTATAATTCAGCTACCTGGCATCCAAGATCCTGCAAAAGCTAAAGATATCCTTGGCAGAACTGCAACTCTAGAGGTCAGGCTAGTTGATGAGGCTGCGACTGAGAAACTACAAAATAATAATTCCTCTTTAACTTCTAGGCCAAATTTTTTTTATGACACAGATATGGTTCCTTATATTTTAAAGTCAGATGTGCTTTTAACTGGGGAAAATATTTCAGATGCTCAACCTGGATTTGATTCTCAAACTTCTGAACCTGCGGTTCATTTGAGATTAGACTCGAGAGGTTCAAGTATTTTTCAAAAAACTACCAGAGATAATGTTGGTAAAAGAATAGCAATGGTTTTGATTGAAAAAGGTGAGGGAGTAATTGTTACAGCTCCTGTTGTCAGAGCTGAAATTCCAGGTGGTAGAGTTCAGATCTCTGGCTCTATGAACACAGAGGAAGCGAGGGATATTTCTCTGTTGCTTCGTTCGGGAGCATTAGCTGTCCCTATGAATATTATTGAAGAGAGAATTGTTGGTCCTAGCTTAGGTAAAGAAAATGTAGATAGAGGTATCCTTTCTACTTGGACAGGTTTATTAGCGCTTGCAATTTTTATAATTTTCTATTACTCACTTTATGGAATAGTATCTGTTATTTCCTTAGTATGTAATCTTGGACTTTTAATTGCTCTTTTGTCAGGTTTGCAGGCAACTTTGACTTTGCCAGGTTTTGCTGCAATAGCTTTAACTCTTGGAATGGCAATTGATGCAAATGTTTTGATTAATGAAAGAATTAGGGAAGAAATTCGCAATGGTGAGACAATAATTGATTCGATAAAAAATGGTTATGATAGAGCCTGGGCTACAATACTTGATTCTAACATTACAACATTAATTGCTGGAATTGCTTTATTTAGTTTTGGTTCAGGTCCTATTAAAGGTTTTGCAGTTGTTCATTGTCTTGGAATTTTGACTTCAGTTTTTAGCGCTGTTTTTATCTCAAGAGGGCTTGTATATTTTCTTGACGAAAGAAGAGAAAATCTTTCAAAAATTCTTATTGGTCAATCTGATTGGTATAAAAAGGTGTAGAGGAGAATAAATTGGAGTTTTTTAAAGTAAAAAAGATTATTCCTTTTATGAACTATTCAAAAATATTTAACAGTTTGTCTGTACTATTTTTTATTATTTCAGTAAGTGCTTTATCTATCAGAGGCCTGAATCTTGGCATCGAATTTACTCAAGGCCTTAATATGACGGTTAAATTTGAAAAATCTTTAAGCACGAGTCAAATTAGGGATTCAATTGAAACAAGTTTTGATGAAAAAATACAGATACAAACTTATGGAGATTCACGGTCTTTTTTAATAAGAATACCTCTTGAAACCAATGATCCAGAGCTCGGAGAAAAAATTTTTCAATCATTGAAAATTATGGACTCTAATGTAGAGCTTAGTAGTAGTGAATTTGTTGGTTCTCAAATTGGAAAAGAAATGAAAGATAATGGCTTGCTTGCTTTGATTTTTGTTAGTCTTGGCATTGTTATTTATTTAGCTATGAGGTTTGAGTGGAAATTTGGTTTAGCAGCTATTATTGCTAACTTTCATGATGTAATAATTATTCTAGGTTTTTTTGCTTTATTTCAGTGGGAATTTTCATTAGCTGCCTTAGCAGCTGTTTTAGCTGTACTTGGTTACTCAGTTAATGAGTCTGTTGTTGTATTTGATAGAATTAGAGAAAATTTTCGTGACATGGATTTAAATATGTCAGTAAAAGATGTTATTAACAGCGCTATTACAAAAACAATGTCAAGAACAATAATTACGCATGGCAGTACAGAAATTATGGTGCTTTCAATATTAATTTTTGGTGGTCCAACATTATTCTATTTCGCTTTAGCCCTCACAATTGGCATTTTATTTGGGATTTATTCGTCTATTTTTATTGCAAGTCCAATTATTATTGCCTTGGGTATTAAGCGTGAGGATCTAATTAAACCTGAAAAAAAAGATAAAGATGGTTTAGTAGTTTAAAAAATGTCAGACATTACTTTAATTTTTAGCGATCTTTATCAATTTTTATTTGAATTGATAAATCTCTACGATAAGTATTTCTTTCTCATAATATTTATAATTATTTTTTCAGAAACTGGATTGGTAATTTTTCCATTTTTACCAGGTGATTCACTTCTTTTTTTGTCAGGAGTTATTTCTGGTTTAGGTATGTTTGATATTAATTTTTATGTTGTTGTTTGTATTTTTGCAGCAGTTCTCGGTAACCAGCTTAACTTTTTTATTGGACGACAATTTGGTAAAAAAATGATAAATGAAAATTTATTAAGTCGTTATATTAAAAAATCATACCTGGAAAAAACTTCAAATTTTTTTAAGAAACATGGAAAATTTTCTATAATTTTAGCTCGTTTTATTCCAATAATTAGAACTTATATACCTTTTCTCGCAGGAATAGGGCTTATGGACAAAAAAACTTTTTTTGTCTATAACGTAATTGGAGCAATACTCTGGGTTTTAATTTTGAGTTATCTTGGTTTTTTCTTTGGTGACAGTGAAGTGGTTAAAAATAATTTAGGTCTAGTTACTTTGTTAATAATAATACTTTCATTATTACCATTAATTAAGTTTTTAAAAAAAACTACTTAAATAATTTGCTTTCAATTAATTGACAAATAATATGACCAACAATTAGATGACCTTCTTGAATCTTTGGTGTTTCTGATGAATCAATTTCAATTATGTGATTGCATAATTTATTCATTTCCCCCTTTTTATTTCCAGTCATTCCAACTGTAATAATACCCTTCTTTTTTGAAAGTTCTAAGGCATTTAGGATATTTTGAGAATTACCAGAAGTTGAGTATGCTATAAAAACATCTCCAATATTTCCATTAGCTTCAATTTGCCTAGTAAAAATATGTTCGTAACCGTAATCATTTCCGATAGCAGTTATTATTGATGTGTCAGTGGTTAATGCCAAAGCTGATATTGCAGGCCTATCAAACTTAAATCTACTAACTAATTCACCAGCCATATGTTGTGCATCACCAGCACTTCCTCCATTACCAGCTAAAAGTATCTTATTGTGATTTGTTATTTTATCAACGCATAGATCGACAATCGATTGAATTCTACTCGTAAAATTAGAATTATTTAAACTTTTTACAACATTCATTGTTTTGTTTATTTCATCAGTAATTTCATTCATTATCAATAACCTTTTTTATATTTCTAGCCAATTTTTCTGCAATACCAGTGTAATTTGTTGGACTTGTATTAAGTAATATTTTTTTATGTTTTGGTGAGATATTTAATTTTTTCACAAAATCTGTTAAATCATTTTTGCTGATTTTGTTATTACTTCTAGTTAGAGTTTTTAACTTTTCGTATGCATTATCAATTGAGTTTAACTTCATAATATTTTGAATTGGCTCAGCTAGAAGATCCCATTGGTTTTTTAATTCATCGGATAACATTTTTTTATTGATTTCTAATTTATCTAATCCTTTAATTAAAGCGTCGATTGCAATTCTTTGATGAGCAAATGCCACACCAATATTACGCATTGCAGTTGAATCAGAAAGATCTCTTTGAAATCTTGAAATGGATAATTTTTCTGAAAGGTGACTAAAAATTGAATTAGAAATTCCAAGATTACCCTCGGCATTTTCAAAATCAATAGGATTGATTTTATGGGGCATGGTTGAAGAGCCAACTTCACTTTTCTTTACTTTTTGAAGAAAATAACTACAGGATATATAACCCCAAAAATCTTTGGAGAGACCAAGCATTATATTATTCAATCTCTTTGATGCATCAAAAATCTCTGATAGAAAGTCGTGACTTTCTATTTGAGTAGTATACATATTTTCTTTAAGACCAAGCGAATTAATGAAATTTTTTGATAAAAATAACCAATCTAATTCAGGGAAAGAAAATTTGTGGGCATTGAAGTTTCCAACAGCACCATTAAACTTACCTAAAAAATCAATATTGTAAATTTGATTTAGAGTTCTGTTTAGACGATAGGTAAATACTGAAATTTCTTTTCCCATGGTTGTTGGACTTGCTGGTTGGCCATGGGTTTTTGACATCATCTCAACGTCAGCATATTTAATGGATAAGTTGCAAAGTTTTTCGATTAGTAAATTAGTTGATTTTTTGTGGGATGAAAAAATATATTTTTTAAGAGCAATTGCATATGAAAGGTTATTTATGTCTTCAGATGTACAAGCAAAATGTATAAAAGGCACTATTTCTTTTTCTTTTTTCAATTTCTCTCTTAACCAATATTCAACAGATTTAACATCATGATTTGCAATGCTTTCGATTTTTTTTATTTTTAGAGCATCTTTGATATTGAATTTCTTTGAAATTTCCTCTAATTTTTTTATTAATTTATCTTTATCCTGGATGTTTATAATTTTATTAAGGATCATAAAAATCAGCCACTTAATTTCGACATACGTTCTATATTTTATGAGAGCATATTCTGAAAAAAACTCGTTTAAATCTGAAGTTTTAGATTTATATCGTCCATCAATTGGTGAAATATTTTTTATATTGTCATTCATTTTTTCTACTCTACATCATATATTATTCCACCACCAAGACAATTATGAGAATCATAGATTACAGCAGATTGGCCAGAAGTGAGTGCGTATTGATCTGTTGCAAAATTTAATTCAACATACTTATCTGTTATGTTGGAAATAACACAAGGTGAATGCGATTGGTTATATCGAGCCTTTCCAGTATAAACCAACTCTTTTTTTGGTATTTCATTGATCCAGTTAAGATCTTTTACAAAAACTTTTCTTTTATATAAAGATTTATGATTTCTATTATTAACGACCAAGATTTTCTTTTCAGATTTATTTTTTTCAACTACATACCAAGGGTTGTTTTTGCCTGGAATTGAAGCTTTTTGTCCAATAGTATAGTTATGGATACTTGAATATCGCGCTATTAAATTACCATCTAGGTCAATAAAATCTCCTGGTTCTTTTTTAAGATAATTATCGATAAATGCACTAAATTTTCTTTTTCCAATAAAACAAATACCAACCGAGTCTTTCTTATTTGCAATTTCAACATTTATTTCATTTGCTAATTTTCTAACTTGGTTTTTATTATACTTATAAAGAGGAAAAAATGATTTAGATAGCTGTTCTTGGTTTAGCCTGTAAAGAAAATAAGTTTGATCTTTAATTAAATCTTCAGGACATTTTAAGATGAATTTATTATTTCTTTTTTCTTTTCTGGCGTAATGTCCAGTAGCAAGAAAATCCGCACCATTTTCAAGTGAATAATTTAATAAATTATTGAATTTTATTTCAGAATTACAAAACACATCAGGGTTAGGAGTATTTCCAGAAGATAAGGAAAGTAAGAAGTTATCAAAGACCTTTTTTTTATAATCTTTAGAGAAGTTCACTTGTAATATGTCAATTTTTAATTTTTCAGCCACAGAAACTGCATCAACAAAATCCTCTCTTGAATTACATTGATCATCATCCTCCCAATTTTTCATAAATATACCAAAAACTTTGTATCCAGCATTTTTTAATAAAAGTGCAGAAACAGCAGAATCGACTCCACCTGACATGGCAACGGCAACGGTAGCTTTATAGTTCATGTACTTTACACATTTAAATTTTTTATTGTAGATAAAGGCATTTTTAAACCTAGCTTAAAGTCATAAATTGCTTCAAGAACACATTCTGATCTCAACATTTCCTTTTTTTTTTTGAGGGCACTCAAATCGAGCCAAGAAATACTAATGATTTGTTTTTCATGAGAAAAGGGTTTCGATTTGCAATCAACCTCACCATAAAAATTAAATCTAAAAAAGGAGGAGGAATTAAGAAATAACTGATGAATGCTAATAAAAAACTTTGGTAAAAACACCAATCCAGTTTCCTCTTTTACTTCTCTGATAACAGCATCAACAACTGTTTCATTTTCTTCTAGATGACCGGCTGGTTGATTGATTTTTATTCCATCAGAGGTATCCTCTTCAACCATTAAAAATCTATTTTCACTATTTTTTATTATAGCTGCTACAGTTATTTTACTCAGAAATCTATCGGAATTAACTGATCTCTTCATAAGCTGGAAGCGTAAGAAAATCAACAAAATTTTCAGAGAGAGTTAATTCTTTGAATATTTCAGCAGCTTTATCATATTTACCATTAATAGGAGAATTAGCAAGTTCAATTTTTATTTTGTCGAGTTCTTCAGGTAAAATTTTGAGAAATAAATCAGGAGTTATGTTTTCACCATTGTCAAGGACTCCATGAGGTGACCTAATCCAATTCCAAATTTGAGCCCGAGAAATTTCAGCGGTAGCTGCATCTTCCATAAGATTAAATATTGGAACACATCCAGTACCAGCAAGCCATGCACCAATGTACTGAATACCTATGCTAATATTTTGTCGCAATCCAGATTCAGTTATCGGCGAAGTGGGGTTAAAATCAAGTAGATCTTTAGCATCAACCTTAATATCATCTCTTTGTTTGTTAATTTGATTTGGCCCTGATATATTTGTTTCAAAAATTTCTTTAGCAATGGGGACTAAACCAGGATGCGCAACCCAAGTTCCATCATGCCCATCAGTCGCTTCTCTAGTTTTATCAGCAATGACTTTATCCATAGCAGTTTTATTAGCTTCTTCATCATTTTTTATTGGGATCTGAGCTGCCATGCCTCCCATTGCAAAAGCACCTCTTTTATGACATGTTTTAATTAATAGTAATGAGTATGCTCTCATAAACGGACTAGTCATAGTAACAGAATTTCTATCAGCAAGAACAAAATCAGGGGAACTCCTAAATTTTTTGATACAACTAAAAATGTAATCCCATCTTCCACAATTCAATCCAGCTGAATGTTCTCTGAGTTCATAAAGTATTTCATCCATTTCAAATGTAGCTAAAATTGTTTCAATTAAAACCGTAGCTTTAACTGAACCTTGGGGTACATTTAAGTAATTTTGTGCAAAAACAAAAACGTCATTCCATAACCTTGCTTCTAGATGAGATTCTAATTTTGGTAAATAAAGATATATACCTGAATTATTCTTTAATCTTTCTTGTACATTATGGAAAAAGTAAAGACCAAAATCGAATAATGATCCAGATAAATTGGTGTTATTAACTCTAAAATGTTTTTCTTCAAGATGCCAACCTCTCGGTCTAACTAAAAGTGTAGCAACATTTTCATTCAAAGAATAACTTTTATTATTTAAAGGATTAACATACGAAATTGATTTGTTAACGGCATCACGCATATTAATTTGACCATCCATTTGGTTGTTCCATGTTGGAGTATTTGAGTCTTCAAAATCTGCCATATAAGTATTAGCCCCAGAATTTAAAGCATTGATAACCATTTTTCTATCAGTCGGACCTGTTATTTCAACTTTTCTGTTTTCTAAATCTTTAGGTACGGGAGCAACTTTCCAATCTTGATTTCTAATTTCGCTCGTTGAAGTTAGGAAGTCAGGTAAATGCCCATTACTGATTAGTTTTTCTCTTTCTTTTCTCTTCTCTAATAAATCTAATCTTTTAGGGTTAAATTTATTGTGTAATTCAATTAAAAAATTTATGGCTTCAGGACTTAGAATTTCATTGTAAGAATCTTTGAAATCACCTGTAATTGAAACATTATCTGGATGTTTGTATGTCATTATTGTCTCCAAAATTTTAGAACTAGAATGAAGTATTTAATTTGCTATAATACTACATTTACAAAATTATTTATTTTATGTACAAACATATAAAAATTCCTCAAGAAGGTGCCAAAATTTCCATAAACAATGATGAATCATTGAATGTGCCAGATAACCCAATAATTCCTTACATTGAAGGCGATGGTATTGGTGTAGATATTACTCCTGTTATGATCAAAGTTATAAATTCGGCAGTTGATAAAGCTTATAATCAAACAAAAAAAATTCATTGGATGGAAATTTATGCTGGAGAGAAATCGTGCGCTATCTATGGTGATGATGAATGGTTGCCAGATGAAACTCTTGAAGCGGCGAAAGAATTTGTCGTATCCATTAAAGGCCCTTTAACTACTCCCGTTGGTGGTGGTATAAGGTCAATTAACGTAGCACTGAGACAAGAACTTGATTTATATGTTTGTTTAAGACCTGTGAGATATTTCAAGGGTGTTCCAAGCCCATTAAAAAATCCTGAAAACACCGATATGATAATTTTTAGAGAAAATTCTGAAGACATTTACGCTGGTGTTGAATGGGAATCTGAATCTTCTGGAGCAAAACAACTGATTAGTTTTTTGACTGACGAGTTAAATGTAAAAAAAATTAGATTTCCAAATACTTCTGGAATTGGCATCAAGCCTATATCTAAAGAGGGTACGTATAGACACATTATTAAATCTATTCAATATGCAATAGCAAACAAAAGAAAGTCTGTCACTTTTGTTCATAAAGGTAATATTATGAAATACACAGAGGGCGCTTTTCGTGATTGGGGTTATGAGATCGCTAAAAATGAATTTCATGCTGTTCCTTTGGATGGAGGACCATGGTTAGAGACCCCTGAGGGTATTATTATTAAAGATGTAATTGCTGATGCTTTTTTACAACAAATTATTCTAAGGCCTAAAGAATATGATGTAATAGCAACTATGAACTTAAATGGGGATTATATATCCGATGCTTTAGCTGCACAGGTCGGAGGTATTGGAATTGCTCCTGGAGCAAACATTGGAGATAAAGTTGCAATGTTTGAAGCTACTCACGGAACAGCCCCAAAATATGCAGGAAAAGATTATGTTAATCCTGGATCCATTATACTGTCTGCTGAAATGATGTTAAGACATCTAGGTTGGGTAGAGGCTGCTGATTTGATTACTGAATCAATAGAAAAAACAATTTCCGAAAAGAACGTTACTTATGACTTTGCAAGATTAATGGATGATGCAAACCAAGTTAGTTGTTCAGGATTTGGAGATTGTTTAATAAAAAATATGTGATTTAACCTTCACCAGAACTAGTTATATTAGAAGCCTGTTTGCCCTTTGGTCCATCGGTAATTTCAAAATTTACCTCTTGACCTTGTTTTAGAGTTTTAAAGCCTTCCATCTCTATTGATGAGAAATGAGCAAAAAGATCTTCACTACCATCATCTGGTGTTATGAAGCCGTAACCTTTTGCATTGTTGAACCATTTAACTTTTCCTGTTGCCATATTTGAACCATAATAATTAAATAATACTATTAGTTTTGTGTATTTTTACAATTTAGTCAAGTTTAAAATTTAATTCTATGTTTTTTTTTAAAATTTATGAAATAATTGGAATGATTTATGCTTTTTTTTAACCTATGGAGTTCTTATGACTGGTTCTAATACTAAGGATTTGGTTTTATTAGAAAAAAAGAAATCGAAGATCAAACCTCCTAAATTATTTAAGGTGGTATTATTGAATGATGATTTTACACCAATGGAGTTTGTAATAGATGTTTTAATAAGAGTTTTTTCAATGAATAACGACAAAGCTACACTTATAATGTTGGCTGTTCACAATAAAGGTAAAGGCGTTTGTGGAATTTATCCAAGAGATATTGCTTCAACTAAAGTTTCTCAGGTAATTTCTCTTGCAAGAGAGAGCCAGCATCCCCTACAATGTTTAATGGAAGAAGAATAATATTTTATGATCGCACAAGAATTAGAAGTTACTCTCCATATGGCTTTTATGGATGCAAGACAAAGAAAACATGAGTTTGTTACAGTTGAGCATCTACTTTTAGCTTTATTGGACAACCCCTCTGCTGCAGAAATTTTAAAAGCATGTGATATTGACGTCACTGACCTTAGAAAGGTCTTGCTTGAATTCGTAGAAGAACATACACCACAAATTAAGTCAAAAGATATTGACACTCAACCAACCCTTGGTTTCCAACGAGTTATCCAACGTGCCATACTGCACGTTCAATCGTCTGGTAAAAAGGAGGTTAAAGGTTCTAATGTTTTAGTTGCAATTTTTGGGGAAAAAGATTCTCATGCAGTATTTTTTCTTAGTGAAAAGGGTTTGTCTAGACTTGATGTTGTAAACTTTATTTCACATGGCATTTCAAAAAAGCCATCTACATCTAACAAGTCATCTACCAAGACTGAACAAAATGATACAAGTAATACAAAAAAACAAACCTCTAGTGATAATGATCTTTTGAAATATGCTGTTAATCTAAATGAATTAGCTATGAATGGAAAAATTGATCCTCTAGTTGGAAGAAGTAACGAATTAGATCGGGTCATACACATCTTATCAAGAAGAAGAAAAAATAATCCCATATTAGTTGGGGATGCAGGCGTTGGAAAAACCGCAATTGCTGAAGGATTGGCAAAATCAATTGTTGATAAAACAGTACCAAATATTTTACTAGACTACACTATTTATTCTCTTGATATGGGTTCCTTACTTGCAGGTACAAAATATCGTGGTGACTTTGAACAGAGACTTAAAGCTGTCATCGAGAATCTTAAATCAGATAAAGCAAGTATTTTGTTTATTGATGAAATTCACACCTTAATTGGTGCTGGTGCAGCATCCGGAGGAACATTAGATGCATCTAATTTATTAAAACCTGCTTTATCTTCTGGATTAATTAGGTGTATTGGTGCTACAACATACAATGAATTTAGAGGTATTTTTGAAAAAGATCAGGCTTTATCAAGAAGATTCCAAAAAGTTGATGTTGTTGAACCATCAATTGAGGATACAATCAAAATTCTTAATGGAATAAAGAAAAATCTTGAAGATTTTCATAATGTTAAATTCACTTCAGAGTCAATCGTTGCAGCAGTTGAACTTTCAAGTCGATACATAAATGATAAAAAATTACCTGATAAAGCTATTGATGTACTTGATGAAACTGGGGCTGCATTTAAGATTGTTAATAAAGGCAAAAGAAAAAAGTCTGTTTCCAAATTGGACATTGAAAATGTCATATCTAAAATAGCAAAAATACCGAAGGATACCGTCAATATTGATGATAAGTCTAAATTAAAAACCTTGGAAAGGGATTTAAAATCCGTCGTTTTTGGCCAGGATTTCGCAATCCAGGCTTTGGCAGCAGCCATTAAAATGGCAAGATCTGGTTTAGGTAACCCAAATAAACCTATTGGTTCCTTTTTGTTTAGTGGGCCAACAGGTGTTGGTAAAACAGAAGTTGCAAAACAATTAGCATATATTCTTGGAGTTGAATTGCTAAGATTTGATATGTCTGAATATATGGAAAAACATTCTGTCTCAAGGTTGATTGGGGCTCCGCCTGGATACGTTGGATTTGATCAAGGAGGACTGTTAACTGAGGGAGTAACAAAGTCACCATACTCAATCATCTTACTTGACGAAATAGAAAAAGCTCATCCTGATATTTACAATATTCTTCTTCAAGTTATGGATTACGGTTCTTTAACTGATAATAATGGACGAAAGTCTAATTTTAGAAATTGTATTATTATTATGACAACAAATGCAGGTGCTCAATCAATTACCAAAAGTCAATTTGGATTTATCGAAGCTGACAACCAAGGTGGTGAGCTAAGTGAAATAAAGAAGGTATTTACCCCCGAATTTAGAAATAGACTAGATGCTCATATTTCATTCAAACAATTGCCTGAGGATGTTATTTTAAAAGTTGTTGATAAATTCTTAATGGAGTTAGAGGTTCAATTGCAAGAGAAAAAAGTTGAAGTTAGATTTTCTAATGAACTTAAAAAGTATTTAGTTAAAAATGGCTTTGATCCTCTTATGGGTGCCAGACCAATGTCCAGGTTAATTCAAGACAAGATAAAAAAATCGCTTGCTGACGAAATTTTGTTTGGTAAATTATCAAATGGGGGCAGCGTTTCTGTTGATATTAATAATGAGGGAGATATAAAATTAAACTTTATAGAAGAATTAGCTTCTGTTTAATAATTTCCCTATCATTTACTAAATTATCCTTTTCAGAATATAGAGGAGATCAGACAGATTTAGCCGCAACATGTTTTTCATGCCATGCCCCCGATGGCGTCACCACTAACATCCCTTCTCTAAGAGATAAATCATTTGATTATCTTTACAATCGAATGATGGACTTCAAAATGAAAAAAGCAAATTCCACAATAATGTACCAACATGCATCAGGATATTCTGACAGTCAAATAAAAGAAATAATTAACTTTTACATAAATTATGAGAAACAATTTTAGAAGACGTTTTTTAAAAAATACTTTAGGTATAGTTGCTCTAGGATCAGTTTCATTCAAGGCTCCATTTGTTAATGGGAAAAGTTCTCCAAAAGTTGTTGTTATAGGTGGAGGTTTTGGTGGAGCTACTGTTTCTAAGTACATTAAAATGTGGAGCTCCAATATTGATGTAACACTTGTTGAAAAGAATAAAAATTATGTTTCTTGCCCTATTTCCAATAGAATTTTTTCAGATAAAGTTAATCTTAATTATTTAACCCATAACTATGAAACTTTATCAAAAAAGTATTCCATAAAAATTGTTAACGATACTGTTAATTCTATTGACCCAAAAAATAAAAAGATTATTTTTAATCATAAATCACTTGACTATGATTTTTTAGTTGTTTCACCAGGTGTTGAATTTAATTATGAAAATATTCCAGAATTTAAAAAAAATAAACAATCAGTACCTCTACATGCTTGGAAAGCAGGTAAGCAAACTATTGACTTAAAAAAACAACTTATTGATATGAAAGATGGAGGAGTTTTTTCTATAATCATACCCCAGGCACCATACAGATGCCCACCTGGTCCTTATGAAAGAGCATGTCAAGTTGCTCATTATCTAAAAAATAACAAGCCAAAATCTAAAATAGTAATTTATGATGCAAATGAGAAGATTCAAAGTAAAGGTGCACTATTTAAGAAATATTGGAGTGAACTTTATCCTGGAATGATAGATTATTATCCAATGATGCCTTTAAGGGACTTTAACCCTTTAACAAATTCTCTAATATTTGATTTTGACGAAATGACTCATGACGTTGTAAATTATATTCCAGATCAAAGAGCTCCTCAACTTATTAGAGATTTTGCAGCTAAAGCTGGATCTAATTGGTGTGAGATAGATTTTAGATCTTACCAATCTATTTATGATGATAATATCTACATTGTCGGTGATTCTATTCTACCATCACCAAAAATGCCAAAATCAGGACACATGGCAAATTCCCAAGCAAAAGTTTGTGCGTCTGCAATAGTCAGAAATCTTTCTGGTAAGGAGGCTAATCAAAATCCAATAGTTAATAACACGTGTTATAGTTTTGTATCTGATGATGAAGTTATTCACGTTGCTGCAGTATATAAATATAATGAGAAAAAAAAAATAATGGAAGTCATTCCTGAGTCTACTGGTGTTTCTAATAAAGCATCTAAAATTGAGGGTATCTATGCCGAAGGTTGGGCTAA
>Ga0160423_10002841_pt1 | contig 14447 bp, 8 predicted proteins | sample CRUFie14St8metaG_FD_108191 | JGI IMG/M metagenome (GOLD analysis project Ga0160423, IMG submission 108191) | Marine microbial communities from the Costa Rica Dome - CRUD Field 142mm St8 metaG | ecosystem: Environmental > Aquatic > Marine > Oceanic > Photic zone | place: Costa Rica: the Eastern...
GAGAGGCCTGAGTCGTTAGCGAATTCTCCGGCGATGAGGCTGGAGACCCCTGCGCCGTAGCGATGTTTGAAGGCGGCCTGATCGCGGACCACGAGAACGCGCTCGCCGGGAGGGAGAACCGTGATGGCGGAGCCAAAAAAGGAGAAATCGATCCCGTCGGTGAAGCTGACATTCGTCAGGTCGAGGATGTTGTCGGAGATGTTGAGGAGCTCTAGGTATTCGAATTGGTTGTTGTTGGTATACCCGGCGTTGATTTCGTCCAGTGTGGGTTCGGCCGGCTGATACATGATCTCGGAGATGACGAGATTGGTTGGGCCGGCAAGGTCGGCACCGATGACGAAGGTGGCAGAAGTGGGGGCACCCCATTGGGCACCATCGTAGGCCCGGGCGGTGACGGTAGTAGTTTCGTTTAGCGTGACGATGCTTCCGTTGAACGAGCTCGTAGAAGGGGTCCCTCCTGGAGCGCGGGGGTCACTGCCATCCGCAGTGTAGTAAACACCACCCTGAGGTGTGGTCATCTTGAGCTGAAAGCCATTCGCAACGATGCCTCCGTTCTGGCTGAAGGTCGGCGGGCTGAAGAATTGGTCGTCGATCCATTCGGAGCGGGCTTTGAGCCACCCTTTGAGGTGCGAAATTTGGCGGTTCCAGCCGGTTCCTTCGGTGGCAAAGTTGGTTCCCGAGATGGAATTGACATTGAGAGCGGTCCATTTGTTAAAGTTGCGGACCTGAGCTTCGGAGAGTTCGGCGGCCATTTCGTCGACGATGGCGTTGAGGTTGGATTGCGAGAATTTGTCACTTCTCAGGGTATACCACCGGTCGATGACTTTTTGGAAGACATCGGGCCGAGAAGTCCTAAGCTGGGGATTGGCCATATCGCGAGTACCATCATCTGAGGGTTCAAATCCGAACAACAGTCCAAACCACTCGAATTGGAGGTCAAACCAGGTAGAGCTGGTGTCATTGGTGTCTGCTTCCCAGCGACGAGGATTGTCGTCGCGGCCATCACGGGAGCCCATGGTGCGGTCGTAGTCCCAAATGGGACCAGCGACGATCTTGCCGCCGCGATCTTTGTAGAAGAACTGGCTGAGGCGTCCCCAATCGGGGTCCATTGCAAGGATGTTGAGCCAAAAATGATCGATGAAGGCATCGACATCAAGGTATTCCGAGAAGTGTAATCCGGTAGTAGGATGAATACCATTGGGCTGCCGCAGGGCGACAGTGATTTCGTTGGCGTGGGTTGTTATGTAGGATTTTTGAGTTGAGGTAATTTCAATGCCGTCGGGATCGCCGTGGACCAGGGCGCGTTGGAACCCACTGACATTAAAGGTCGGCTCACCAGGATCGGGGCGGTCGTTTTTGAAGACGTAGCCGCCGGTCACTTCTTCGGATGAGTTTTCCCAGGGATCGAGTTTACTAATATCGAGACGGTTGTTATCGGGTTCGATTTTCTCCATTAAGGTGTAGACGCCGAAGTAGTCGGCGGAGGTGACATTCCCTCCGTTGACGTCATTGTAGAGTTCGACGAAGCGGGTTTTCACGGCCCATTGACCGATCTGGTTACTGAGTTCATAGAGAAAAGGATTGCGGATAAGGGAGTAGTCGAAAGTGTAGCGGGCGTTGAGAATCCAATCGGCTTCAGCGGACAGGCCAAGGGGTTTGATATTTTGGTCCTCGTTAAATTCATCCCATGATTCGAGCGACATGGCATACTTGGGGAAGCCTGCTGAGCTGGAGCCACGCTTACGAATACCGCTGCGAGTGGAAATGGAAGGCGTTGCGGAAAACGAGGCCCGTCCGGTTTCGGGATCGGGTTCGTAGATGAGCATGAAGCTCTCCTTTCGAATGGTCGCACTGGAGGCCGGTGGCGAGCCTCCTCCGTAAGTCGAGAGGAGAATAATGGGGAGATTTGAGCTAAATTCGGCCTCGGAAGGGTCCAGAAGGAAGTATCCCTCAGTGCGTCCTTCTCCGGGAAGAGATCCGGGGAGATAGGCGCGCGCGCGCACGAGGGTAGTGCTGTCTATTGTGATAGGATCGCTGTAGACCCGAGAGGGATCGTCGGTTGAGTTGGAAGGGAGGCTGCCATCGATAGTGTAGTAAATGACGGCTCCGGATTCGGGAACGCTGAGGCTCAGATCGAATTCTTCGGTGAAGGCACGGCTGGTGATGTCGAATTCTACTTTGCCCGGAGGCGCGAAACTGGGAATGCCGTTGGTATTGTTGGGAGTGGGTATCGAGAGGTAGGCTGGCCCGGGGAGGGGAGTGGTACTTTGCACTTCTCCCACCAATTCAGGAATGAGTAGGAAGTCGGAGCTGCCCGGTGAGTCATTGAGTCCGTGGAGAGCGAGGATGTTTTCACCTGCCTGAAGACGGCCTGCGAAATTGAGGGTGAAGGATTCGAACTGATCACCGGCTCTGATTTCTTCACGCTGGGTGGACTTGGAATTGTAGACCAGTGGATTGGCCTTGTTTTTCGAGGCAACTTCAAATCCATTCAAGTAGGCGACAAAGCCGTCATCTACTTTCATTTTAAGCACAAGCCCGTTGATCCCGGCGGGGTCATCGATTTGGAAAGGAAGGCGAAGATACACTGAGGCGTTTTTGCCTCTCATCGGTGTGGTCAAATTTCCGTCTTCAGGAATGATGTCGTCGAACAAGGAGTTATATCCCCAACCAACAGCGGAATGTCCGGCAGTCCAGAGGTTGTCATTGAAAGCGGGCGTTTGCCAGGTGTTGCCAATATCTTCGGTGGGAACAAGATAAGTAAGAGGATCGCCGATGGAGTGAAGGGTGGTGTCGAAGACGGGGCCACCGGATCCGTTGCCGTAGGAGACGTCGGGATATTGCCCGGGATACTCCGGGCTGAAAAGGGTCACGGTGGAGGCGCCGTCGGGTTTGACCAAGGCGAGGAATTCCCCATCAATATCGAGACTGAAGTTGGTGTGAAGAGGTTGTCCGGTCACGGTGCGGTTCTTGCCGGTTGCGTAGACGAGGAGATATCCATTTGCAGGAACAGTGACGTTGGGAAAGGTCCACTTGGTGAGATTGGCGGGGTCGTCAGTGAGGTGGTATCCATTGATCGATGCCGCCGGGCCGGGATTGTGAATTTCGATCCAGTCGGCGGGGAATCCGTCTTCATCGTTGAAGAAGGTGCCGGTGTTTTCGGCGAGGAATTCGTTGATCAGAAATTCGGCCGGGGAAAATGGAGCGAGAAAAAGCGTCAGCGCGAGAGCGGTAAATGAGGTTCTTAACTGAATCATCGTGTGTTATGAGGATTCTTTAACTATCGATATTGTTGCAGACTTTTCTAGCGGGAATCTCGAAAAGGGTCCTGTCCTGAGAAAGTCGTACGATTTATCACTCGTTAAAGGAGCATACTGCGTCAGACTATCTCCGCCCTCTCAAGTTTCCGGCCAAGCCGCGTCCGAAACAAAAGAGCCGTTTTTTCGCCTTTTTTACTTAGGAAAATTGGGAAGATAAGTGATGTCATGAAAATTGCCATTCTCGGAGGCGACGATGAGCTCACTGAGCTTTATTTGAAGCTGAGGTAGGTCATCATGCGAAACATGAAAACACCCAAAGAAATCGTTGTCGGCGCGCCGGTTTTTAGAGACTCCCTCTCAAAGCGTTTTGCCGAGAGAGAAAAAAACTCCGGGAGTTGCGCCCGGGGGTGTTATTCGGTTGAGAATTGAAGAAGGTTTATCCCTTCGCGAGAAGCTTGGTGACGACTGCTTCGACTTCCTTCTTGCTATAGCTATGGCCGTCGATGGTCTGGACGAGTTTGCCATCTTTGTCGTTGGCGATGATGCCGTGGCCTTTGAGTTTGGCTTTTTTAATTTCCTCAGTACTCTTGCCGGATCCGACGAGAACGTTCTGGAATTTAACCTTATCTCCCTTTATCTTTTTGAGATCATTCACGATGACCTTGATTTTCGCACACATCGGTCATCCATCGTAGTAGTAGAATGAGAGAGTCGGCATTTTTGCGGCGGTAGCTTTCTCGGCCTTGGGAGCGGAGGGCTCCTGGGCGCAGACCGGATTGATTAAGAGGGCCGCCGCCAGTGCGACTGTCAGCCATAGCATGGATTTTTTCATAGCTCGAGGATATGGAATTTGAGGGAGAGCGCAATGAAAGACTCTGCGTGACTCGTGCCCAGGGAAATCGCCGGGCTGCATTATCCCAGTAATTCCGAAGCCGGACGACTTCCCGACCGGCAGTTGGCGGACCAATTATGAAAGAGGCGGGTGGGAAGTGGGGGAGGAGATAAGTTGGGGTTATCTTCCGCCGCCGCGTCCACCACGACCTCGGAAGTCGAAGCCGCCTCCGCGGCCTGATTCGGTAATTCTTTTGACCGTTTCCTCAGGAAGGTTTGCGGCGGCGATCCATTCGTTGGCAGCGGTTTTGTCATCGCGATACCAATCGCGTGCGACGTCGATTTGAGTTTCTAGTTTGAGATCGGCGTTGGAAATCGTAGCGGCCCACTCCATGGCAGCGACGGGATCATCGTTAGCGACGCGTTCAGCGAAGGCTCCCACCGCCGAGTCACGCTCGGGCGAGGGATCAAGGTCTTCGATAAATTCAGCGACTTCTTCCGGGCTCTCGCGAACCCAAGATTCGACAGCTTCCTCGTAGGCTTCGGCTTTGGCTTTTCCGGAGAGGGTATCCGCCCATTTAAGGACTGCTTCAGGGTCTTCGCGGGCCCAGGAATCGGCGAGGCGGTTCGCTGCAGTAGCGATGGCTTCGTCTTCAACATTTTTGACGATGTATTCGGCTGCCGCTTCGCGATCTTCGCGCATGAGCTCTCGGGTGACTTCGGCGAAGGCTCCGGAGCGGAGCTTGGGATCAGTAACGGTGCTGGCCCAGCTTTTAGCGGTGGCGAGTCCCTGCTCGATCATTTCGCTGGCGATCATCGACATATAGAAGCCTTTTTCGCGGCCATCGCTTTCACCCTCGGGGAGAGATTGTACGAAACCCATCGCATCGTCGACGCCGTTGAGAAGCATGCCCTGGATGATTCCGGCGGCGCCAAATCGTTTTTCCATTCCGTCTTCCAATCCTTCGAAATGGGCAATGGCGGCTCCACTGTCGGCGGTGGCCCAACCGGAGAGGGCGGCGATCATCTCCCGACCAAGGCCACCGGGGCCTCCTCGACCACCACGGCCGCGACCCCCTTCGTCACCCATCGCTTCGGACATTTCCTTGAGCGCTGCGATGGCGCCTGCGCCGTCGATTCTGCCCCAGGCATTGGCCAGAAGACGCAGTTCGTCCTCGCCACCGCGACCCATAGGCCCGCCGCGGCGACTTTTCTGCAGAGCAAGGAAGGCGTCCTTGGCATTTTCAGGAGTGAGTTTTTCGAGGAGAAGAGCGAGCATCTTCTGCCGCAGGAGGGGATCGTTGGTTTCCGAGAGCTCTTTGATAGCGGCTTTCATTTCTTCAGGCGAAATTTCGCCCTCTGGGAGGTATTTCGAGAGAAAGCGGCTTTCGGCGCTGCCGCCTGATGCGCTCCCCCCTGATCCGCGATTGTCGCTCGAAATGACACGTTGCCGGCTGTTGGCATCGTCGAGATTGGCTGCTTGATCGGAATCCGCGGAGTCCGGACGGGCGACCCATCCGAGGCCAAAAGCAGCGGCCGCAGTGAGGGCGACGAGAGTGATGATGGTAGAGTTTTTCATGATGAGATGATCTTGAATCATCGCTTAAACCGGTGAGAAGCGGAGTGGTTGCGTTTTTTTTGGCTCGGCGGTATTGCTTTCCCGCCGGCGTAAGTGGGCTGAATGAGAGAGCCTTACTTTAGAGGCTGATTTTTTTTCTGAAGGGCGGTAGGGTCTCCCCAATGAGATTCTCTGGTTTGATCCCTTTGTCCGCGATAGCGTTGCTCGCCCCGGCGAACGCTGATTTGGTGGCCCACTATGCTCTGGATGAGGTGGGAGGCGGAAGTGTCGTGACTGATTCGTTGGGAAATAATCCCGGGGTTTTGATTGGATCGGGAACCGCAACGAAAGGAGTCTCCGCGCCCCATGGGACGGGCTATGATTTTGAGCTTAGATCCGGGTTTAGTATTCCGCCGACTGCGGCGGTGCGGCCGAGCGATCAATTCACCATCACCTGGTGGTTCAAGCCCACCACGCTGAATGCTTTCGATCGCATGTATGAATCGCTTGCGGGAACGGGAAATGATGGAAACGGCATTCGTATTGATTTGGGAGGTTCACCGGGGAATAAAGTGCGCGCTCTTTTACGCGATGGCAATGGCTCGACGAATACCGTCGTGACCAATCCGCTCGTGCTTTCGACAGGCAATTGGTATTTCTTTGCGCTGCGTTACGATTCGCTCCTTCGGCAGTGTAAAGTGACTGTTCTTCAGGATACCGGAGGGAATATCACGGGTTCGGCGATCACGGGAGCAACGCAGACCAGCACGTCCCTGGGGACGAATGCCATCACTCATGCCACCGGGGTCTTTATCGCGGCCGATGAAGGTAGTGCGACAAGGAGCAACGACTTTGGCGGGGCGATGGATGATATCGCGATTTTTCAAACCGGCGATGCCTTTGGTGTGCTGACTGATGCCGAGTTGGCGGAAGTCTACAATGGTGGCGCGTTGGCTTTTGACCCCCCCGCTCCGCGGCCGACGATCAATTCTTTTTCAGCTGACTCGCCTTTGGTGAGCAACGGGCAACTTGTGACGCTGAGCTGGGATGTGGCCATGGCGGATACGATTGAAATCGCCCCCGGATTTGGTGTTGTCAGCGGGGCCACGGGGTCGGTTGCTTTCAATGCCTCGGCTACCGAGATTTACACTCTCACCGCGACGAATGCCGAGGGCGGTGTGAGTCAGAATTTGCAGGTTACCGTCGACGGTCTCGATCTCGCTCCGCAGATCAGCGAATTCGTTGCGAGCAATTCCGAGTTTGACGATGGTGATGGCAATTCGACGGATTGGATTGAGATTCATAATCGTAATGTCACGTCTTTTGATCTCAGCGGGTATTATTTAACGGACGACATGAACCAACTTTCGAAGTGGGCCTTTCCGGCGGGGACCACTTTGACTGGAGAAGAGTATCTCGTGGTCTTTGCCTCCGGGACGAACGCGCCTGACAGCGCCGGAAATTTGCATACCAACTTCAGCCTGAAATCCGGCGGGGAATATCTCGCGCTCGTTGCGCCGAATGGCACTACGGTGATACAGGAATTTTCGCCGACGTATCCGGAGCAGAAGACGAACGCGAGTTATACTTCGGCGGGATATCTTTTGGAGCCCACGCCGCGAGGCGCAAGTATTGGAACAGCGCAGGCCGGATTTGTGAAGGACACTTCTTTTGATGTTGACCGCGGGCATTACACCTCCGCGTTTGATGTCACGATTACGACCTCCACGCTTGGGGCGGACATTTATTACACCACCGACGGTACTGCCCCGTCGCCCGGCAATGGCACCTTGTATACCGGCCCGGTGACTATCGCCACCACTACTGTCTTGAAAGCGGCGGCGTATCGGAGCGGGTTTATTCCGACCGACGTCGATACGCAGACTTATCTTTTCCTCAATGATGTTCTCACGCAGCCAAATAATCCGCCCAATACCACGGCGACCTGGGCAGGTAAGATTGCTGATTACGAAATGGATCCCGATATCGTGACCGATCCGGCATACGCCAGCGACATGATCCCGGCCTTGCAGAAATTTCCCTCCTTGTCGCTGACTTTGGACCCTGATGATTTTTATGGTCCGCAAGGAATTTACCAAAACCCGCAAAGCGATGGCTCGAATTGGGAACGCGCGGTTTCGGCGGAATTACTCCCACACGACGGAAGTGAAGCGGGATTCCAAATCGACGCCGGGATTCGGATTCAAGGTGGCAGCAGTCGGAATCCCGATACGCCGAAGCACAGTATGAGCCTGCGCTTTCGCAATGACTATGGCGCGGGGAAATTGAACTACCCGCTCTTCCGTGATTCGCCCGATGGCCGGGATGCTGTGGAGAAATTCGATACGCTACAACTTCGTTCAGGGTACAATTACGGCTGGACCCACCGTCATCCCTGGCAGTCGGACTACGCGCAATACAACCGTGATCAATTTTCAAACGACCTTTTTCGGGCGATGGGAAATCATGGCACCCACGGTCGATGGGTGCATCTCTACATAAACGGAATCTATTGGGGGATTTACCACATTCACGAACGTCCCGATCAAGATTACATGACGTCCTACTTTGGCGGGGAACCTGATGATTATGATGCCATCAATTCAGGGGCGGCGAAATCGGGAACGACGACGGCCTACAATGCTATGGTGAACGTCGCCAAAGGAAATATCTCCGATTCTGCGGTATACGCCACGATGAAAACGCATCTCGATGTCGATGCCATGATTGATTACATGCTCATGAATTTCTTTGTCGGGAACAACGACTGGGATGGTCACAACTGGCGGGCCGTGGGAACCGGTCCGACCGGAGTTCCATTCCAGTTTTTTCCTTGGGATACCGAATTCGCGATCTCTCAAAATCGGAATGGAACTACTCCGATCAGTGGCGCGTTGACGATGAATAATACCGGGAAAAACGGAAATAATCGCCCGACCGGAGTGCATCAGGATCTCACTGGTAATGCGGAATATGTGATGCAATTTTCTGATCGGGCCCACGCGATGTTTTTCAATGGCGGTTTGTTTACTCCGACGGGAGCAGAGGAGATTTGGCGTCAACGATCCGACGAAATGGATGTTGCTATCGTGGCCGAATCCGCGCGTTGGGGAGACTATCGGGTTCACGTGCAGGCGGCGAGTAATTGGAGTCAATCGGACTACGATCTTTATACCAGAGATGATCATTATTTTCCGAATCAGACCTGGATTACGGGAACCTATTTGCAACAACGTCCGGCGATCGTCCTCCAGCAACTTCGGGACCGAAATCTCTATCCAGATGTCGATGCGCCGGTTTACGGTCAGGTTGGAACTGTCTTGACGATGACTAACCCCAATGGCTCTGGCACGATTTACTATACCAGCGATGGCTCTGATCCGCGTGATCAGGGTTCGCCGACTTATAGTGCGCCGATCAATCTCGCGACCAGTGCGACCTACAATTCGCGGGTTCTTGAAGGCGGAGTTTGGTCTGCACTGCAGTCGATGGATATTCTTACCGGTATTCCTGCTGACGCCACGAACCTCGTCATCTCCGAAATCTATTACAACGAGCCCGGTTCCGGAGAGGCCAATGAGTTTATCGAACTGACAAACATATCGGGAGTGGAAATCGATTTGAGCAATCTTGCCTTCACCGAAGGGCTGACCTACACCTTCCCAGTCGGTAATGTTTTGGCACCCGGAGCACAACTTGTGCTTCGCCCAAGCGACTACATCGGCAGTCTAGATAATGGTGGCGAGACCATCACCTTAAATGATGCGAGTGGCGCGATCCTAGAAAGCTTCGCTTATGACGATTCCCTGCCTTGGCCGGAAGCGGCTGACGGAGGCGGTCACAGTCTCGTGCGCATCAGTCCGGCCTCGCAGCTCAACCCTCACGATGCAACAAGCTGGCGCGCCAGCACCGCGGTGGGAGGAAATGCCGGAACTACGGATTCCTCGTCCTTCCCCGGTGGTGGTGATGCGGCGTTGTTGTCTTATGTCTTCGGGGGAAGTGATGTCGGTTTGGGCGCAGTCCTCGGAACCGTGGTGGTGCCAAGAAATCTCGCCGCTGATGATGTTATCGTCACGGTGCAGACTTCCATCGATCTTATCAACTGGACCGATCTCACAGAGGTCTTGGATGAAACTTTTCCTGCTGCCGGCTTCAGTTCACAGACCTACGCTGTGAATCCCGGAGGCTCAGAAAGATTCTTTAGGGTGGGAATGCAGTTGCGTTAGTGAATACGGGGCGGGAAGTTAAGATGGCCGCTATCTCTGTGATTGGGCTCGCCTGGCCCCAAAATTTTCATCACAATGACCAGACGATGATTCGTTTAATTTTTTTATTTTTGGCCCTAACAGTGGGAACAGCCACAGCTGCCGAGCCCATCCGTGATGTGAAGTACGATGACAAGCATCAGCGTAATGTGCTTGATTTCTGGCCTGCCTTGAAGAAGGAGAAGGCGGCTCCGGTTTTTGTGTGGTTCCACGGCGGAGGATTTCGCAATGGGGATAAATCCCAGTTGGAGAAAAGGCGCCAGTCGTCTCTGGATGCCTACCTAAAGGCGGGCTATGCGGTGGTGAGTTGCAATTATCCCTTCCTAGCCAGGGATATGGACTATCGGCAGATCGCACATCATTGCGCGCGGGCGGTGCAGTTTATCCGGTCAAAATCAGGGGAGTGGAATATCGATCCGAAGCGCCTTTGTTGCGGTGGAGTTTCGGCAGGCGCATTGATCAGTGAATTCCTGGGCTACCACGATGACTTCGCTGATCCCAAGGCGAAGGATGTGGTGACCCGTCAAAGTTCACGCCCTGGAGTGGTGGTGAGCATTATGCAGCCAATCGGAACCAAGGACTTTGCCCTACGCTATATGGACAAGGGGGAGGCTCCGATTTTCATTTATTCCGACGCCAGGCCTACTGACCTGATTCATCCTCCGCAGCAGGCGGTCTTGCTTCATGAAAAAGCGAAATCGCTGGGAATTCCCTCGGTTGTATATGGTGGAGGGCGTAATGACCTACCGAAAATCGACGAAGGAAAAACCTGGCTGGAGTTGCAGTTGAAATTTTGTCGGAAGTATCTCTCGGAAAAGGTAGGGAATTAAGGATGAAGAGTTTGTTGCTCGGCATTTTTATTTGTTTGATTTCTCTGGGAAATACTGTGGAGAAGAATTTGCCTCTCAAGGGAGGTGAGGTGTTTGAGGTGGATGGTCGGACTGCCTTTTTAATTCTGCCGAAAAAGAAGGCCGAGCCAATTCCGTGGGTGTGGTATGCCCCGACCTTGCCGAGGTTGCCGGGGAAGGAGGAGGTCTGGATGTTTGAGCAGTTTTTGGCGAAGGGAATTGCGATCGCAGGGATTGATGTGGGGGAGTCATTTGGGAGCCCGGATGGACGGGCCCATTATTCGAAGTTCTATAAACATCTGTTTGAAAAGCGTGGAATGGCGAAGAGGGCTTGTCTGATGGCGCGGAGCCGGGGAGGGCTCATGCTTTACAATTGGGCGGTCGAGCATCCTGAGTTGGTGGCTTGCATTGTCGGAGTTTATCCGGTAGGAAATTTGACGAGCTACCCAGGATTAACGAGGGCTGCGGGAGCTTACAAGATAAGCCCGGAGCTACTCGGTGCGAAGTTGCAAGTACATAACCCCGTCGAGAGACTGGCTCCATTGGCTAAAGCCAAGGTGCCGATTTTTCACATTCACGGTGACAGAGATAAGGTGGTTCCTTTGAAGGAGAATTCAGGATTAATTAAGGAGCGCTACGAAGCACTGGGTGGCAAGATGATTCTGGAAGTTGTTCCGGGCAAAGGTCACGATATGTGGGCTGGGTGGTTTCAAAGCCAAACGCTGGTCGATTTCTTGATCGCAAATGCGAGTTAGAACTGTAGGGAAATCCCAGTGCTCACGGTGGTGTCGTCTTTTCCTCGATCGACGGCCGGGGCGTTGTCGTAGGTCCAGGTGGCTGCAATTTGCCAGGAGAGCATAGCAGAGATCTTGAGATTCAGTTGAGCGTCGGCAGCGAGAGAATAGTTGTCGCTGTTGGATGGATCGAGAACGGCGGAGAGGGATTGTTTGATTTCTATAGTCTTGTTGATGGACCAAGTGAATTTTTCGGCGGCTGAGACTGAAAAGTATTCATCAGTGATTCCGCCGACCTTTTCGAAGGTTACCCCGGGGCCGGCTTCGATGCTTAAGGTCAAATCGTCTTCCTTGACGAGATAGTGACCCAAAGTGATAGAGGGAGTGATGCGATGGCTGATGTCGGAGAGTTGATTGCGGAGATAGCCGAGTCCGGCTCCGAGATAGGACTTTTTACCGAAAAGGTAATTGTATTGGGCGTTCGCCCGGAGAATGTCGGTGTCGGTCGAATTGTCGTTTTCGGCGAAGTTGTATTTACTGCTGAGGAGAACTTCGCGTTTACTCTCTTTGTAGGAGCTATCGAACGAGAGCGCGATGGTTTTTCTCTCCGAGTTTCCACTATTAAGACCGAGGCCGAGGGAGGTAGCGGTTCTCCAGGAATTGGCAATAAATTTGGAGCCAGTTGGTTTCACACGATCAAATCCTCCCAGTGAATAGGACAGTCCCATGAGGAGGGTGGTGTCGTCAGACTGGCGTCCGGCGGCAGGGGAGCTGTCGTATTGATAGCGAACCGAGCTTCGGAGAGCCCAGTGCTCGGAAATTGTGGTGTCAATACCTGCCTCGGCGATGAGATTGTAGTCGTTGAAGTCATCTAACTTGGGTGTGAAGGTGATGCTTTGCCAAATCTTGGCGCGTTTTTTGAGCTGGTGCTCAAAGCGTTGGGCGACGCGGTTAATCACGAGGTCGTGGCTCTTGCTACCTTGTTCTTCCCAGGCCATACCGGGACCGATTTCGAGGGAGAGCGAGGTGTCGTCGTTCTTGATCAAATTATACCCCAGACTCAATCCGATCTCGGTGCGGTAGTCGAGATCGGCGACGCGGTCGGCGAAATAGGAACCATTGATACCATGGAAAAATCTCTCGGTAACCTGCCGGTTGTATTGTCCCTGGATTCGAAATGAGTCGGCAGAGGTGTCGTCGTTACTTTCTGAGTAGAGCAAGTCGGCACCCAAGAATACCTCGTTTTTTCCTCTGGCATACTCGGCGGACAACTGCAGCGAATGGCTGGTGTTGTCCGAATTCCCGCTGGCGTAACCAAAGGAGGCCGCGCCGGTAATCTTCCATGGCGAGTCCGGCTGTGTCTTTTCGGAATATACAAGATTTGAAAAGCTAAGAATGGCGAGGAGAGTGAGGGATTTTTTCATCGAGAGAATGTATGGCCGAGAATGTCTTAATGCCTCGACACAGCAACTGATCGTGAGACTCTTTGCAAGAACACTCAAATGCGGATTGGCGATTTATTGATCCTTTTTGTACTGGCCGGTCTGTGGGGAGCTTCTTTTCTCTGCATGCGAATTTCCGCGCCAGATTTTGGACCGGTGCCTTTGGTGGCGTTACGGATGACCTTGGCGGGGGTGTTTCTGGCTCCGGTTTTTCTCAGCAAAGACGCCCGAGAAATGGCAAAGAGTTATTGGTGGCAATTACTGGTGAGCGGCGTGATGGGATCGGCGATTTCATTTGTGCTACTCTCGTACGCCTCGTTGACTTTGAGCGCGGGCTTCACCTCATTGATGAATTCCAGCGTACCCATTTTTAGCGCGGTAATCGCGGCGGTTTGGTTGGGCGAAAATTTGCGGGTATCGCAGATCATTGGTTTGGGGTTTGGCATTCTCGGAGTGGTTATTTTGGTGTGGGATAAATTGGATTTTAGTGACGCCGGACTGGGCTGGCCTATCGGGGCCTGTATCTTATCCTGTTTGTGTTACGGCTTCGGAGCGAGCTGGATGAAAAGCAGGCTTCAAAAAGTGCGTCCTCTGGTCGGTTCGGCCGGGAGTCTTTTAGGTGCGGGATTTGTGATGATTCCCCTGGCCTTGGTTCGGTTGCCCGAGACGATGCCGTCAGCCAAGAGCTGGTTCAGTGTCATGATCTTAGCGTTCTTTTGCACTGCCTTGGCCTTTGTGATATTTTTCAAACTCATTCAGCGGTCTGGTGCCACAGTAGCGACCTCGGTAACGTTCCTGATTCCTTTCTTCGGAATCTTCTGGGGCTGGTTGATTTTGGATGAGGTCGTGACCGGGAGCATGATATTGGGTTTGTTGGTCACGCTCTATGGGACTTTGCTGATTACCGGGATAGTTGGTTCCCGAATCTCCCGGCAATAAACCGAAGGGGTAATTCTTCCTGACATTGGGGGTGGCTTGGCGAGGAGGCCGAGAGTGGAGCAAGCCAGAACGAAGAGGATGCGTTTCACTAAATCTGATCCTGAATTCGGGTTCCGCGGCATGCTCGCAGGAATACATCCCCCAGAGATTCCCCGATTTTTTGAAGAAGCTGTTAGGAGCGGAATTGCGTCAGTGTTCGCTCGGTTTCTGTGAGGTGGATTACGCCATGACGGAGTTCGGGAATACCCTGAATGATTCAAGAGGTTCACAAGTTAATGTCGCTCAGTCCAAATTTTGACAAAAAACGACTAAATACTTTTTTGGTGAATGCGTATTGCAGTGGCAGGGGCGGGTTATTAACGTGCTCGAGCATGGCGGTCGTAAGAATCAGGCTTAAGGACGTCAGCGGAGCTATTGCCGAACGGCGTCGCGGCCAAGGTCTGGAGGAAGATCCGCTCATTTCCTTCCGCAGAAGTGGCTACCCTCAGCAGATTGAAGCCGGCCGAAAAGCCCACCGCAAGGAACTCGGTATTGTCGCGGGCGGAAGCTATGCCTAAGCTCCCTAAAGCA
>Ga0160423_10002843_pt1 | contig 14440 bp, 30 predicted proteins | sample CRUFie14St8metaG_FD_108191 | JGI IMG/M metagenome (GOLD analysis project Ga0160423, IMG submission 108191) | Marine microbial communities from the Costa Rica Dome - CRUD Field 142mm St8 metaG | ecosystem: Environmental > Aquatic > Marine > Oceanic > Photic zone | place: Costa Rica: the Eastern...
ACCGGTGCGGTTGCACCGTTTGCGCCGTTAAAGGCCTGCGCTGCCTGTGTACCGTTGTTACCCATTGGTAAACCCCTTTACGGTTAACGCCCCGGCCCCATGCCGTGGCTACCCCTATTTTATACACCGGCCCCTGCGCCGGTGTAAACCCCTTATTTTAACCCAGCGCCAAAATAATTAACGCCATGACCGCTGCGGCCAAACCAAGCAAAATCATCGAGCTGCTCGTCACTTTAGTACGGCAAGGCCGTAGCCGCCCCAAACAAACGACAAGCCGCCAATGCCGTATAGCATATAGACAATGCTGCTATGCACGATGCCGTGCAGGTCGGTTGCGGCCAGCACCAACAGCAGGCCAGCCAAGGTGACCATCGCAAGGGTGGCCATAATGTAGAACGGTGTACGCATGGTTAACTCCTTTGGTTGCGTTTACCTGTTTACAATGGGCCACGCTGCGCCGTCCGGCCAGCACTAAATTGTCGCATGAGTTCAGGTGACTTCACCCGAGATCAGCGTTTACGAGTACCCTGGAGCATGTATGTACTGACGTACATACATGTCATCGTCGTCCATCCATCCATGTCCATCCATCCATCCGCCTAAAAAAAGTGGCCCATCCGGAGATGGGCCACCGATTGGTTAGGCTGGGATGACGTACAGCTCCACGACGGAGTTGCCCCAAGTTGCCTTGGCCGACGGCGATTGGCCGCCGTTGAGCGCGTCCAGAAGCGCGTGGAACTTGCGCGCCTTGATTGACTTGTGCGCCAAATCAACGTCGGTAAGCGTGGTGGTCGTTTTGCCAGAGTTGATCAACTGCCAGACCACCTTGCCGCGCAGAGTATCTTTGCGCGTGCCGTCGGGCGTGTACAGAACGCGCTTGCTTTCAAAAGCAAAAGGCAACTCAGCCTTGGGGTCAACCGAAGCAATGGGGCGAACTCCCACATTGTTCGGGTTGCCACCCGCGTGCTCTTGGACAAACGCGGTAATGTCGCCGACCGTAACACCCTCAACCTTGCGGTCGTCAGGAAGATCGTTAATACCGCGGAATACGACTTCTGCCACTTGGGTCTTTTTCTTGGCTTGTGCCATTGTGAGCTCCTTTCTACGAGCTTGGATCGCCAGCGCCATTGCTGGCATGTTTAGAATACTAAATTAGCCCTCATCTGTAAACACCTAAATTATCATTATTATTCGCAGTGATCCCAGGGACGACTTCACATGATTTCAGGTGATTTCACCGGAGCTCGTGGACGTGCTCGTAAGACGTCGTAGGACCTCGGCCCATCCATCATGGTCAATCGGCATCTCCATCCGTCCATCCCACACCGGATCATCGTCCATCAATCTCTGGGACAAGTGCTTTCCATCCATAAATAAGAGCGACGAGGACGAAGGATGATGAACCAAGTTCCAAACTAATCCACCAACCTGAGTTCTTTTGGTCTGCCAAGCAATCTGGTGAGGTCGGTACTGAGGGAACTTCTTGTCAGACTTTGTCGTAAGAACCTTGAGTTCAACCCAAAAGTCAATCCCCTTGTAGCATCCGTTGAGGTCAGGTACTCCAGGAGTAGCCCATGACTCTACCCTAGTCCAGTGGACGGGTAGCTGTCGTGTGCCATCCCGTATCGCTTTCCAAAGTTTGGACTCAGGTTTCTTCTGCACGAGGGTGGACTTCTAGCTCTTCATAATCCGCTTCAATCGGAGCCGTCGCTTGAGCTAGCTGTGGGAACTCTTGCTGGATGCGTTTAATTTCAGCCATCACTTGGTTTCTATCCATTTGGTCAATCTTGCCCATCAGGATCTCTTTACGATCAATGTAAAGACCGGCTGCTGAACCTCTGGCTTTTTCAGCACTGACCGCTGCCGCGTAGTTTCCGTTCTGCATGGCAGAGTCGCGTAGCTCAGCCAGCTTGCGGACGTGGCTTTCAAAAGTCACCTCGTACTTATGCTGGAGTTCGTTCTTGATATCACGGATGCGGTTCAGGACTTGCGGGTAATCCCTGCCGTTGAGCATGCGGCTGGCGATGGCGTGGGCGTTTGACTCAGCGTAACCAGCACGGAGGGCAGCTTCCGTCTGCGTTACTTCTTCTGTTGCGTATATCATTGCAAACTTTTCCTGCTTGGGAGTGAGGCCGACTTCCACGCGAGGGTTTGCAAGGACATCAAGTTTCTGCTTATGGGTGACTTTGGCTTTCGGCATGTGAATATCATACTTTCCTATAATAGGGACCACAATAGAAATCGACTCATCACTAAATGTTGTTGACGAGCGCCGCGCGTCCAGTCAAAGTATTGTTTTTGAACATATAGCAGATATCAGATATTGGAATATCGGATAGAGTACTATGAGTCAGATTTCATTCTGCTTACTATTTAAGAAAAGTGGGTCGTGGACCAGAAGCCCACGACCCTAACCGACGTCCCGTGCGACGTGGTTATGCGAAGAAGAATAGCATAACGATGGTGATAGCGGCTATGGTCATTGCGCCCTCCCGTGGGTGTAATCAATGTAGCACTCTGTGCAAGCTGTCGGTGATTCATAGGCGTCAGTCAAATAGGCACAATCATCACACCCCTCTGTTGGCTGCGGTGGATAAGCCCTTTCCATGAGTTGCGGTGTGATCCGTATCACTTGCTGATTGTAACTGGCGACTTTGGGCAGATGATCGTGCGGCACGCCAGCTTCCTCGCGTGCGATGCGCCAGCCGTCATGCTCGTTAAGTTTTTCGCACAGCTTTTGCTCGGCAAACTTTTCGTGCTGCCGTGGATCGGACGGTGCGCTGCACGTCCATGTTTCAGCTGGCGTTGGCACGAGTGCTTCCCGACTCTTGCTGTAGCTGTCGGTGAAGAACAATGTGGTGATGAGCAGATAGTTCTCGCGATCAATAGACATGGTTACCTCCTACATTCCAAGAATATGTTTTTCGTAGCCGTACTCGGCTTCAGCCCACTCTGCTTCCAGCTTGTGCATCAAACGCTGCTCAGCGATGGGCTTGGTGACGGCAAGGCATTTGCGAATCGCGCCTTGCAGGGTGGATGCGCGGCCAACCAGAGCGGCAAGCTCGTGGTCGGTGTAGCACTCCACGATGACATCCCACGCATCTTCGTTGTAATGCGCGATAGCGTAAGCTTTAAGCTGTTCCAAAAACTGTGTCATGGTTACCTCGTTTGTTGATCGGTGCCGCGCTGCGGCCATAACATATATTAAGGTGTGACAGTTTTAGAGGCTGCATCATTTACTCAAATTGAACAAATAATTAGCGGAAGATGGTAAGTAGCAGGAGTGCAAAAAGCACTCCTGCGATGGCCAGTATGACCATGATTACCACCAGCAGTGATAGACGACTTTTTGTCCATTTTGCAAGGCGAGTGCCGCCTGTTCAATGAAGTCAAGGTCATCCTGATGATACTGCTTTGCCGACTCATCTTGGTGCTGGTGACCGTAGAAAAATCCACCATCACAATGGTAATCGGCGTAGCCATTTTTCACAGCTTTGAAAAGCTCAGTGAGATCCACTGCATCCAACTCCATATCCTCGCAGTTTAGCTCACCGGCATCTTTGCCGGTTTTGTCAACCCACAGCTTTTCCATGAAAGTCTGTAGGCGACTGTGCTTGCGCCAATAGAAGTCTTTCTCGGCGACTTTGGCAGTGAAGGTATTACCATCACTATCGGTGCGCTGCTCCTCGCGCGGATTAATGAAAGCGTACTGATCAAGACCCATTTTTACCTCCTTGAGTTTTTGGGTTGACTTCGGGGAAAAGACTTTTGTTCCCATCGTAGTGCGGATTGGGGGCAGTCTCCAAGACGTCGTGGCTCATAATGACCCAACGACATCCACAGTAGTTACCCTTGCTCCCCGTGATGAACTCATGGCACATGGCTTTTGCCGCATCCCCCTGAACATCTTCAGAGGTATCCGGGATATCCACCAGTACCGAGAGCGCAACTTCAACTTGCATTACGGTCATTGTGCAACCTCCTCTGCAACTTTTGCGATGTGATCCAGTATTACATCGTACTCATCCATCGTGTGAAATGTCCGGTAACACCACCCATCGCTACAAAAATCGGGCAAAAAATCGCACAGCAGATATGTTGCCACCATGCCGACTTCGCTTGGCACTTGCAGCAGACTCACAGCCATTGTCCGGTGGTTGTCCACCTCAACGTGGCAGACCTCGTCAGTCAGTATAGGGTCAGTCATAAACTTGCCCTGCATCGCCGACTGCACTTGTTGTAGGAAATCTGTAGCCATTGCTACCTCCGTCTGGTTGATTGACCGTGGCCCATTGGCCACCCTTAAATAATAAGGTGTGACTACTTAAGAGGTTGTTTCAAATACTCAAAGTGATAAAAAAGGCGGTCGCCGAAGCGACCGCCAGTTAGGAGGAAGACCACAGTGTACATCACTCTGTGATCTTCTGCATTGAAGCATTGGCGATGTTCCGCGCTCGCTCGGCGGTATTATCATCAATCCACTCTTCAATCTCATCGGGATCCATGAGCTTGACTTTGGCCAGTTCAGTTGCACATTGTCGTGCATCAATCTCGCCATCCAGGAAGCGGCCTTGAATATCCTCTTCCATGCCCATCATCCATGCCTTGACTTTACCCATGATCAATCTCCCAATCCGTAGAACATATTGTGGAAACAGACTGGCTTGTTTCTATCAAGCCTGAGCTTGTTATCAATCCAATCATAGTATCCATGGATGCGCAGTTTGCGCTTCCCCTTGAGCACTACTACCTCACGTATCTGGTCAGGTTGTAAGCCCTTCATCAATCCGACTTCCATCATCAGCTTGATCTTAGCTTCTAGCTTTTTGATAGTCGGGTGAATGACCGTGGAGTAATGACGGTCGCCCTCGCGCGTGGTGTAGATCTGTGCGCTATACACGGCCTCCTCCCTTGATAATAAAGACCTCGCGGCCTTCCTCAAGATCGTGCCATTCCACACGGCGACCCCGCTCTTCAACGCGGTACAGCTCTTCAAGATGCTGGCGCATATCGGGTATTTCGTGCTTGTGGCTGAGGTGAACATATTCAAGAGGGGTATCACCCTCCCAAACTGCAAGGTAACCGATAGACGGTTTAGGTGTAAACATCGCTGACTCCTTTCTACGAGCTATGCTTATACATTAATAATAATGCCTGACCTGTTGATTGCAAACTCTTTTTAGTCAAGGGTGTTCCGCGGATTTGCTCGCCATGTATTAAGCGACCAGAGCTTTTGACCTAATGCGAAATGGTTACAACAGCCGTCACTCGACGGGAGGGGAACAATCGCAATGGCATCCGCGGCCTTGTATTTATGGACGACGACTAACCCTTTGCTCGCCGCCACTGGACTCATACTCTCCCCCAAAAAAGAGAGCACGAGGAAAGGAGGTGTTGGTCGCCCCCTCGCATCCCTAGATAATTGTGTTGATGTAAACTGGCCTCAACACATGCTGCTCAACAGAGTACCCACCATTATCACTCTTGGGCCGGTGAATTGACAGTAGGTCATTGTCAATAATCCATGTGTCATTGCCACGGAAACAAATACGAGCAGTGAGATTGCTTATCTCATAGTGAGAAGCCTCAACCGCAGTGGGACTAGCCCAGTCTAGCGAAACAACAGTTTCCATGATGCTCGCATCGCATTCAAGATCTTGTCTGTCCATTTAATCCTCCTCGGTGTCGCACTCGCAATGTGGAGAGCAATCAACTCCCCAGTCTTTGCTGTCTGTTTCGTTTTCATACCCATACTGGTACTCCTCGATCTGTGCCTTTGTCATGAAAGGCATTGTCACACAACGACCTTTGTAGGTGCCGTTGGGATAGAAGTGTGGATTGTACGGACGCCCATAATAGGCATCCGCACTACCACGGTCTTGAGGGCTACCGTGCTTCGGCAGGGAAGTTACTGTTATGGACATCCACTGGCCCTCCAAACTCTTGGCAAAATGTTTCAGTGAAGACAACGGCCTCGCGATACGCATCGGGGTGCTTACCCTGAAGGTAGTTCAGCACAAGCCGTAACTCCATGTAATGCTTCACCAAGTTATCAGCAGAAGCGGCAAGGCTCTGCATATCTGTGAGGAACTGTTGTCCAGCCTCTGGGTGTTCTGTAATCATGGCATGCTCCTTTCTCTAACAAAAGCCACAATTAATAATAGCAGTTTACACGTCATCAGCCAGCCTTTTTTGCTCATCGCGAGCAATAGCGTAGACTCGCTGGCGTGATATTTTGTAATCATCTGCGATGTTTTGCAGAGTATCCTTGATGACATATCTGCGGTGCCAGATCTGCTTATTACGCTCGCCTTGATAGTCGGATCCGGTCTGGTTACCCACTCGGCCATCCGGTATGAGATCAGTGATGTTTAATCTCTTTGCCCATATCCTTGCGGTGAGGTATGAGTAACCGAGTCTGGCGGCAAAGTCCTTCCAACTGGTTGACTTTGCCGCCGACTCACGAATCCAAGCCTCTTTACTGGGATCCATCCTGTGCCTCCCAAAAGCTATCCGGTCTGTCGTAAGGATGCTTTGGCGTAGAAGAATCACCGGAGCGCACTTTAGTGACAGATCGCACTCCCAGCTTGTTCTCATGGAACGACTCCATGTACTGATACAGAAACTGCAAGGCCACGAACATCATGGGCTTGTTCAGCATCGGTCCATCCAAAACCCAGACAGGCTGAGAGTCAACGTCCTCAACCTGATAGATCTCCCACAGCGGCCTCATGACATGAACCCAAACAGGCGGGATAACCAGCCCTTCGGTGCCTCTGGCACAGTCGCTCTGATGGGGCCACTATCCACAACAGATGTGGTCAACTGCGGCTTACGCTGGAAGATCACAGGCTCCAACTCGTAGACGATGTAGGTAACCTGATTCATACTCAGCTTATGCTTCTCAGCAATCTTCCTGAGAGTCAAGCCATTGCCCCTATCCCTATGGACATTGCGGATAACGGATGGTGTGTACTTTTTACGAGCCATTTTTCTTTCTCCTTGCCTCGATGATTTTGCGAGCGCGAGTCTTACCCTGTGGAGTAATCTGGTAGAAGAAGGGCTTAGTGTTCCCGATACGTTTCAGGTCACCCCTTGCTGCCAGATTATACAACGCGCCCGACGGGTCTTCCACAGGAAGGTCGGTAAAGTCTTTTGAGGACAGAGTAGCCTCTGTCTGGTAGAACCGTACCAGCATATCGGCGGCAGCGCCGGTAGCAATGATACGGTTGAAACTAGGCCGCTTCGCAGGCTTCACTACCGCGACAGGTGGTGCTGCGGGAACGGGAGCTGGCAAAGCAGGCACTTCTGCTTCCTCAGCGTTATCAAGATGCTTTTTCACAAGGAACTTGATCTGGCCACTGATGGTACGGCACTGCTCATCAGCTTCACGCTGAAGGATATTGTATGTGCGTACATCAATGCCTACGGACTTGAACTGGTTTGGATCAGCCATTTGCTTGATACTTTCTACTGTTGAGGACAAATTGGGGAACAGGGCGGCACTCCCAGTCAAAGAGGTGCTGCTTTTCCCCGACGTAGTAATCACGGTAGGCCGTGATCACATCATGGTGCTTGTACTGATCCGGCATAGCCTGCGGAAACTTGGTGTATCCACGGGCAGTAAGCGCAGGAGGAGCACAGCGAACTGCAAAGAAGATAGGCTCAGAGCCGTGCATTTTGCCACGCCGGTACCGGAACTCTTTGAATAGCTGGTATCCAAGGTTCCAAGCGATGCGGTAGTTTTCCACGGTCTGTGCCACCCACTGAGTGCATGGGTGGTGGTGATAGGCAGGCATCCATGGCGCTTCATTGCCATGAGTCCAGTGAGCGGTGCAAAGCATCTGTACCATCTCAGTCGGCATCTTGCTGATGTGACTTTTGGTGTGCATTTGAGCACAACGCTCAAGGTCCATGGATAACCAGAATATATTCATGACGCTAGCTTGCCGTACCAATCTTGAGGGATAGGCAGGCTGACAGTGAGAGGACGGTTGGGCGGCTGACACACAGCGTAAATCAACAAGCGGCGAGATGGATCGGCATCTTTCCACTGGTTGAAGTCGCGCAAGGCGGTGTCAAACGTGCCATACTCTGTCACACGATACTTAGCACAGCCAAGGAACTCGGTGACGGTGTAGCACAGGACATGCTGGAGCATATCCTGCTCGTAGTCCAGATGATTGAGGTACATGGGCTGTCCTTTCTGTAACTGCCTACCTTTAATTTAACACAGCAGTTTACAGATGTTAGCCCCTAAATTATCTTTTTAATCGTCGTGCTGCATAAGTTTAGATGCAGTGACGCCAAGATTGTACAATGCCTCTTGCATTGGATTGTCAGAGGCTTTGCCTCTTTCCACGAGAAATACCTCAATCGGCTCGCCTGTTTCAGGATGGTAACTGACAGTCACACTCAGTCCCATCCCCACATCTGCTGTGATACAGGGTCTGCGATTAGGTATACTCATTTAGCTTCTCCCCAGCTTGGCCCGTACTCTGCATCAACTACGCTGGGTATCTGCATATCTACACAGTGTTCCATGATATCTTTGATGCGGTCTCCAGTTTCTTTATCCGGCACAGATATATCTAATTCATCATGCACCTGTATGAGTGGTGTTATCCCCTCTTTGTGGAGGGCTACCATCGCGGCTTTAGTTTGATCAGCAGCACTGCCCTGTATCAATCTGTTGAGAGCCTTATAAGTAAACGCCCTCTTTATACTAGGTCCGTGTTCTGCGTAGGCATCTTGATAGCTCATCGGTTTGAATGTACCGTAGGCATTTGGCTCCCACTTATCAAACCGGCACCTACGTCCTAGTAACGTCCGCACTACTCCTTTATTGGAAGCACGGTTGACAACATAATCTGCTAGCTGCTGAACAAAGGGGACTTTGCCGTGATATTCTTTGAAAAGCTCTTTAGCATCCTCAAACTCTAATCCTAATTGCTCGGCCAGCTTGTTCTTGCCCATCCCGTAAAACAAACCAAGGTTGATATCCTTAGCCTGCTTACGCGGCACTCCCACGATATCTGCTGCCATTTGGTGGAAGTCTGTATTAGCATCTACATTGTACTGGTCAGCAAAAGCCTGTGCGCCCTCCAGCTTCAGTAAGCTAGCGTAATGAACGACGAGCCGTGGTTCTTGGCTACTGTAATCAAAAGCGCCCCACATATCGCCTTCATCCGGTAGGAACAGCCCACGGATCATCGGCCCTATCTCTGCGTTCCGTGCAGGCACTTGTTGGAGATTAGGATTGCTGTAGCTGAAGCGGCCTGTCACAGTGCCGCCATCATCACTCCGTAGGCTGTGTGCCTCGGCATGGATACGACCGTTGTGCTGGTGCTTGAGTATGGTGTCGATAAACGTAGTCCGTGCCTTATTCAGCTCTCGAGCTCGAACCACGGCCTTTGGCAAGTCATGGGCATGGTTAGCCAGAAAGTTTTTAGTGAAGCTAGGCTGTCCTGATTTTGGCGTTTTGGGGTATCTCAGCCCCTCTGCATCAAATGCTTTCGCTATACTTGCTGCGGCCCAGATATCTATATCAGACCCGCCCACATCAGCCAGCACTTGCTCCTCTTGCTGTTGGAGGTGCTGCTTCAGCTTTTCTGCTTTTTCTAGGTCTACGCGCACACCCTTCTTGCGCATATCAAACACGACTTTGAGGACATTGAGTTCTAAGTCAAAGATGTCTGCAATGTCTTCCTTAACAATCAAACCCTTGAAGTGCTGCCATAGCTTGAGTGTGAGTGCAGCATCCTGCTCAGCGTAAGCACCCACAAAATGAGCAGGCAGCTTCCACATCTCACTCTTAGCATTTACACCAAATGAAGCAGCAGCCTCATACAAATCCTTTTCACTCTTACGCTCGTTGAGATAGTCTCGGCCGAGAGCATTGAGTGCGTAGCTAAATCTATTTTCATCAAGTAAGGCAGCGACGAGCATTGTATCAATAACTCGGCCGCACACCTCTATACCCTCAGCCCATAACCATCCTAAGTCGTACATGGCGTTGTGCATGATGTAATCGCGCTCAACAGAGCAGACAGACTTCAGCCATCGCAGAGTCTGCTTATCATCAAAGTTCCCACCATTCTCATGACGTATAGGGAAGTACCATGCTTCACCATCCACAGCGACAGCTACGCCAATCACATACCCATCATTGCGGGGCCATCCGCTACCCATCGTAGTAAGGTTGGGATCACGGGTTTCCAAGTCAATGGCTACCTCACGCGCTTGCGACAGGTCAGGATAACCATCGGGCATAACCCACTCAGTTGGTGGTGTGAACAGAGGAAACTGCATTCTGTGGTTTCACTTTCATGGGCCTATTACAGTGAGAGCAATGAGGCCATTTGTTTTTGAGTTTGCGGAAGGTAAGCTGTTTGCTTTCCCTCCCGCAATCACAAACAGCTATCACTACTTCATCTAGCTTTGGATTGTTTTCCATTTTGTCTCATGCGTACTTCAGCTTCAACCAAGAACAGATACCGCCGTAAGTCGCGTATGTCATCCAACACACCCTCCTCACGCGGGTCCTCAGCTGCCGCTAGAAACACATCATAGTTGAACTCATTGGCCTGCTTCTCCAGCCTGTCCCATTTACGGGCAAGCATCATAAACGCACCAACGCCTCCGCGCTGCTTCCAGCTATCGCCGTAGGATTGCTCTGAAATATGCAGCCCTTCAACATCCTCGTTAGCTAGACCCAGCACCCTATTGATAATGGCGCTGTAGTCATCAGCATCGATGTCGCCTTCTTCGTTCATAATATCATACTCCTCTTGCTCGAGCTCTGTCATACGGCGTGTCATATAAGCCTCATGACCCTCATGCTTCAAGACATTTGATCCTTCCATTTGTCGTATCTCCTATCTAGCCATTCAAAGCAAGCCAGATGCCAATCATCCGGCACTATGTCCTTTGAATGTTCTACAGCCTCAGGGAAATCTTTACCCTGCCAAGCTACCCACATTTTGTGCATAGGCTGTGCCAACTCGGAAAATACGACATTTATATATGGTCTAGGTTTGTCTGGGTCTTCCATGAACCACTCAAGCTCCTCATCAAATGTCTCTACATTTGTAACAAGTGGAGATGGTGTAATCATCCTAGAAGCATACGCATCATAATCTGCCACCATGCCGTCCAGCTTTTGTAAGACATCTATGTACGCATGGAGATTGTTGCTGAACTGAGTGTAGATACCCACACTCGCGCCGATACGGGCAGCAATGTATTCTTGCAGAATGGACATGTGGACAGCGTTAGCTCCCAACGCTCCCCAGATCATATCATTACTGCGGTTGCACACTGTCATATCCAGTTTGTTTTCACGGACACTGAAATAGATGTGTGTATTACATGGGTGGTCTTTACACCCGTTCTCTTTACGGAGGTCCCACTCAGGATCCCACATAGTCAGGACAGTGCGCCTATCGTTTGGATAAGTCATGAGGCGATGGATCACTAACTCTATCTGGTCACGGTGAAAATACTTACGCCATCTAAAACCATAAGCACCTTGGAGGTGGGTGCCGTTGTCGCTATACTCACCCATCCGTTTGTTGTACCGCTGTATCCACTCCAGATCATTACGACCAGCTAAGAGCCACAGGCTTTCCATAAAGTGGAAGACAGGGTTTGCATCACGTTCAGGATAGAACAGCACCCGCTCTTTAGGGTTATTGTAAACGATTGCGCAAGGCTCTCTAAACTCAATCGCTTTACCATTGCGGGTATCAACTTCTACGCCGTTAGCTTCTAGAGATTGCTTAACGACATACAATGCTTCACTCACATTTTTACATGTGAAAGAATGTATACCCCTCATGGGGGCTGCGCCAAATAGTGCCATATTGAACCACCTTTCTATGGGCCTAAAACGCCTCTCGAGGGCGTTGGGTTAACTTGCCCCAGCCTACCACCAAAAGCAACCTTCCGGCGGCTGTACGGGCTTTAAATAAAGTCAAAATGTTTTTTCACACGCTTCGTATAAGTGCCTCCGCTCAAGGCTTCTTTTATTTGCGCATCCGTTTCCTGTGTTGGCTCGGGTAACGTCTTTCGCCCCATGCGGTCAGGCAACAAGCCATTACGCAGAGTGGTATTGTCGCAACCGTTACAAGGTCCAAAAGACCTATCCCCATGATATAGTTTCTGTCTCGCTGCATGGAAGGCCTCCCCTTGCCAGATATCCTCTAGCTCACTTTCCAAAATGTTCCCACATTTGTACCATCCCGGCCAGTCATTACAGCACAAAGCGATGTTGCCATCCCAGCGTATAGATAGTTCGCGGAAGGGTTTAGCGCATCTTTTGCCATCCTGATCATGGTTTAGATGGAAAGCGTTTCCGGCGTGGTTGCTGACTTGGGCATGAGTTCCGTTAGTAGCCAGTGTAAGATCCATTCCAACCACGATATCATGCTCTGCAATCTTTCGTCGTCTGTGTGGATTTGCCTTGGTATCGGCAGGGTACTCGTAAACAGGATGGGGGCCATGATACCTCTCCTTTATCTTATCTACGATTTTAATACGTTCATAGTTATCCAGGAATAAAACATTCAGCCCTGCGTCCATAAGTTTGTTGACAGTAGCCTCTGTATCTTTCAACAAGCCGCCACCATTACTTGTCATCATAAGTGGTGTCTTTGGCAGCATGACACGGAAGTGCCGCACCATTTCAATAAAGAAAGGGTGCATGGTAGGCTCGCCGTGCATGGCAAATTCTATGCGCGGATTCCATTTGTACTTTTCTATCTGTTGACATATGCGCGTAGCTGTCGCTAGCTTCATATGGCTGTAAGGGGAGGAGGCTTTACCGTGGATATTGGCAGGACCGTCCGCATTGTTATCACGGATTGATTGTATGCCACAGAATGAGCAGGCGAGATTGCAGCCTTCAACAAACTCTACCTGAATGGCATTGGGCGGGTCTTGAAAGTGGTTAGAAACATTTGCCATCTTTTGCGGCCTTTCTCCATTGTACGCGGACATCCCAGCGGGTAGCCATACCTTCCCAGCCCGTCTTTGTAGTTTTCTGCACAGCCTTCACATGATCAGGGAACTCAGCGGCCAGAGCTTGGCTAGCTGATTCTTGCAGTGCTGCATCACGGTAAGTGCTGCACCCACCAGATGCGCCAGATGCACCGCGTTGATCCCATGTCCAATCTGTTACCACAGCGTTGGGGTATCCAAGGCCGAACAGCTTGAGTGTCACATAATAATCTTCCATCAACTGCATAGCATCGTAGCGTATGCCTTCTTTATGGAGGGTCTTGGGGTTGAGGCCATGGACAGCGTTTTGCCGCATACACTCTTTCATAACGTGCGGGAAGTGTTTGTCGTTCATTTGCCGTGGGCTGACCCCCACATGGTCAAAGCCGTCTAGCAAACCTTCCATGCGTTCCCAAAGTTCGTGCATCTCTTGCTGGTCTGTCTTTCTTAGGTTAGGAGCATCGCGAGAGATCCTACGCCCAAAAACAAGATCATCATCCAACATAATAATTTTGTCACGGCCCAACTCAACTGCATGATCAACAATATACTGCCGAACATTATTAATACCGCTAATGTCGCCACGATCAAGACAAACGCGCCCATGTTTTTCATGCTCCTCTATTTCTGCAGAGGGGCAGACCAGAACCGCATGCTCACGACCTATCGGCCCAATACTGTCCCAAGTGGTCTGCTTACCAACCCGACCCCGCGTGGGGATATAAATGGGTATCATAACTCGTCCTCATCAAACCTTATTTTGCCAGACATCATAGCTTCTTCTAGCTGCTCATCTGTCATATTATCAACATCAAAAACCGTTGGTTTCTTCGTCCGTGGAACTAACTTTCTTTTCTTCGGTCTTTTTAGAGGCTTCGGCTTCTTTGGTTCTTTGGGCTTGGATATCTCTAATACTTCCAATGTCCGATAGCTGTGACTGCACCAAGTACATATCCTCCTCCGGCGTATCGTTTTTACGCCTTCGTGGATAATTGGTCTGCTGTCTACGACGGAAGACTTGCTCATACATTTTGGACACAACATGTCTACTCCACCGGCCCATCAGGACTCTCCAAAAACATACCTGTATCTGCGTTGTACTTACTGCGAGGCTTGCCTTGGCCCAACCTCACGCGCTCGTATTTATCCCACTCACACAAGCTATGCTCAATGGTGCGCATGTCTACCTCAGCTATAGGCACATGGAAACCGACATAACCGCTAGCTCTTTTAAGAAGCTCCAGCATCTCATCATTAGCTTGAGTTTGGTTTATGGACTTAGTAAGGGGTCTGTCATGTATGCGGTTCAGTCCCCTCTTAGCTCCCGGCCCAGCGTTCGCCCACCTATAACGGTCTTTTGCCGATGATAGTACAGGCGTGTAATTGAGGTCCGTAACGACCTCGTATGACATAAAACCTCCCCCTCCCCATCCCCGATAGG
>Ga0160423_10002844_pt1 | contig 14433 bp, 23 predicted proteins | sample CRUFie14St8metaG_FD_108191 | JGI IMG/M metagenome (GOLD analysis project Ga0160423, IMG submission 108191) | Marine microbial communities from the Costa Rica Dome - CRUD Field 142mm St8 metaG | ecosystem: Environmental > Aquatic > Marine > Oceanic > Photic zone | place: Costa Rica: the Eastern...
AACATACCTATGGGTGATTACAGTTTAATAGATATACAAGTTGGTTTAGTTTACCCATATATTATGACAGGTAAGATTGGAGTTGGGTCCTATTACGGTAAAAATGAACAAATATCTATTGTGTTAGGTGTTAGACCATATCCTTTAACTGGCTATACACAGTTAAACATTAGGCCCAACACTGGATTACACTTTACGGTATCTGGAGAAATTGGTACTGGTTCGGACATATCTTTAGGTGTTAGAAGTATTTTTAATGTAGGAATGAGGTTACCAATTTTTAAATAAAAAAAATAATGATAACTAGTTTAATAACTGGAATAATAACTTTAATAATAGTAGTCACACTAATGTTTGTGACACATAAAATGGATAATAAAAATAACTTATGATTACATTTATAATATGCTTTAGTTACCTTTTAGTAGGATTTGCGTGGATATTCCTACATTACAAAATTTATGATAGACAGTTACTCAATGAACTCAGTGCTTTGTTCCTTATAATTTTTTGGCCTATATCATTTCTGATTACAATTCCTCACATTTACAAATTATTACGTAGATAGTTGAATATTTAAAAAAATATTATTACATTTGTGGTATGGATTTATCATATAAAATAAAAAACGAAAACAAAAGAAACCATCCACTAAAATGGTGGATAATGCCAGACGAAACAGCTGTAGCAATATACCAAGGATTTAGGGGAGAAAACCCAGACCTAGATTTTATTGTCAAGTATCGTAGTCCTGGTAAAAGATTAAGAACACCTTCTCATACCCACTGGATAGTGGATTTATTAGTTAAATGTGAATACGATAAAAATTTAGTAAAATTGTATGTAGAACATTTAATCAAAATGTATGAAGAAATAGAACCTTTTAAAAATCAACAAGACCGTAACAATTATTCTCTTAAATATGTACCTACTACTGTAGCATTATTTGGAGAATTAGATAATGCTGGTTATTATTCAGTTCAAATGTTAACAACATTAGTTGAATTATTTTGTAAGTGTGAAAAACAAACTAGTGGAGCATTTATGTTCAAAGGGTTACTTAATCTAGTTAAAGAGTATTGTGAAGGGACCAAAGATTTTTATCAAATTGTAGGATATTCAAAACGTGTGTAAAATGAAAACTAATTACCCACGTACAGTTCAAGAATGGTTAGAAACTTTATACTCTAACTTAAAAAAAGAAGGATTCTTTGAAGACCAGGAACTAGGACTTTATTCAGAAGAAAGGGTGTATTATCACTTTCAAGACACTCTGGGAGTTGTCGCTCTAGAATCCTGGTTAAAAGACGGAGAGGTTAAATTAACAGAAAAAGAATTAACAACACTTTTATTTCAAGTGGTAGTAAAAACCCATATTGAAGAACTAAAAAATGAAGGAACTGTAGATTATATAGAAGACGAAAATGGGGATGAAGTAATGTGGTTAACTCAAAAAGGTAAAAATCAAATAAAAGACTTATGAATATACACCAACAATTAGAAGCTAAACAAAAAGCTGTTAAAGTAATTCAAAGTTGTAAAACTTTACAACAACTTAATGGTGCTGTAAACTATGTTAGAAATTATAATTACTTATTTTTCGATATGGTTGGTTACTCCGAACTTAAAAGATTAATTTTTAAAAAACAAAACTTATGTCAAAAAAACTAGAACTCATAATTGGTAGGTGGGGTCATGAATTAACAATGAATGAATTTACACCACAAGAATATAAAAAGATTGAAGATTACGCTTTAGAAAACAATAAAGAAATAGAAGACGTAATACTCTATGAAATAGGTGAGGCCTTAGACACAGGGAACGATTGGTACGATTTTGATAACCTGGGTCACTATTACGGACCAAGTAGTCCAGATTGCAAATTAATGGTATATGAAGGTACCAAATTATTAGGTGAGTATGAAGTGCCACAATTAGAATATGAGGAAGTTATTTCTAAAATAGAAAGTAAACCAGACAATATTTTAGTAACTTATGTGTCATCAGAAAAAGGTAATTTAAAAACTTTTGAGTTAGAATTAAAAGAAGAAGAAGAATTTGACATTAAAAAACTTAAATTAGAGATAAATGTTATACTTACCCCTAATAATGTTTACGAAATAGTAGGTGAAGCTAATTACAATGGTAAAACATTGTTTTCAGATAGTGGAGACACTACAGGTAAGGGATTAGATTGTGAAATAAAATTACCACTTTCATTTATAAAAGAAGAAAAACTTTTGGTGACCAGTACTGCAGAAGAGTTAATAGAAAAAGAAAAATGGTCAGAAGGTGAAGGACCTCAAACGGATTAAAATATGAGAATACTAGGAATTGTAGTAGGGATAACATTAGCCATAATATTAATAAGAGTTTTATTATTGGGAAAATACGAAAGTCAAAATAATGAACTTCTACGTAACATAAAAAAATTTGATACTAACCGAAAAAATAAAACAAATGAATGAAGAACACATAACACTTAAACTTATAGAGGAGTTAAATGAATTATCAACTATACTTTTACAACAACATAATAAACCTCATAAAGATTTTATAAATGAAATATCTATGGAGTTTGGAGATGTCCAATATTGGATGGATATGTTTAAAGATGAATGTAAATTAGATAAAAAAATAGTAAAAGAAACATATAAAAATAAAGCATGGAAACACGAGAAAGTGAAGATAACGGGATAAAACCAGATTTTATTTGTGACAAATGTAATCATCCCATGTACGGTATAGAAGAACTAGGGTTTTTAGGTAATCCACATAAAGAAAACTTTGAATGTAGTCCTTTTACTGAACTTATGACTTTATGTCCTAAATGTACACCCCCAGATTATCTTGTTAATAAAATTACGTAGTAGTTATAGTTTCTTCACCTTCACACACATCAAAAGGTTTACCTAAATCTACTAGGTCAGAAGTTTTTACATCACCACCGATTTTATATGGTTCTTGAGGTCTATATTTTACAATGGGTTCTTTACCTGGTACTATTTTAAATACACCTACCATAGGTGCGTCACCATGGGCTTCGTTTGAATTATCTCCTCTAAGTGTAGAAGAAGGGTTGGGTCTCATAGACATTTGTATTTGAGATATCCCATCACCAAGTATTTCTCTAGCTTTTTGAGGGGTTATAGTTAAGATATTATAAACTTGTCCACCCTGGTTACCATCTGTAACGTACTGATTATTTTCTTCGTTTTTTCCTATACTAGACGCTGGTAAATTATACTCATCCACTGGGTTAGTTCTACCACCATATATTCGGTTTTCTACGTTATTATTCATATTAACATTACCTACTGGTTTATCATTCAAATATACCGTAAAAGTTGCATAGTTACAAGTGTGACCTTGGTTCTTATTAGCGGGGAATCTAACTCCTTCTATCATAGTGGGACGTTTAAAATAACCTACAACCACTTTTACACCAGTTAAACATTCTACTCGTTCTTCTTCTTTAATTACTGGTTGGTCTAATAATATTTCTACAAATACGTGTTGTCCAGGAACTTTATAAATTTCTTTATTTCTTTTACTATCTACTTTACCACCAGTATCAACATTATAACCGACTATAGTTGGAGTCACACCCTCTACTGATATTCCAGCTTCAGGTAATTTAGATGATAATTCGTTCCATAGGTTCTTTGCCCTCCTGTTCGCTAACTTTGTGTTATGTTTTAAATTACCATCAAATTTTCTACCCTCATATTTAGATTCATCGGTAAATTCAGAAGCACTAAAATTAGTTACCAAGTCAGGGGTATTAGCAATTTGAGGTTTTACTATTCCCATACCAGGTGCTCCATCAGTATTATTCCAGTTACTAGCACCACCTCTCAGCCTTATATTTTTAATTTTAAGTTCTCCCTTAGCAAGTTTTTCAGTTAAATCCTCATTAGATTTAATTTTTTCTATCAACTCCGAAATAAATTTGTCACTAGTGTTGTTTCTAGTTACATTTACTGGGAATACTCCAAAAGCATTTATTTTAAAAGCATCTTCTCTTTCACTTGGTTCTAACTCAATTACTGCTTCAGTTAAAGGAATACCCATCATCGATTTCATTCGGTTAGTTTCGTTTAAAATTTCTATTTTTTTCATAGGGTGTGTTTTAATATAAATATATTGATAAAATCATTTTTATAAAGTTTGGTTTTTAATTAATTTTTATTTATATTTGTGGTATGATAATGATAATAAAATATATAATATTCGGGATAATAATGTGGGTAGCTTTTAATGCTGTGTCTGAAGCTAAAGATGAAATGAATTCTAATTAAAAAATTTAAGTAAGGCTAAGGCGATTCCTACTAACCCTTGTACTATAAGAAAAATAGTAACTGATTGTGTTTTAAAAGTTTTTAATTCAGAGACACTATTACTAAGTTCTTTTAGTTGAGTAGGTGAAGCGACTTCATCCACTGACTGTTTCCAAGACTTTAATTCTTTAATAGTCTCTTCTTTTCCTTGAAGTTCTACTATTTCTTTTTTTAATGATTGAATTTCTTTGTTAAGATTTGTAATCCCGTCATTGAGCCTTTCTAATTCATTAATTACGAGTTTAGAGTACTCGTTCCAACCGTTCTTCTGTCTATCTGACATATCACACCAATTTTCTAATCAATTCCATTTTATCTTGAGAACAAGTTTCTCTATCTTTAATAATTTTTTCTAATTTTTCTATTTTTTTCTGTTGTTCTACGTATTCTGTGATATCAAAAGCACAACCAGCTACCCCAATTACTTTATTTTTCTTATTAAAGACAGGTGTACAATGTGTGTGCCAAACTCTACCTAAATGTTCGTAATCGTAACGAACAGGAGTACCTTCAAAAGCTTTTATATGGTGTTTAATGGGTTCGAAATTATCATCCACAGTATCAAAGTATTCGTATAAACTTTTACCTATACTTTGACCCTCTTTAATACCTAAATTTTTTAGTCCTCTACCTTCAGATAGGGTAAAAATTAAGTTTTTATCTACCGCCCAAATAACTAAACCAGCAGGACAATTATCGAATACTAATTGTACCAATTCATCACGCTTTTTTAGTTCTTCGTCACGGTCATTTAAATTATCGGTAAGAGTCCTTAAATAACTTAAATTACAATCTTTTATAGACATATGAAATTCTGTTTTATATAATTATAAATATGGAAACTCCAAAAGAAAGAAGAAAAAGACTCCTAAAAACTTGGGAAAAAGATAAAATTGAACGATTAGAATCATCATTTAAAGATTTAATTGATTTTGGTGTAGAAAAATGGACACAAAATTATACCATTTCTCACAGTGATAAATTAAAACAAATAGATGCGATGATTGAGTATTTTGAACAACCAGAAATAGAAGAATATGAAAAATGTCAGTATCTATTAGACGTTAAAAAAGACCTGGACCAATATCGATATATGTTGTAATTTATTTGGTAAATTCATAAAAAATCCTTATATTTGTATTAATAATTAACCACATATAAATCCGTATTCTATGAAACCAGTAAGATTAAAAGACCTACATATCCCTAAACAAGTACTACAACCAATGAAAACCAACTCTGAGTTAGATTCCTTTGTCTCAACTAGAGGTGGATTCCTACCTTCAACAGTATACATTGTTGTTGGTGGTGCAGGTAGTGGTAAGACTTCATGGGCAATCGACACACTATGTAAATTACAAGAGAACAATCCTACCAAAAAGTGTTTATATATTTCAGGTGAGCAAGATGAAATAGATAACTATGAATTATCTACATTCATTCCTGGTTTGGCAGAACTAGAAACATTATACCTTGCTGGAGTAAAGAATCCACAAAAACTTATACAGGACACTCTAGACCAAGGGTGGGACATGGTCTTAATGGACTCTTTAGAGGTAGTGTCGGGACGCATACAGACCACTACAGACCTTAACTCTAAACAAAGTTTAAAGTGGGTCATGGACCTTATGTTCAAACATAAGAGAGGAAATAACCCTACTAACACTTACACTGGATTTTTGGTGATTCAACAGGCTACTAAGAGTGGAACCTTCAAAGGAGATTCATCTATCGAGTTTGATACATCAGGTATGTTATATATCCGTAGAGGTCATGGTACTGAAAGACATTTAGAGTTCACCAAGAACCGTAGAGGAGAATCTAACGTTAAGTTATATTACCAATTAGAGAATGGACAGATGGTTTATAATCCAGAAGAAGAAGAAGTTTCTGAATTAGTTAGTAAACCTAAACTTGGTATTCCAGCTGTGGTACTTGCAGCTTTCATTAAGTCTTTAGCGGAAAAAAGATTCAATACTAAAATTAGTGAAAATCAATCATTTCTTTTAGTAAAAGAGATGGAAGACGCTTTAACCTAAAAATCACTATACATTTTTATGTCTTGCTTTATCGTGTACAAATTCGTACTTATCGTTCACTGCACCGATAGGGAAAGTTATTTTTGTGAAGTCTATAGTTTTTAATTCTTCACTGTCAAAGTCTTTCCCAACTAGAGGGTCATTTACCTTAGGTGGTAAGGTCACAAGACTTCTCGCAACACACTTATATTTTCTTTCTTGATTTTCTAAATAATACATCACATATAACCATTGTTGTCTAGTTAACTTACCATCTTTCTTTTTAATTTCATATTTAGCATTTTTACCTTCACCACTAATTTTTCTAATTGTTGCCTCGAAAGGTTCTAAACCAAACTTTTTAGGTACGTCACCAGCGTACGTCAATCCAAATGTTCCATTTGCACTTAGTATTTTACAGACACCATCTTTATCAGCTACGTAGTGAGTTTCTTTATTTGAGTCGTCTCTATGTGTTTTAGTTTGACTAAATAGGTTTCTTGAATCGACCATCCCTTCTGTAGTCTTTTTTGGGAGAAATTTAATCTTAATACCAAAAAATGCTGATTGACCAGGAACTTTATATTTTTTAACGTCCCTGTTTTCATCCACCTTTCCACCAGTATCCATAATATAACCCTTGGTTTTAATATCTCCACCATCTAAAGATATAACATTACCTATAAGTTTTTTAATAGTTTCTGCCCTATTGTCCGCTATCTTTTGTTGTTTAGATTTATATAGTTTATCACCATTTTCGTAATCACCAGTTAAATTTGGTTTACCAAAGTTGTTTTGAGCACCTGACCACCATGTAATATTTTTCTTTTCAGGTGTTACTGGTATGTCTTGACCATTGGGAGTACCGTAACTGTTACTAGCAGTTCCCCAAAATAAAGCTATAACTGCCTCTGCTTTCCCTAATTTAATGCCATTCTTATAATACTGTATTTTTCTATATTCATTTATTTGAGTTTTAATTATTTCCAACAGTTGGTTTATTTGGTCAATTCCTTTTACTGCATCACTACTAGTTTTTGTATTAGGGAAAGACACAAAACCCTTTATTGTAAGATTTTTTTGTTTAGGGTCCGTCTCGATTATTGTTAACTTTGGTTTGTCATAATTATCATTAATCGTGGCGTCTTCTGTTTTGAATACAAATTTCTCAGATTCCTTTTCTTCTTCAGTAATAGGTTGTCCCACCTTGTAAGATATAAGGGATTGCATTTTTCTGATTTCGTTCTCTATTAAATTTTTTTTCATATCACATAATTATTAATTACCAGGTTAATCTAACCATTTAGCGTTTAGTCCAATGTACACATTAGGTTGTATAAACCCATCGGGATATTGTATGAATGTTTGTGTAGTTCTGTGCCATCCTTCACCTAACTCATATTTACCATCTTTGGTTTTAAATAAAATAATTGGTTCTTCAGATATTCCCTTAATTTTAAGTAACTCTTTTTGTGTTTCGTGTCTTTCGGTATCTTTATCAACATCTTGTCTTACTTCACCTTGTATTCTACTTTCTAACTCTTTTTTTGTTTTATCGGTAAATATATCCATTGATATTGGAAAATCTTTTTGAAACTCCCATTCTATATCTTTAACCCACTCATCAATCCATTCTGTAATACCTTCATATGTGTTTACATCGTCTGATTGTTTAATCATTTTATAAACCCAATCCCTTATCACATATTCAGGTGTGTTTGGTAATTTCTCTTTTAACCAATTGAACATTCCTTGTCTTGTTTCAGTAATAGGTTGCCCCACCTTGTAAGATATAAGGGATTGCATTTTTTTTATTTCATTTTCTACTAAATTCTTTTTCACATCACGCCACATTTTTTTGTTTACTACCACAAGGGTTAAACGCTTTTCCTAAATTTCTTTCCTTTCCAGAAACGTCTCCTTCAATTTTTCCGTAAGGTTCTTTCGGACCATAAATTATTTTTTCTAAGTTTCCATTTCTATCTACAGTGTACGCACATATCATAGGTGCATCACCATGGTATCCTTTTTTTTGACCTTTATCACTTCTTGTTAAACTACCTTGTTTGCCCTCTATAGTTAATTGTAATAAACCTTTAGGTGATTTTTTTATCATCTGTTTTAATAATTTGTCGTTAACAGCAAATACATTAACAGCTGACTCTCCTTCACCACCTCTTCCTTTTTCTTTTGGGGGTGGTTTACTAGGTGAAATTCTTTTGATTAAATTAGGGTTATCTGATTTAGAAATACCTAGTCTAGTTCCACTCTTTTTCTTAAAGTACCCCTGACCGTTATTCATATTAGCAATACCGACTTCTACCCCATTACATTTAATATTAAAGGTAGCAAAATCACAACCATGTTCTCTACTACTTGCTGGTACAGTAATTCCATCAATAGTCTCACCACCACCACCTTTTTTAAAATAACCTACAATTATTCTTAGTCCTTGTGCACATCTAAATAATTTTTCTTGATGACTTGCACTAATTGAAAACCCAGCAAAAAAAGTAATATCAACGTATTGTCCAGGATTAGGATACTTCGAAATATCTCTTTTCTCATCAATACAACCTCCAGTATCAGTAATCTTTGCGGTTATGTTTTGAGGAGTAATTTTATTCTTTATGGTAAAACCTGTTTTTAAATTTTTATTGTTAATTGTACTAATTAACTTTTTCCATCTGTTTTCTGCATAACCCAGATTTTGGTCCCATCTTGTATCACCTACTTTTTTTAAAGTGTTAAATGGAGGTTGAGAAAGTTCTGCGTCAGTATACTCCTTACCATCATTTTTATAAGTTGGTTGTAAAGCATATTCATTGTAGTTACTAGCGGAACCCACAACTTGTCGAACAGTAAGTACATCCATACTATGGGTATCCAAGAAGTTCTTATTTTGTTTATCGAGCTTTGATATCAATTTTTGTTTTACCATTGACAATGCTTTTTGGTAAACTTTTTCACTAGATATAGTAGCTCCAAAGTAAGCTGTAAATCTAATTTTACACCTTTTTGGTTTACCATCCTCACCTTTGCTAAAGACTACTTCACGAACAACAGGTGGTGGAACCTTATTAGTCCCCTTACAATTACCATATTTTTCTTCTTGTTCACTAATAGTTTGACCTATATTATAATCTATAAGTGATTTCATTTTTTTGATATCATTTTCTATTAGTTTCATACTGTATAAATAGAGGCTACCAGGTTAATCCACCAGTTCCCGTTATATATTTCCAGTATGAATCTTCGGGGGAATTAGCTCTTAACATATTATTATAATCGTCTTCATCTCTGGGAGCATATATCTTTAACTCATAAGGTAATTTTTTACCACCAAACAATTTAACCACATCGTTAGTAATATGGTGGTCCATCATATAAGACCAGTCGAAATTGTGAGTGTCCCATAAATCTTCTTCCATATCTATAGGTGAATTAAGATAGACGTTCACATCCAACCATTCCTCACTTCTACTGTCACCGTAGTAACTTCTTCCCACTTCAGGGTTATTGTGGTACTCCAGGTCAATTTTTTCTACCACAGGATAGATTTGTCTAATCTTTCCGGTTGGTGAATTAATATAATCGTTAATTACTTTTTCTATTTCTGGTGTCATATTATGTTTAATAGTCTATACCAGGACCAAATGTTCTAGTATCTTTTATTGTGAATTCAACATCAGTGCCAGGGATAAGTTTATTAATATTATATTTAATCTCACTTCTAGTGTTTCTGTAGTCTTCAAAACCATACCTAGGACCATTCACATACATATCAAGACGTAACCTCTTAACTTGTCCTCCATATTCTTCAGGTAAATTTGTAATATAGAAACCCGTTGCTATTATACCTTCAATTGATTCTATTTCATTTATATGTTCCATTTCACCCAGACCCATTTCTTCAGTTTCTTTGTTCATTCTTATTAGAGACTGGTCTATAATGGATTGTATAGATTTAAGAAGTTTATCTGATTTAGAATTTACCTGTTCAGATAATATGTTTAGTAATTTAATCACTGATTGTATTTTTAAATTGTTCGGTATTCGGATGGTTTTATATCGTTGTATAGTAGAGTTGCAAAATCATTCACCCATTTTAATTCTTTAGGGTCATCCATATTTCCTTGTATTAAACCTAAGTCCTTTAATATAGGTATTATAAATAAACCTACAATTCCATGGGGTCCATCAACCCCTACACCATTTGAGGTTTTACTATATGAAAGTCCTTGTGGGTCAGAGTGAGGAATTTCAAAGTCTTCTATTGCACCAACAGGTGAGTTTAGTACAGTAGATAATTTATACATTAACTCTTCATCACCAATAAATCTATCTTTTATTACATCATACATCGACTGAACACTATATGTTCTACCGTGTTCTTCATTTAAAATAAAGTGTTCACGATGTAGGTTTCTAATCCTATTCTTTTCTGATTCGTTAATTGACTGTATCATAGTATTATAGTTTTTTTATTAATTTCATCTACGTGCAAGTGAAAAAGGTTGATTGTTATATAAATCGTCAGGGTTTATCTGAATTCTATACCCACCTCTCGGTTTAGGTAAACCTACAATATGTAACATACCCAATAACTCACGTAAAAAAAGATTGTGGTGGAAGTTTTGAGTTAAGGTTTGTAAAGGTTTATTTCTCTTCTCTCTATAATCATCGTTAAATCTTAAGTGTTCAGGGAAAGGCCTATCAGTATGAACTCTAATAATTAACATATCAAGAGTATCTTCATAAAATACATGAACATCAAACACATACTCCTCATCCAAAGTAGACATATCCATGAGTATTTTATTACCCATTGTATTAAACAACTTTGTTAAAGTTTTACTATCCTGGTCTTGTCGGTTCTTATTATAACGATTAAAATCGTAGTAGTTCAATGTAATATTATTATATTATTTATACCTTTATTAGTTCAACAGTAGTCTTACCTTCATCTAGCACTGTAATATATCTATCACCATTCAAAGCTTTAAGAACTATGTCTTTTCCTTCATCACTAGATGTATCTATTGTAAGTACGACTCTATCACTTTCATTCCAACTACCTTCTATCATTCTATACTTTACACCATATCTCCATAATGGAGCTGCCTTTAATGCTTTTTCTACTGAATTACCAGTACCATATGGTAATTTAACTTTCATATATAATTCATCATCATCCAAGTCAAAATCTTCGATTGTAGGTTTTTTACTTAAAAAAGAAAAACTAACCTTAAGTTTATAAGTGTTACTTGCATTAGCATCTCTTGAATAAATTTTAAGGTTATCACCTGAGTTATACCCTGTTGTATCTGATGGAATTTCAGTAATACCTCCAGGTGCTTCATTTAAAAGTGATGTACCGTGGTGGTTTTTATGTGATTCATGTAGACTTAAGATTCTACTTTTCTCTGAGTCTGAGATTAAAAATTGATTTTTCATAGTATTATTGTTTTTGTTTTTTTTTATTTATATAATTACGTCAATATCGCGTATTATCGTTTTTTTACTTGGTTAGGTTTTAAATCTTTATATAATATTTCATCGTAATCACCTGGTTTATCATAGACCCAAAGAGTATATCCATCAATAGTTTCAACTCCTCTACGCGAACTTCCAAATCTTCCTAAAGCTCCGGTTTTATTTTCTAGTTCTGGAGTATAAGCGTTAGTTACCTTAATTTCCCAATCATAATTACCTGGTTCATTCATCCTTAAATCAGATGTTAATTCTATACCTAACACTTTTCTATCAAAGTACAGAACAAGTTTATCACCTTTTTTGTAACTTTCTTTTGATTCGTCTTCATTTAAAATGAAATGTTTACGATGTAGATTTCTAATCCTATTCTTTTCTGATTCGTTAATTTGTTGTATCATAGTTTTAATGTTTATATTTTTTTTATAGTCTGGAGAACGGGTTTTTCGCACAACCACCTTTACCTTTACCAAGTATAGTTACAATAATTAGTATTACTATTAAAGCTCCTATCGCAATAAAGATACCACCAGGAATACTTACACCCGCTATCATTACTGCTCCCACTGATTCATTTAAATTCTTAGAGGATTTTCTAGCTTTATTAACCTCTTTTAATAAACCTAAAAGTTCTCTAACACTTTTATCTTTTATTTTAACATACACTTCTTTAAGTTTGGCTTTTGCTTCATCCCCTAAAGATTTTATTTTAGATAAAAGGTTATTTTGCATACCACCAGATTTACAGTATTGTTCACCTGTGGGTTTAATTTTATTTACTTCCACTTCTTCGTTCTCATTTAAAAGTGACGTACCGTGGTAGTCTTTATGTGACTCATGTAGACTTAAGATTCTACTCTTTTCCGAGTCGGAGATTAAAAAATGATTCTTCATAATAGTATTGTTTATAGTATAAATAGTTCCATGTATGAGATAATGACAACTAAGTTCTTCCCCATTATCCCTTATCCCTCCACTAACGTTTCGGTCAGGGTCACTACGGTCATTTCATTCCCTCCGTTTAATGTGGACTCACTCATTTGTCATTATCCACCTGGTGGGGGTAAAATTAATAATAGTATAAGTATAATCACTCCATATAATCATATAGTAAACACTTAAGTTATATACCACAGTATAGTTCCAATAATACATAACCCTATAGTAAAAGGATATATCCAAATAGTAATGGTTATATATAAGGAACTCATTAAATACCATATAGTATAATCCCTTAATTGGAATGATATTCCTATAGTAAAGATTAACCCGTAATGGTACTCTACCATTGGTATCATATTACAAGTGTTATACGTAAATGTGTTCCTCCATCCCAATTGGAAAGGACAATGAAATCCTCATTAAATAAGACTAAAATAAAGGTCTAAATAAAAGACCATTGAAGGGTCTTAAACAAGTCCCCCACACTGGTACTTATGAAATTTTTTTAAGGTCCTTATACAGGTCTACAGATACCTTGTAAAGGATTCTAGACCATTAGACGATACCTAAATTAACGTGTTCCGTTATAACCCTTACTTGTCGTAAAGGATTTACCACCTTTTACCACTAATTACCACAATGTTACACTATGGAAATTCCCTCTAGGGAACTCCTATGTACAAATATACGAATAAATTACGTGTATCACAACGGTATAGGGAATTAGTTAATGGCCGCTAAAGGGATTGTGTCCTCTGCGACTCACAACTGACATTTTGACAAATCCAAATATTTAGACCACTATTTTAAAAAAGTTTTCAACATGACACCCTGTCAGGGGGAATTTAAAGGGGTACTGCAGTGGGATTTTATATGTACCATAATGGGACAAGGCATACCCCACCCTTCCACACCCTAAAGGTACACAAAATATTTGAGACTACCAAATTTTTTACATGACAATTTGTCCATTGTTAATAACTTTTTTTTTATCAACACCCTATGTGGATAACTTTGTAGAGGACCAGACAAATTGTCACCCATTTTATTTGGCCATGTCAAAAAAAAGTGGTACCTTTAGGGTGGTAGTGGGAGGGCACTATACTACTGTGAACCCTACACTCTAGGGCAGGTGGTGCCCTTATGGTCTTCCACCACATCTTATAATATAAAGGTACGAATAATTTTTTTAATAACCAAATTTTAGGACCACTTTTTTACATGACAATATGACAATCCTGCAGGGGGGCTTACATAGGGGTATGCTATGGGGATGCAGCCCCTATATTAATACTCTCTCCCTACACCCCTCTATGGGTCCCTGGAGCGGCCCCCTGCCCCCCTGGCTGCCCGCCGTATCCCCCCTTATCAGCGGCTTTTGAGGGGGTGTAACAGGGGGACGGTCCTAAAAAAGAAATGTGCACTAAAAATTTTTTGGGAAATTTTTTTAGGAAAATCGATATTTATTGGGAAACCATATTACTATGTTAAGGGATAAAATAAAAAGAGAGTTAAAGTTAGTCCAGGAATCTAAGAATGTTACTTCCAAACCAAAGAGTGAATTGTTAACGGTTATCGGTGAAATGACTAGAGGTTATGATAACAGGGAACATCCAATGCATAATTACTCTAACGAACAA
>Ga0160423_10002845_pt1 | contig 14428 bp, 23 predicted proteins | sample CRUFie14St8metaG_FD_108191 | JGI IMG/M metagenome (GOLD analysis project Ga0160423, IMG submission 108191) | Marine microbial communities from the Costa Rica Dome - CRUD Field 142mm St8 metaG | ecosystem: Environmental > Aquatic > Marine > Oceanic > Photic zone | place: Costa Rica: the Eastern...
AAAATATTAAATTATACTGTTCAAAAAAGAATGGACTTACCTTCTATTGTAGAGTATATGACAAAACTTCCTGGTGAAATGTTTGAAGGAGAGTTTGCTGAAATAACATCTGATGCAATTAATGAATCTTCCAATAGATATAAATTGTTTACCATGCAAGATAAGGCTGCCTTAGAAGACATATTAAAGAAAAGCTATGGTAAAAATTGGATTGAGGGTGTTAAAAAGGATAGCTTAGTAATAGACACTGGTATAGCTATTAACTTAGAGGAGTATAATGAAGCTAAGAAAAACTATGATGCTAACCCATCAAAGGAAAATAAAGCTATTTTAGATACCACTACATTAAGGCTACAACCTCTTCAGATGGCATACTTGGTGTATCAATACAAAGATCCGGCTAATAAAGAAAGTTTTGAAACTAAATATGGAGAACAGTACGAAAGAATAATGTTCCAAATGGAAGAGCTTTTAGAGGCTAATCACCAACCAGTAATTCAATTAGCAGAGTGGATGGTTAACGAAGCCTACCCCTCATTATATAATAGATATAATGAAGTATATAAATCTATATATAGAGTAGATATGCCATGGAACCAATTCTATATTGGGCCTATTAGAAGAGAGGGTCAAGAGGTAGCTGATGTAAATCTCGGTATTGATGGGCAAGGTTCATATGCAGGTATTGGTGCTCCCGATTATTCTAAAGTTAGGATTCAAAACAAAAGACCAGTGGCAGACCAAAACCTATTAGAAAACTATGTCGCTTATGGAGATAAAATGAATTGGTTTGCAGGTTATGGAGAAAACTTTAATAGAATAAGTAAGTTATTTAATAACCCTGATATTGAAAAAATTATTAGAACAGAATATCCTGAAGGATCATATGATGTTGTAAAAGGTATTATTGATAGAATTGCAGTAAAAGGAATTAGTAACCAACAAGGACTTGATGCTGTATTTAATACTGCCACATCTTTATTTGTAGTTGGTAGACTTGGTGTTAATCCTACCATATTCTTAAAACAGTTGGTTTCATTCCCTACATATGTTAATGAAATTGGGGTGACAAACTGGACTAAACATGCGGCTTTAGGAGTGGGTCAAATAAATGCTACCTTCAAAGAAATAATGGACAACTCTGTATATATACAAGACAGATATAGTCGAGACTTTATTAAAAGTATTGAAAATTATAAACAAGTAAAGGGATCAGAGTATGACCCAAACAGAAGTAAGTTTAGATTATTTACCAATCCATTTCAACAACTTCTAAATGTACAAATGTATTTGGTAAAACAAGGTGATAAAGGTGCTATTATGATTGGTGGTATACCAGTATACAACTACCATAAATCAGAGTTTAAGAAAAAGAATCCTGGGGCTACTGAGCAAGAAGCTATAGATTATGCAATCAAAAGATTTGAAAAGGCTACACGAACAACACAGCAGTCAACTGACTTACAAAACAGAGATTATTATCAAGATGCTGGTGTAGTAGCAAGAACATTAAACATGTTTAAAACATCTATTATTCAATATTTGAGAAAAGAAATACTGTATACTACCAATATGTACAGAATATTAAGAGGTCAACAAGGTAGAGGTGGCTATGGAAAGATTCGTAATTTTTATGAAAGTGCAAAAGGACTTCTTGTATACCACACAGTGTTGCCAGTATTCTTTCAATATTTATCTGCTGGTTTACCAGGGGTGTTAGCTCCATGGGATGAAGAAGATGGGGAGGATTTAACAAGAGCTGCTATTATTGGTAACTTGAATGCAGTGTTTTTATTAGGAGATATGTTGACCGAGTTTGCAGACTATGTGCAAGATAAACCTTGGGCTGGAGATTTTGTTTCTATACCTCTTATAGACCAATCAAGAGAAATCTTTAAGAAAACTGGGCAGTATCTGAAAACAGCTGCTAAAGCAAAAGAGCAATACGACAAAGGTGATTACATTAAAGGAGATGAAATAAAAAGTAAAGCAGACCAATTATTGTTTGAATTATTTGTTGAGGACATACCAGGGGCGGGTGGTATCAACAGTAAGTCTTTAATTAAGTGGTATAAAAACATTGAAACACTTATTACTGACAACGAAGACCCAAGAACAAAACTGTTAAGACTATTTAATTTTAGTGACTATCAAATACTTTCTGAAGAAGATAGAAAACCTGAAAAAAGACAAAGAGGTGGACTAACTCAAGCAGAACTTAAAAAGTATTACCCTGACTTATACAAGGAACAACAAAAACTAAAAGAACAAACAATTTCACCAAAACTGCAAAGACAAATAGATGAATTAAAAGCAGAACAAAAAAGATTAAGAGAGGAAGCTTTAGAAAAAATGACACAATGAAACTAAAACAATTTGACATAGAGGGTTTTGATTCAGATAAGTGCTTTTACTATAGCTACTTAATTTTAACTGGGCAAATGTCTTATAAAGATATTTTAGAAATGGATGAGGATGCTGCATTTATTTTTAATCCCACCAAGCCATATGTACCTATGGAAGATGATGTTTACGACATATTGCTTGATCATTATAGCGGGGAAGAAGACTACGAAAAATGTATTGAACTAAAGAAAGCCAAACAGTTAGCATCAATAATACAAATCATTTAAAATTTTTCTCGTAATTTTTTCTTTCGGCTTCCAGTTTATAAAACTGAAAAGCATAAAAGCCATGCAAGTGTGAGTCTGTAGGAAAAAAATATTTCCATCCCTTAGACCTTCCTCTGTTTATGTAGTAGCAAAAAGCCACTGCCAACTTACCAGTATTTTTTTTAAAGTTTACAACAGCGGAGTCATCCGATATTGGTATAACTTCTTCCACCATAAAAGTTTCATTGTTTTGGTTTCCCGATCTTGCGAAGTTAGAGAATCTATCTGCTATGGTTTCTGCAAATTCATTTAACTCCAGGGCTCTGTCTTTTTTCATATTTCATCTGATAAGGATTGGATTAGGTCTGCACATATACGACACACCTCTTGTGCTTTGAGTTTGGCGGTTTCATTTTCGCCATCCATTAAATCTTCGTAAAGGTCATCAACAGAGTCGTGAAGAGTGTTAGCAACATAATTGATATGCGCTATAGCATTTACATCTTCTGCCGATATTTTAGCCATACTTTTTTAATCCATTGATTGTAAAAACGACTTCCCGATCGTTTCATCTAAAGATTTTATTGTTCTGTATATGACTCTTGATTTTTGTTTTACTTCGTTTCTTTCTTTCAAAGAAGAATCTAACCCTAAGTTACAATACATAGCACAATCTATGTGTAACAAAGTGTCTATCTTCTTTTTGCGAGGCCATGTTTTATATGATATAATTTTATCTATATCATCAACAGTGAATTTACATTCAGCCATTTCTTCATTGGCCCATACCATTAGTTTAATCTTTTTTTGTAAGGTAGCATGGCTTAATTTAAGAATTTTATTTTGTTCTTCCAAGTTTTTTAAACGATTTTGATATTTTTTTGGAAGTTTTTCAGAAATACTATGGCATTTATTTACCCAATTAGATAAAATTATGTCATATTTTTCTTGAACTGCAGGGTTATATTTAGCTATATAAGGAAACTGATTATATGAATGCAGTATAGTAGCGTGGTTTTTATTGAATGCTCTTCCTATTTCTGCCAGGGTATATCCTAATATGTCTCTCAACATAACATAGGTTACAGCTCGTGCTTCAATATATTCTATTTTTCTACAATTTGACCTTACATCAGGCAGCGAGAATACTTCGCTTGTTATTTCTAAGAGACTGTCTATTGGTTTCATTTGATTTGATATAATAATTTAAATTAATTAAGTCTAAATATTCATCCATACTGATAAATATAAGATTAGATAGGCTTGGAACCATACCTTTTTGTTTGATCATTTCTAAAGCAAAGGTTATAGGCTCACCATCGAAGTCCACTACACCCCCCATAACATGAGACCGTAGTTCGTTAGGTGGCATATCAACAACATAATCTTCAATATACTTTCCGATTTTGTATGCTAATAAAGGATTGACTTCTAATAAAGAATCAGTAAAGTCATCTTCTAAATCATATCCACTATCCCGAATATACCTCTGTTTTAACTCCATGCTCTTCTAATTCTTTAATTCTATACTGTTGTAATGCAGAAACTTTACCTCTTGGTTTTTTGATTTCACTAAACAAAACATTACATCCCTTAGGTAAAGCTATTAGATCAGGAATCCCATTCTTATTAGTTTGAATTAACTTAATAACATAGTAACCCTTATCTTCAAGTTCTTTAATTCGTTTGGATTGTATTTGTTGTTCAGTCATTTTACAAAGTTAGCAAATCCCTTTTAAAATGATTGAGAGTGTAATCTTTCTTTTTTACTACAGCCTTGTAAATACTATCCTCTATGCCACCTTTTGCAAATATCCAATATACTTTATTGTACAATCTATCTTTAGTAGTCATCCTATCTCTTGACTGCCAATAACTTGTAGCACTGAAGTCAATATTATAATAAACTAATGCCTCTGCATCCTTAAGACTTATGCCTTCTCTTCCACTTACAATTTGTAAAGCTATGTTTTTATCTGTGTTACAAAACTCATCTAAGGTGTTACAAACCGAATCACCAAACACATCTTTTATGGCGTCATACTCTGCTGTAAATTTGTAAAATATAGCAATCTTTTTGCCACGAAATACATCTTTAATATACATCGCTTTACTGCTATCAAGAACCATAGACTTACCACTTTCAAATTTTACTGTGCCTGAATATAACTGATGAGTTTTAGACATCAATTTAACACCAGTATCTGCCAATATGGTATTGTCTTTCCCTTCTATAACTCTATCTGTTGTCAATCTTTTAATTAACTTTTTTAATTTACTTGGTATATCTACATACATTATTTGTTCATTAGTATCTACTTTAAATCCTGCATCTTTTTGAGTAAACATAATGGTGTGAGGTTTCATTTTGTGTATGATTTCTTCAGAACCTCTACTGTAATCCCTTATGTGAACACCACCCAGGGGCTTGACTCTTACATCTACATAGTCATCAGAAAATCTATAAAAGTTTCTATACTTACTAAAAGGATTTGTAGGAATGCCATAGACTTGATGATACATTTGACTGTAGGATTCTGGTGTTGGTGTACCAGATAAAAGTATCACATAAGGCAAATGTTTATTAATTAATGATCTAACTTGCTTGGCTCGTTTACTGGCTTTGGGAAAAGCACCGAGTCCATGTGCCTCATCTAAAATTACACAACCCCATCTTATGTTTGGTATTTTGTGTAGGCTTTCGTAGTTGATTACAGTAAGATGAAACTTAAGAGATAGTTTTTCGTAGTCGCTTTCAATACTGCTTATAGCTTTTTTCTTTGTTACAAAAAGACAGTTCGTGACTGGCAGAGAGCTCACCATACTCAAACTCGTAGCTGTCTTGCCAGTACGAACTTCCATGGCAAGATACACAAATTTATACTTATTGAGTAGGGCTACACCCTTAGTTGCTATTTCTTGTTGGTAATCTCTTAATATCATAATAACTCCTTGCATTGTTTGACTACAGCATACACCACATCTACTGTTACTGCATTACCACACATCTTATATCTTTGAGTGTTGCTAACTTTTTTTACTTCACCATCATAATTACCATACTCTGTCCAATCATCCGGAAATCCTTGCAACCTTTCACACTCTATTGGTGTGAGTCTTCTGATTTTGTTTTCACTTACAATACCATTGGGTTCAGAGGAACGAATAGTGAAAGCATCCTCACCCTCTTCTTTTATAGCATTGCCATAATTTTTAGAGTTACCTAACTGTGTTGGAACTACAACACTATCTAAAGGATGAGTGGTTACTGCATTAGCTACATCATCCTTTCTTGTTTCCAGGTCTTTTCCTTTTGTGCGAGTTCTTAGTGCTCCTGAAATTGCCAATGGTGGCATAGTGCTTATGTCTTTTTCGCTATGTCTTCTTGCAGAAAGACAAGGGCTTTCATCTTCATCTCTAATTCTCAAACCCTCATCATTACGATAGTCTGCCATCTTGATGTATGTATCAGATGAACCCATCTTCCAATACCTGGCAGTTATTGTTCGTGCACATCCAGATCCCCCACCTTGTAATCCCCCATCTGCTTCCCTTGTCTCTCCATTAAAAAGTTCGTCATCTTTTTGGATAGGAAAAACTCCTTTCCAATCTCCTTTGGGTTCTGTAGAATATCCGACAAGGTAGATTCTCTCTCTGTTTTGGGGTAGAAACCACGATGTATTACACAGTTGCCATTCAAGTCTATAGCCCCCAATGTCGGCAAAGGCTTTGAGGATTGCCGCAAAATCTTCGCCATCATTTGAGGAGAAAGTTCCTTTAACATTCTCCCAAATAAAAACTCTTGGTCTGCATTCATTGATGAGCCTAATTGCTTCAAGGATAAGGCTTGACCTTTGACCTCCCATCCCTTTACGCTTTCCAGCCAAGCTAAAGTCTTGACAAGGGCTTCCGAAGGTGATGACATCGATTTTTGGTAACTGTTCTCCTCGAACATCTGTAACTGATCCGACATATTTACTATTTTTAAAGTTATTCTTATATACTGCTATGGCGTGTTTATCTATCTCTGAAAAGTAAGACATACATTCATAGCCATTTCTTTCAAATCCTAATTTGAATCCCCCTATGCCTGAAAACAAATCTAATATATTTAATTTTTTCATACTAAAATGGGAAATCTGATTGCTCTTCGTTATCGTGTTTAGATTTAAAAACTAACCATTTACCTTTCTCATCTCTTCCTTCTTCAGGCAAACAACCAAACTTAAACTCACTGTATGCATTGAGCCATTTATAATACCTGGTTCTCGATACAGTCATTTTAGATTTAGGAGCATAGTCAGGATTCTCTTCAACAAAATCTATATACAAATCATTTTTATATAGTTTTGTTTTCATTTTTAATTTTTCATTAGGGGTACCACCTACTACTCCACACCACTCAATAAACTCGTGGCAAGTTTCGGCAGATAGTTTTCTAATTTTAAGATTTACAAAGTCAGATTTAATTAGCCCATGCCTTAGGTATAGTTGAAGACACTCTATCATAAAGTTATCAAACTGACACCACTCTTCATCATCCCATTCACCAAACATCATTTTGCCAAACTCTCTAAGTGGTGTATAGTCTTTAGTATAGTGTTGGGCAAGTTCCAGCTCCCACTTTCTTCTTTCAAATGAAGAGCCTTTACCTTTGATGGCATAGTTTGTGGTGATGGCTACCTTAGGGCTCTTTGCAAATGGTATCTTAATTGCATCTTTGTTTTTCTTTTCAAGAGTCAAACCCTCAGTTACAACAGAAAACAATCTTTCAAAATTAAAGTGCTTACTAACATCATCAAAGCAGAGGATCTGGGTATCTGCACTTACAAGCTGATAAGCAAAACTTCTTTCAAAGTTAAAAGATTTTCCATCTATCACTACTACCTTTTTCATTTTAGATATACCATTCATAAACAAACCCTTTCCAGTTCCACCTTCAGGGTTATCTGATATAACCTCATCATTTAATATGGTGGCTGGGCAGTAGGCTAAATTTTTGTAGGCGTGTAAAAGATAGCCTATAGTAGATTTCATTGAGTTGATTCTGCTTTCCTCTTGACCACAAATGTTAGCAATGAAAGTTCTGTAATCACAGTCGGATGGCTCACACATTACAAATGTTCTATCAATGACATGGTCTTTCCATACATAACCACCTATATCTAAATAATCAATTAAGGTGGTGGCATCGTGAGTAACCTTTACTGCCCCATTTTTATAATACAAATAAGCAGTGTCTTTATCATCTTCAATAAAGTAAACATCTATTGATGATAATAAAGTAAGAAACTCTTCTCTGAAATACCTTGTGTTTTCTGCAAAGTAATTATATATAGACAAGTCATCCATATCTTGCAGATACTCTAATATAAAATCTTTTATTTCTTTTTCTGATGTATGGTCTATAAGATTATTGGTTACTCTTACAAAGACATAGTTTTTACTGCCCTGGGGATTAAATTTATAAAAACCATTCTCTTCTAAGAAGTGTTTGAAAAGGATGTGAACAATTTTAATTGTACCCTTATCATTCTTTGTCCAAAACTTATGATTCGATTGCTCTTCTTCAATGTGATTTATAACACTATCAATGGTGTGGTCTTCCACATTGGAGTCTTTTAGTTGTAATCTTATTTCTTTTTTTGAAACTCCCCTTTTTAGTTTGTGTCTGATCTGGTTAACCTTATCCTCATCCTCGTAATATTTTGTTCCAAAGTTCTGTCGTTGTGAATAAGCAGATTGTATTGTTCTTTTGATTTCGTGTCTATCAAAGTTTCTTGATTCATACTGACTTAATATATACTCTGCTAAATTTTGATTGATACCATAGTCATTGAATGCAGCGGCTAATACATAGGCATGATGGTTTCTTTGACCTTCCATCATTGGGTATTTCTTTTCCCACCACTTAACCAATATCTCTACAATTTTATTTTCATCGGTTACTGGGATTGTGGGCTTATCTACATTTTTAAGTATTTCATTATACTCTTGCTCTTCTTCTTTATCCCAAACACTTGATGTTTCATTAATATAAATTAAGGGATCATAACTTTCGTAGCATACTCTTGATAAATTTTTACTTGTTGTATCAAATTGAGGTGAGTTAAAATGTTTACCCAAGCTATTGAAAAAACTTGTGTGCTTGTCTGGTGCTTGAGGTATTTTGACAAGTGCCTTTAAGCCTTTGCCACTTGGAGATATAAAAACTGTATAGATATATTTATCTTTTGTAAGCCTTTCTTTCTCCTGGAGCAACTCTCTGTTTGTAGAATAACCATCAAAGTCTAAACAAATTAAACCACTATGAACATTCAAAGACTTGTCGTTTCTTTTTGTGAATGTTCCAGAAAAACATATAGCAGGTAATTTTTGTTTTAATTTATTTTTTTGGTCTTTATCTTTAGTTGCTCTAATTTTTTTAATTAGTTCTTTAGATGCACCATTTTTTATTCTATGTAGTATGACTTCAACATTTCTATAAAAGGGTTGAGAAGTGTCCTTTATATCCTTAAAAATCGTGATTTGCATTAGTATTTAATTAGATTCTGTTAATAATGTTAATTTTTTATACAAAATAATAAAGTATAAAAAAATATAATAAGTTAAAAGTTAATAGTTAAAAAGTTGGAAAGAAATCAACATTTCCAACATAAAAAAAGGGGTGGGAGTCAACCACGAACCCACCCCGATCCAAACACTAAAATGGTAAGTCCTCAGTCTCGGCATTCTCGACTGCTGGCTCAACATTATTAGATTCCTTTGGTTTAGGTACAAATGTATCTAACTCCACATAAGGCTTACCTGATGAGGCAGTTAAAACATTTAAATTAACCCAACCATTTTTAGCATTAGCTTTGATAAATGGAATTGCTTCCTCTACCTTCAAGCTCAAATTACCGATTACAAAATCGGGTGCATTTTCTCTTCTCTTAAAAGAAAATCCATCTGCAAAAACTTTTTCTGCCATATTACTTATTTTTAATTATTATGTTTTGTTCCATTAACTTTATTGTTTGTCCTACACATCTTTGGTAGTCCTGGTAATCATCTATCTCTAATGGAACTTCAAGAGTTAGATGAGTCCTTTTTCTTTTAATCTTACTTACAACCCATTTATAAAGTTTGTTTATGGATGTAAGTGTGTATATCATTACTGGATTCATCACTAAAAAATTTATTATAAACCTCTGTGGCTTGTTCTACTTTGTTTTGACCTGATCTAATAAATTCAGAAGAGCAGTCAAAGATTCCTAATCTTAATGTGGATTTACATATCACAAAAAACAACATAGGCTTTCCAAACATTCTTTGATAAATGTAAGCTTGGCTGTCATAATTATATGTGCGACTGCTATACTGAAATTTGTCAAGATCGGAGCTGGTCTTCAAATCAATGATATAATCTTTATGAATTATATCTGCTTTTGATTTCCACCAGTTACCCATAATTATATCAACCATAGGTTGTTCATATTCATTACCATCTGCATAGATGTAATCATACATCTCCATGTTGCCTTTCATTTTGTCAACCATTTTATCTATCCACTCTGCCTCTTTTTTTAACAACAGAATTTCGTTATCGCCCAATGCATCTTTGTATTTGTTTGTTGACCTGGATGCACAATCTACTATTTCAAAGTTGTCTATTTTATTTGGCTCTAACATACAAGTATGAAAATAACCACCCTCAATCAAAGGCTTTGTCTTTTCAGTTTTAACCCTAAATTGAGTGGGGTTTTTCAATAACTTAATAATATCAGAGTTAGATAAATACTTACTACCGAAGTCTCCATAGTAGTTTTTATCATCTAACAACTCTTTGAGGGCTTTAGCCTTATCCATCTATAATAGCTTTAATTTGCTTTTTTACTGGTGCAGTAACTTTATATTTAGTTTGCAGATTTTTTACTATCTGCTCTAAACCTAATTTCTTGTTAGCTTCAATATACTTCAATACTTTAACCCAGTCATCACCATCAGTTTTTAATGTGTAAGTTCCAGGAGTCGTAGTAGTTTTAGCTGGAGTTTCTCCACTTACTGAAGTAATATCTTCACCAACCCACAAAGAAAGACCAAGCCCATGCATTGCTACAGCTTTGGCAGTCGACCTTTGAATAGCAGTATTAACATCCATAGATGTAATCTTTTCTATTTTAATAGAGTTGTTTCTGAAATCCATTATAGGCAAATAATCTATATGCTCTAAATTGTTTATTGTAATACCCACCTTTACATAGGCAGTTCTACCATCAGTAAAAAAATTAAGTCCAGTTGCCTGATCCTCATATACTTTTCTCTGTGCATCAGGGTGTCTTAATTTAACAAGAGCCCAAGCATTTGCCCAAGATAAATAATCGAAGTTACCTTTCTTTTCTACTTTGTCTTTGATTTGGACTTTAGCCAAGTCCTCGAAATAATTCTTACTCATAATTTAATTTTAATTTATTTAATTTACTTTTTTGTTTAGAGTATTTTTTTAAAATACTTTCTCTTTTGTTTTTTAAGTTTTGGATGTGCTTATCGTTCTTTCTTGTATTGACCTCTGTTCTAATTTTTTGTTCTATTAAATTTAATTTGTAGGAATAATTAGATAGTGCCAGGTTTATAGCACCGACTTTCCATCCATCATCAAAAAAAAATTGATATTCACTTTCGTTTAACTCTTTAAAATAATCACCACCTTTAGCAGTATTTAATATTTGTATGTAGTTTTCAAATTTTTGAATCTTGACACCCATACCCAATATACACACTCCCTTTGGCAAACTTGTTTTAGCAGAGAGGCGGTCTTCCTCTGCTTGTTGCCATATGTCTTCTAAATTATACTTCATTTTTGATCTTCTCCACCAGCTCTTTGTAGTCCGGATCTTCATTCACAAGTTTCTGTGCTCTTTCATATCCATGCAATATACTGGACATAGGAACATTGTAGCCGTGTTCTTCTAAATATTGTTTTATAAATGTTAATCTAATTGGTCTTTCCATACACAGAAAATATAATATCTGTCTTGCATCAACCAATGTTCTTTTCTTTGATTTTACAAATAGCTTTTCAATTTCCAGGTGAAATGCTTTTGCAACTGCTACTGCATATTTGTCAAATATAGGTTTCTTCATTTTATTTTTTTGTTTTGATTTCTTCTTTTCTCAGCTGAACTTTGTATAGAATTAAATATCCTATAATGTCTGTAACTGTATCTTCGGTAATATCATTCAATCCTTTATGCTTTACTCTTGACAACTTGTCATCAAGCCTCGCGAGTATTGCTTCTTTTGGAGAAAGCTTTGAAAATATTTGTGGGGGATGGTTTGCAGTATCTCCATAATCTGCATTCTTTTTTAATAATAAGGTAACGACATCCCTTGCTACCTCTTTAATTATTTCTGATGTTTTCATTATCGTAATATTAGTAATATACAAATAGTTATTATTAATCCAATATAAGAAATTAAACATAATTTCATATCTCTTGAATATCTTTTGTCGGATTTGCCTTGCCTACTCCTGTATTGTCTTGGCCTCCCCATTTCTTAATTTTTTTATAATTCTCATTGCCTGATCCATTTTAGATTTGTGATGTCTTTGTAAAGCCTCAATCCTATCGTTGAGGTACTTGATTTGTTGGTTACTTGCTTCCATAGTTTTTTTTGCTATTTTAAGTTCTTGATATATTTTTTCTATACTACCCATAGTTCTTTACCACCAAAAGCCTACAACTTTGCAGAAGTAGGCTTGGTCTGAATTAACAACTAACTAAATTACTAATCGAGCCATATGAGAAATGTTAAATAAAAAGATGTGGCTCATCATCTTTCTTTGCTTTTGCTTTTACTTTTTTTGATTTTGGCTCTGCCAAACTTTCAATGAACTTACCATAAACTTTATCCTGGTACTCCATTACTTTATCTTTTTTCCAAATGTTCATTATAATATATTTAATTTTATTTAACATATCGCAAGATAAAACTTTTACATTTTATTTGCAACTCTTTTCTTAATTATTTCAAACTTTTTAGCACCAAGTGGGGCTAATTGCTCTGCTTTTTTAATGGCTTGTCGAGGGCTAATTGCCTCAACCTCAACCCTATCGTAGTCGTAGCCACAATCCTCATCACCTACGAAGTGGAGAAACCAATACTCCACCTCGTAAATTTTGATCTTCTTGTTTTCTTTAACTATCTTCATACTCTCGCGGTTGATAAATCATATACTAAATTGTAGTATTCTTTGCCATCTTTACCACACTCCTGGCATTCGTAAGGGTAGTAGCCATAATCCCCCTCATACTGAAAGGAATCATATTCAATGTTTTCACTCATACAAGCCACACATTGTCCTTGACATTTAATTTCTCTACTTTCCATTTCCAAAAACTTTAGTTAATACTTCCATTCTATCATCATTATATGTAGGCAACCCCCATTGGTCTATCCATTGTTTGGTTTCATCCTTAATATACTCATCTTGTATTAATAATGAAAGAACAGATTTACTTATATCTTTCCAACCCTCGACATAATTTGGATTAGGCTCTTCTCCATCATCACCATGTCTTGTCGGATTCATTACATCCCACAAACTATCATCTGCATAATCACCCTCTATCGTAATTGAATCTCCACTCCAGCTGCCAATTAAATTATTCTTATCCTCGTGTCGGAAATCTCCACCACCTCTACCATTACCATTTGCTAATAGGAGTGATAATCCTTGTAACACTCCAGATCCATCAGAAGTAAACTCCATTAGCTTTAAGCCATTGCCAAAAGTGTGTGGATTTAAATACTCCTTTTTTGTCTTATTACATATTTTATAATATTGACCCATTTTATTTATTTTATTTGATTAAACTTGACACCTCTTTCGAGGTGTTTCGTGCCATTCCAGGACTACTCATCAGAAGTTTTCTTTGCCTTTTTAAACATATCAATAAATAGTTTTTTGTCTTCTTTTGACATCCATTTATAATATTCAATAAGTGAATGTTCAAACTCTTCTATATCTTCACATTCATAATGACTCCATAATTCTTCCAAGAAATAATCTATTTTACTATCACAATTCATAAATCTCCATTGTTGATATTCATAACAATGGTCTTCAATTAATCCTTCTTTATTATAGAATGCTTCACCCCCAAAATCTGCACCTGGCTCTTCATATTCCATATAGCCTTCAAGTCCATACTTAATACATACTTGCTCAATTAATTTTTGAGGTGGACTCCAAGCACTATCTCCAGTAATTGTTAGTTTGCCTTGTTTAATATCTACATCAGTTTTATGAATATCCCACCATTTTGTGCCAAAAGTGTAGGCATAGTCATATAGGTTTTCTTGTTGATCGGGTTTCTTTGGTTCAGATGAACTTAACAAAAACTTACAGAAATCTGTAAAGTAATCAAAGGTTTCATTTTTTTTGAATTTAGTAGCCAGTTCATTTAGCTTGACTTGGTCATCACTTTTGAACTCTACATAATTCCAACAATAATTTGGCATAGTAATAAATTTAATTTGTTATACATTGACCCCTCGATTGAGGGGTTTCGCTTGACTTTCACAAGCTCATCAGAATGTTTTAACAAGATGAAACACTAAACTAATCCACCCTACAATAAATAAGGATGTTAAAATTGTTTTCACTCCGACCACTATTATATTTGCTATTCTATTCATATCTATTTTTTATTTTTATGTTCTGTTGAAAATACATTTCTAAACTCCTTTTCTTCTTCGGCTTTAGCCAGATCCATAAGAGTTAGAATTTTTTGTCTTGTTTTGTCTGTGCTTTCCAAAAATGTTTGGTG
>Ga0160423_10002848_pt1 | contig 14417 bp, 9 predicted proteins | sample CRUFie14St8metaG_FD_108191 | JGI IMG/M metagenome (GOLD analysis project Ga0160423, IMG submission 108191) | Marine microbial communities from the Costa Rica Dome - CRUD Field 142mm St8 metaG | ecosystem: Environmental > Aquatic > Marine > Oceanic > Photic zone | place: Costa Rica: the Eastern...
AAGTTAAAAGCAGGAATCAGAAATCTTAATCGTAGTAGAAGTGACGATAATCAAATTAGAAATATAAATTCTAGCTTTCTAGATATTGGTCACCAAGAAGGATTTAGTGTTTCGGAACAAAGAGCACAGGAAGTAAATCAAGCATTATTTGATTGGGGAACCAATAATAATAGTCCTGTTGTTCAAAAGTTTTTACGAGAACTAGCAGATCGTAATAATTTTGTAATTTTACGCAAGCCAGGCAAGTCTAAGGATGTACTTACTGTTGCTTTAGAAAGTAAGTTTTTAAATAGACAGCGTGGTGGTGGAGCTGAAAAAGCTCTAATTGCAAATATAAATAAAGATTTAGCAGTTATACTAGAATCTTTTGGAGGAGAGTTTTGGGCAGAGCATGAAGGCTCAGACTCAAAAATAACTAAAACTACTAAAGAAGTTTTAAATCCTTTAGCAAAAGCAGCAAAACGTTCAAGTAGTATAAAAACTAATTTTAAAGAAGAAAAGATAAACAGTAAAAAATCAACTGTTAAAGGTAAGTCTAAAAAAAGAAAAGTATCAAAAGCAAAAGGATTTAAAGATACCACTCCTGTAAAACTAGTTAAGTTTTCACAAGGGGATAAAAGAAGTATGTTCTCTATTATGGCAATGATAAATGAAAAGTTGCCAAGAGTAGTAGAAAAAAATATGGGCTATCCTAGACTAGAAAGTCAAACAGGAAGATTTGCAAGAAGTGTTAAGCTAACAGATGTTAGTCAAACTCGACAAGGGTATCCAAGTTTTGGGTATACATATCGAACAGATCCTTATGCAGTTTTTGAAACAGGTAGAGGAAGAGCGCCTTGGGCGAGTCCAGAAAGAGATCCTAGAAAACTAATTGATGCATCTATTAGAGAAATAGCAGGGCAAATGGCACTTGGAAGATTTTATACTAGGAGAGTATAGTGGCAGAAAAAGCAGCACATAGACAGTATACAAGCCGCAGAGCTGCCATAACCAGAGCATTAGCTGATAAAATTGCAGAAATAGATGGAAGAGGTATTTATCATACTGCTGTTGCAGAAGTTAGTCCTCGACTGAAGTTTTGGGATGAAGTAGAAGAGTTTCCTGCTGTTCATTTGAACGCAGGCTCTGAAAGCCGTCAATATCAAGGCGGTCAATATAAAGATAGATTTTTAAATGTAACTGTACGTTGCTACGTCAATCAAGAAGATTCAGTGGATGCATTGGATGAACTTTTAGAAGATGTAGAAACCATACTAGAAGAAAATAGTAGACTGCGTTACTATGATAGAATGGGACTTGAGCAGTTTACTCAACAGATCACAATTGTCAGTATAGATACTGACGAAGGTGTGTTAGATCCTTTAGGAGTCGGAGAAGTACTACTAGAGGTTCGATACTAGAAAATGCTGGCACGAACAAACGTTCACGTCCATGCCTTTTCAAGACATAGGAGATAATCTATGGCAGATAAACTTTATTTTAGCCGCGACGCGAAACTTTACGTTGAGCTAATAAGTAACGCAGGAACCTTTCAAGGGCTTTGGGAAATTCCTGTCTTGGACGGGTTTAGTTTCTCTCAAGGCACAAATCAAACTGAAATTGGTCTGGAAGAAATGGAAAGCACTGCAGGAATTAGCCGACGGGGTCGCCGATTGTTTACGGACTCTTTGGCGCCTGCAGAATGGTCTTTCAGTACCTATATGCGACCAACGAAAAAGGGCACTAATCATCACCTTGTAGATGAAGTTCTATGGGCAGCAATGGCAGGTGCAGATATTCATCACTCAAGCCAAGAGGACGGTACCACTGCGCATACTGCAGAAAGTGAAGACTTCTTTAGAAATAGTAGTGATAATAAAACAACCGATCCTGTTTTTGATGTTAGCGCGGGTACTTTTAATTTTACAGAGTCTAACCGTTCAACACTTCCAAAAATGAATCTCTACTTCGTATTCGAAACAGACCTTACAAACCCAATGGTATATAAGCTTTCTAGTGCAATTGTAAATGAGTGTTCTATTGATTTTGATATTGATGGAATTGCTACAGCTAACTGGTCTGGATTCGCAAAAGAAGTTGAAGACTTACAAACTGCTGATAAAGTAATTATTGGAGCAAATTCACCAAGAGTAAACAGCACAGCTGTAAATATTACAGCTATTAGTGCAGCTACTGACGCAGTGCTTACTGCAAATTCTCATGGACTTGTAGCCGGACAAAGAGTCAAGCTTTCTATGGAAAATGCAACAGGAGCTGATGCTACTGATGTTGCAGCGCTTTTCCATGATAAAACTTTTACAGTAGGTACTGTGCCTACTGCAAATACATTTACTGTAGGTGTTTCTACGGATACTAAAACGTTTGGTTTAAGTAGTACTGCTTCTGACACAAATCTTGTTGTTACTCGCGGTCTTGTAGATGTGTATATGGATACGGGCTCTGATAATGTTTTACATGTACGACAAGGTGCTGCAACAGCCGAAACTCTTGAAGAAGCTCACAATACTGGAGTAACTTCAACCGCTAACTTTATTCGTAATCGTCTAACTCAACTTGAGGTTCGGGGTCAAAACCCAGACGTTATGGAAGGTAAAGCGTTTCCAATTACAGTAAGCAGCAATACTTTTACAACTAAAAATCTTGCTAAAAGTGCAGACGTTGCGCATGGCTTAAAGACTGGAGATGTTGTTCGTATTTCAGGCCTTACTGGGGCTGGAGCGGCTGCGATTAATGACAAAAATCTTTTTGTTAAATCAATTGGAGGAAGCACTGGCAGCGAAGATGAATTTACTCTCTCTTTAACAGACGGGGGTACGGTTATAACAGTAGGAACTGTTGTTACAACTAATGCAGTTGTTAAAACTGGTATCTATAACTTTACTCTAACTGGTGGAAATCTTACAATTTCTAACAATGTTACTTACTTAGTTCCAGAAGAAATTGGCACAATTAATAAGCCAATCGAAGGTGTAACAGGCGCTAGAGCTATTGGCGGAAGTTTTAATTGCTACCTTGTATTTGATAACTCTGATAGAGCTGATGGAAATACAGGATCTTCTTCTGATTTCTTCGCAGATCTTGTAGCAGCAGATAAAGGTCTTACAAAAGTTGTAAACGACTTTAATGTAACTTTTAAAGTTGGCGGAACTGTAGATAACCAACCTAGAGTTAATCTTACATTCCCTCAAGTACACATTGATGTTCCTGCTCATAATATTGAAGATGTTATTTCTCTGGAGACAAACTTCGGTGCATATACAAATGACTTTGATGTTGTTGATGAGTTTTCAATGCAAGTATTTGGAGTCGCTGTATAATAAAAGTAACAGTTTTACTGAAACCCGCTTCGGCGGGTTTTTTCTTTTCAGGTGATAAAAATAATTCTTGACATTTCAGCTACCTTTCGATATACTATGTGGTATATATGAATAATACCTCTTTAAAAAAGGACGATAAAATGACAGACAAAACTCCTGTTTCTTTGGCGAGTCTTATGACTCCCAGCAAAACAGTTTCTATTGACTTTCCCGGGTATGAGGGAATGAGCATTGATCTATGCTATCTCGCAAGAGAAGAGCTAATAAAGCTACGAAAAAGGTGTGTAACTACAAAGTTTAATAGAAAAACTAGACAGCCTGAAGAAGAGCTTAATGATGAAAAGTTTTTAACCGAATATTGTAATGCTGTTGTTAAAGGGTGGAAAGGACTTAAATTTCGATACCTAGAAGAGCTTCTTTTGGTTGATGTTTCAAGTCTTGATGCCGACGACGAATTACCGTATACTCAAGAAAATGCAGAACTTCTTATGAAGAATGCAAATGACTTTGATACTTGGGTAACTGAAACAGTAGGTGACCTAGAAAATTTTACCAGCAACAAGTAGCAGAAGTACATAAGCTACTTGAACGCTATGTAAGAGAATCCGATCAATTAGATGTAGAAAAATATCTACGAATATGTGAGGAACTAGGGCAAGAGCCTGATCCAGCCAAAATGCCGCTCGAGCCATCGGAATTTCCCGAAGAGGTTCAGGTGGCATTTTTTATATATGAATTGCTTGAAGATCATTGGGAAGGAATGTCGGGTACTTACTTAGGTAAGCATTGGAACAACCTGGAATATCTATTTAAGCTTCATAATGTAGAAGAACCTAAATCAGTATTTGTATTTATGAAAATGTATGAAGGTGTAGTAGTGAAGTTCCGAGCAGAAAAAGCTGAGCAAAAACGCAAAGCAGAGGAACGTAAAGCAACAAAACCTTCCGGGGGTGGTAAAACTTATACCCATAATGTGCGTGGCTAATGACAAAGAAAGTCGAAGTTGATGTAAATGTAGATGATAATGGTACTACTAAAAAAGTAGCATTAGACTCGAAGAATCTTGGAGATCAACTTGATAAAACAAGTACTTCAGCACACTCAGCCGACCGAAGACTAAAAGGAGCTGCCCAAGCTTCTGCCAATGGATCCAAAAACTTTTCTAAAATGGCACAAGGCATCTCTGGAGGTCTTGTTCCTGCCTATGCAACTCTAGCCGCAAACATTTTTGCAATCTCTGCAGCATTTAACTTTTTCAAAAGAGCTGCGGATGTTTCTGTACTTATTCAAGCACAAGAATCTTATGCCACTTCCACCGGTGTCGGTCTACAAAGTATTAGTTCCTCTTTACGAGAAGCAAGTGGAGGAATGCTTACATTTAGAGATGCCGCACAAGCTGCAGCGATAGGTGTTGCAAAAGGGTTCTCACCAAAACAGTTAGAAGACTTAGCAGTAGGGGCGAGAAAGGCTTCAGCAGCGTTAGGTAGAGACTTTGAAGATGCTTTTGACCGATTAATTCGTGGTACTTCAAAAGCCGAACCAGAACTCTTAGATGAATTAGGAATTACTCTTCGACTAGAAAGAGCTACAACAGAGTATGCGAGAGCGATAAATAAAAATGTAAAAGAACTAACCGCATATGAAAGAAGCCAAGCAGTTTTAATAGAAACACAAAGACAAATAAATGAGCAGTTTGGAGATGTTGAAGCAGCAATTAATCCTTTTCAGCGTTTAGCAGTTACATTTAATGATATTGTAAAAGGAGTAACTCAATTTATTCTTCCTGCCTTCAATGCGTTTGCAGAAATTATTAACAGGTCTGCTTTAGCAGCTATTGCAATTTTTGGCACTTTAGCAATCTCTATTGCAAAAGCAGCAATACCAGTTGGAGACTTAAAAGAGAAATTTGCAGATTTTCAACAAGAGCAAGCTGAAGCAGTAGAGGACGCAAAAAGAAGAGTTGAAGAATATACAGATCTTTTAAAGAAAAATAAACAAGAGTTAGAAGCATTCGGAGAAGATGCAGCAAAAGGAGTACAATCTAGTGCGCAGGCTTTAACAAAAAATGAGGCTGGAGGCAAGTCAAAACTTTTGCAAAAAGCAGCACGAGGTGAAGAACTTACAGGTTTAGATAAAGCTACTCTTAAAAGAGCGGTTGAGGGTGCAGAAAAACAATTTAGAGAGCACGCAGAGATAAGAACAGGTATATTTGCAAAAGCAGACATATCAATGGTCAGAAGCTTTGATAGAAGCTTAACCGCAATGGATCAAAGTGCAAAAGTAAAAACTTCAAAGATGGCACTGCGTTTTCAAAAGATGACTGCTATTATTAATCTAGGGCATGCAAAAATGGCAGAGTTTGGTGGCAGACAGTTTGCACGTTTAGGTAGAGCAGCAGAGGGCGCTGGAAAGGTAATTGATAAAGCTTTTCGTTTCGCAGGTGTAATTGGTATAGCAGTTATGCTTTTTGAAACTTTTATTAGTTTACGCAATAATATTTTTGATATTTCTTTATCAATTGTTAATGCAGGTATAAAAGTATTTAATACTATTCGTTCAGCAATAGCAACAGTTGCTACTAAAATAGTTGACGCTTTATCAGGTTTAGCAGAAAATATTCCTGGACTTGGAAAATTTAAAGAACAGTTTGATGCAGCAAAAGCATCTATAGCAGACTTTGGAGAGGAACGAAAATTATTAACAGCAAAAGATTTTGAAGGAACTTTTATTGGAGGATTAGCAAAAGGTTTTCAAGATACTGGAAGAGCGGCAACAGCATCTAAAGCAGCTTTAGCTGAATACAATGATACTTTAAAAACTTTTATACAAGAAAATGAAGCGGCATCGAAAGGACTAAAAAAAGCTAATGAAGATAATAATGCTGCAAGAGCCTCTACAATTCGTTTAAATCGAGCCTCTACAGCAGGTTTTGAAAGGCAGCTAAATCAATTAGATGCGATTACAGACGATGCAGATAGAGCTCAAGCTTTTGAAAACTTTAAAAAAGCAATTTTAGACAATAAAGAACTTTTACCTCAAGCGGCCGCAGCAGTCTTAGAATTTGGAGGCTCTTTAGAAACATTACGACAACCCCTTGTAGATAGCGGAGTTGCAGCCGGAGGAGCTGTAGCCGCTCAAAATTCTTTGAGAGAGGCTTTAAATTCTGGGCAGCCCATTATCCAAGATGCAGGGAGCGATTTAAATGCTTTAAGAGAAGCTTATCATCAAATTAATAAGGCAGCAAAACAAGCCACAGAATCAACTGCAGCAGCAGGAGAAAGTTATGATGGTTTAGGAAAAGCAGCCGAACGACTCGGAGAAGATACAATCGCAGCAGCAGCAGCAATAGATGTTCTCATAGCAAAAAGAGAATCAATACTTGATGAAACAAGCCAACAAAATATTACTCAAACAAATTTAGCAAAGTATACTCCTCTAGTTGAAGCAGCACTAAATCGACAACTTGCACTAGAGCGTTTATTAACTCAAGAGAAACAAATTCAACTAGATCTTGAAGTTTTGAATCAACAGCTAAAAAAAGTTGGACCAGATGGTGCAACTCAAGATGGACTTACTGCAGATCAAATTCAAGAAAGAATAGATGCAAAAAATAGAACGCTGCGAGAGACTCAAGCAAAAGTCAATGAGGCTCAAAAACAGATTAGCGATGTTGATAGAATTGGAAGAGCGGTAGCCGATAATTTTGAAAGTGGAATGGTAAGTGCTTTTGAAGGTGTTATAACTGGCACTAAAACTATGAAAGATGCTTTCAAAGATATGGCAGTAGGTATTCTAAGAATGATTGCTAGAATGATTTCAGAGCTGATTGCGATGAAAATTATAATGGCTGCAATGTCCTTGATACCTATGGGGCCATCAGCAAGAGTAGATGCGGGCATGCAAGGCACCCTTCAATCGGTGGGTATTCCTGACCCAGGTCAGCTCGCAAGATACGGCGGAGTAATGAAAGATCCTAGAGGCTACAGAGCCGGAGGAATAGCTAGAGACTACTCTATGGGAGGCATAGCAAGAGGTAGAGATGCAGGGTATCCTGCAGTGCTACATGGAACAGAAGCAGTAGTTCCCCTTCCAAATAATCGTTCAATTCCCGTAGATTTGCGAGGTGATAGGGGAACCCAAAATAATGTAACTGTAAATGTAACTATGGCAGAAGGGGGCTCAGGCACTAGAAATGCTGCCGGAGATAGTCAACAAGGCACAAACTTAGGAAATGCCATTGCAATGGCTGTACAGAAAGAACTTCAAAATCAGAAACGTTCTGGCGGCATTCTTAATCCTTATGGAGCAGCATAATGTCAACTACAAAATATCAATTCGAAATTGCGAATAATACTTTAGGGCTATCTAATGGAGCTAGAACTATTGTTGCTGATCGAGGATTATCACGACAAACTAACTTTTCACTTCTTACAGCAAAGTTTGGTGATGGATATGAACAAAGAGCTGTTGACGGAATTAACAGTAAACAAGAAACTTTTGGACTAACTTTTAAAAATAGAGACTATAAAGAAGCAAATTTAATTGCTGCATTTTTTGATTCTAAAAAAGGTCTTAATTTTTCTATGCAAATTACTAATACAAAAGATGTAGAGAGCACAAGCCCTACAGATGTTCATGAAACAATAAAAGTAGCTTGCGACAGCTATACTTTAACATATGTTACCGATACGATAGCTACTGTTACTTCACAATTTAGAAGAGTATATGAGCCTTAAGTAAAATGGTTGACTTAATTGATACAGTACAAAAAACAACTTTAGACGATGCTTATATCGAATTGTTTGATGTAGAACTAAAGTATAAAGATTCAAATGGAGTTATTCAAACAGAACTTCTTCATTTAACTGATGGTTTAGAGGATCCTAATGAGTTTAATTTATGGATGCCTTATGAAACAGCCGGAACCACGGTTTGGGCACAATATTTAGCCTGTCCTATAGAAATAGATGGAATTTCCGTTGATAATGCGGGAGCAGCATCTCGACCTACTTTAAGTGTTGCAAATGTTGCTGCTATTGCAAGAATATCAGATTATGATAGTACTTTAAGTCCCTCTACTGGGGATGCTACCGCAGATGAAACAAATATTGATGCGATTCTTCAGGGATTGAATATTTCAAAAAATGAAGATGTTTTAGGCTCAATAGTAACGTATAGAAGAACTTTACTAAAAAATACTTTTATAAGGGCTAGTGATAATAACACATTTAGATGGTATCCATATGATCATGCTACAAAAACTGGAACGGGTGCAGGAATTTATATTGAAACTAATGCTCCTGCTCCAATAGAGTTTCCAGAACAAAAGTTTGTAATTGATAGAGTAGCCGGAGAAAATAGCGTATTAGTACAGTTTGAGTTAGCAAATCCTTTAGATGTACAAGGTTTGCAAATTCCAAATCGATATGTTATAGGAAAGTATTGTCCATGGGAATACAAAGGAGCAGTAACTGGTTCTGTAAAATCTGGTTGCCCTTGGAGATCAACCGGATATACAGATAAAGGAAATTTTACTCAAGGCGCAACTTATAATACTAATGATATGGTAATAAGTGGCGGACAAAGATTTTATGTTATTGGAGATCCTACTCACGCTGGAGTAGAAAGTTCTGTTGCCGCAGATAATACAGCGCATCCCGGAACTTGGGGATTAGGCCCTTGGTTTGACATAGATAATAATCCTACTACACAAGCAAATGATGCTTGTGGAAAAACTATACAATCTTGTAAGTGTAGATTTCATCCTAAAACTTCTGCAAGTGGTACTCCGGTTTATCAAAATACAGATCGTGGACTGCCTTTTGGAGGATTTCCTGGAAGTCGTAAGTTTAAGTAATGATTGAAGAAATACAACAACACTTTGAAGCATCATATCCCAGGGAAGCTTGTGGTATTATTGGAATTGTACAAGGAAAAAAGAAATGGTTTCCTTGTACAAATGTAGCAGAAAATGAAGATGATTTTATACTATCATCTGACGAGTATTTTGAAATAGTTAAGCAATGCGATATATTTGCAATTGTGCATAATCATCCAGATGCAAGTAATGAACCAAGCCCTGCAGATATAAACAACTGCAATGCTTTAGGAATACCTTACTGGATTTTTAGTTACCCAGAAATGGATTTATATATTTTAGAGCCGGAGAAAAAAAGTTATCCTTTAGTTGGACGAGAGTATGAGTTTGGCGTAAGAGACTGCTTTGAAGCTATGAGAGATTACTTAAAATCAAAAAACATAGAAATACCTCCTAGAGTTCCTTTTGAAGATAATTGGTGGGATAAGAATATTGACTATTTTTCTGATCAAATTATAGAAAAGTGGGGTGGTAAAAAAGTTTCTATGGAAGAGGTTCAAAAGAATGATGTTTTAATATTTAAAGTAAAACATGATGTGCCTGATCACTGCGGAGTATACATTGGTGATAATAATTTTTTTCATCATGCAGAAAATAGACTGTCCTGTAGAGAGCCTTTAAATAAATTTTGGATGAAAGCATTAGTAGGAGTATATAGATATGGAGCGTAAAGTATATTTAGAAGGGTCACTTGCAGAAAAGTTTGGCTCAGAGTTCACTATTTATGCAGAGTCGGTTGCAGATGTTTGGAGATGTTTAAGTGCTAACTTTCCAGAACTTCATACGTTTCTAATTGATTGCCATGAAAAGGATATAGGCTTTATTTGTAAAGTTGGCGAAAATCCGTTACAAGAGGATGAAGATTTACTTTTAAAAATGGATGAAGGAGATGTATTTATATCTCCACAACCTGCAGGTTCTAAAAGTGCTTTTGCAAAAATTTTATTAGCAGTTATAATTATAGCTACAATTTATGTTACGGGTGCTTTCGGAACGCAAGCAATGAGCTTTGGACTAACGGAAAGTGCTGCTGTAGCTGCTGGTGTACAAGCAGGAGCTATTGGAACAAGTACATTGATAGCGCTTGGTGTAGCAGTAAATTTAGCACTAATGGGGGTTCAACAGTTAATGGCCCCAGACCCTGCTGGGGATATACCGGAAAATACTCCTGAAAGTTCTTATTTATTTAGAGGCTCCGAGCAAACAATTTTAGAAGGAGATCCTGTTCCTGTTGTTTATGGAGAACTACGAGTTCCTGGTAGACCTATTGGTTTTGAACTAAGAAATAAAGAAAATGTTTATAGTAACTACTACTCAAATGGTGGATACGGATGGTATCCTGGAAGCGGCAGATATTACTCTGCAGTTTCTATGAAATAGGAAAATATAAATGGCTGAGCCCGTAAAAAGTAATCAACAACATATCTTTATTCACGATGCAATTTGTGAAGGCCCAATTGAGGGTCTTGTTTATGGAGATTCTTCTATATTTTTTAATGGTCAGCGGGTACAAGATCTAGATCCCGATGCTCCATGGACTCCTGTAAATGCTAAAATAGATTTTTCGGGTATTAGTGATACTACTGGCTCTAATATAGTGCCTGCTTTACCTATTTCTTTTACTGAGAATAATGGTGTTCCGAAAAATGATACTTTTTTACTTATAAGAAATGAAGGTATTTCAAAATCTTCAGCAACTTATTCATATCAAACTAGAGAACTAACAATTACAGGTGCAAGTGATTTTAGTGAAGTTTATCGAACATTTAATCCAACAGCGACTGCTGCTGATCAAATTAAAGTTATACCGGGAAGTTTAACAAATCCAACCATAACAAATGGGGGTACCGGTTATACAGATGAACCAAGCGTAAAAGTTATTAGATCAGGCAGTGTTGTTCCAAATGTTACTGCAACAGCTTCCATTACAGGAGGCTCAGTAACTTCAATAAGTGTCAGTGGCCCTTCTGATTTACAAGGAGTTTTTAGTTTTGAGATAAGTTCTCCGCCCTTAATTGAAGATCGTTTTATTGTACTTGCAGATCCTGTTACAAATGATATAATGTATGTAGGGGAAGGTCAGTGGACTCCTGGCTCTGCTAATACTCTTAAATTTATTCCCACTTTTCAAGATAATTTTACTCCTTGGAACAATAAACTAACAACTTCTCAATACAAAGTACAAGTATTAGAAAGTATAAAAATTAGTAGTTTTGATGTTGCTAATAATGAAATTACTATCGAACATGGCCCTACTGCGGGTCAACAAGGTGCGGGAACTTACTGTTTTACGGTATCAGGCTCTAAGCCGGGTAGCCCCGATGATGTGGACGTAGATAATCCACCCCAATCTAATAATTTTGTAGCACAGTTTCGAGGAGGTTATACCTACCAAGATCCTATTACAGAATTAAATGGTGTCGGAGGAGGTGTTTCATATACTGCAAGTGTTGGTTCTTTACCTACAAATTTATTAAAACAAATAAATTTTGATACTTGGAATAATGAAAATCCTGATGATAAATTAGAGGGCACTCTTGTTCATCCAACAGGAGATTATCCAGAAGGACAAGATATAGATTCAGAGGGCGCTCTTGAACCGATCGAAATTAATGCTAGTATGTTTGGCAGTTTGGATAGTGTGGTTCCAACTCTCGATGAGGTTCGTATTTCAATACAATATGGACAATTTCAAGCAATTCGAAAAGATAACGGAGATGAAGTTCATAATCATGCAAAGTATCTGTTTCAAATTGCAAGAAAAGCTCCTGGCTCTAATTCATTTGAAAAATATAAAGCGGTTTTTAAAACTCCAGAGGGTGCTGGACAGCCTACCATTCAGCATCAAGGAAAAGATAAAAGTCAAATTTCTTTTGAGCACTACATTGATTTATCTATTATCAAGCCTTTTGTAGATTTTAAAATACGAATTTTTCGTCTGACTCGACACAAAGGACGAGCTGTAGGATCGGGAGGAGGGGATCAACCGCCTGCTCATGATACAGATCAAGGTGATGCAACTGCTGTACTTTCAAATCTAGTTGCAATAAATAAAGATAGATTTTCTTATCCTTATACAGCACACGCGGGTCTCTTTTTAGACTCTCGTGAGTACTCAGGTGTTCCAAAAAGAAGCTATGAAATTCGGGGAATGAAAATAAAAGTTCCTCAAGGATATAAACCTAGAGAATACTCAGGTGCAGTACAAGCCAAAACAAATGATGCCGGAACTACTGCAAACTATAGTGTACCTACTTATCCAGAGTTTTGGAATGGTCAGTTATCTGACGAGCTTTATTACACAAATAATCCTGTATGGATCTTTTTAGATATTATTACAAATGATCGATTCGGGGCAGGAGAGTGGGTAAAAGTATCCGATGTAGATATATATTCTTTATATCGAGTCTCAAAATATTGCGATGAGTTAGTTCCCGATGGAAAGGGAGGCTTTGAGCCTCGCTTTACAGCTAATCTATATCTTTCAAAAGCTACGGATGTTTATAAAGTTGTAAAAGATATGGCAACTGTATTTACTTCCTTAGTTTATTGGATGGATGGACAGTTGACTACAATAATGGATGCTCCAGGAGATCCTGTTTATAGTTTTTCTAAAGCAAATGTTATTGATGGAGAGTTTACATATGAGAGCACAGGCCAAAAAACAAGAACAAATCAAGTTGTAGTTACTTGGAATAATCCAGAAATTGGATATGAAAAAGTACCTCTGATTGTAGAAGATAGAGATGACATTATTTCTTCTGGTAGAATTATAAAAGAAAATGCTGTTGCTTTTGGAGTTACTTCAGAGGGTCAAGCACGAAGATATGGAAAATGGAAGTTATTTACCGCTCAAGGCCAGACTGAACTTATTTCTTTTAAAGCATCGTTTGAAGGATTGTTTTTAAAACCCGGAGATATAATTGAAGTACAAGATGCTGCACGATATGGTAAATCTTTAAGTGGTCGTGTTTCTTCGGCAACTACTACTAGTGGAAATCATGTTGTTACTTTAGATCGCGAAGTTACTTTAGATACTACACTTTTTGATTATAAGTTAAATATTCTTGTAACAAAACCTGCTGCTTACTATATAGGCGAAGATACAATTGAAGTAGATCACGAAACAGGCGATGCTAATGATAACCAAACTTTAACAAGAGGAACTAGAATACTAAAAGCTTGGGTACGAGATGCTGCTTCCGGAAATAGAACTCTTGGAGTTATTGATTCTGAAGTTAAAGCTGCCCATGCTTTTACAGCAAGCACGGGCGGTCAGTTAATTGAACTGAACTGGAAGAAAGACTCTTTTGTTGAAACAAAAACAGTATCTGCAGTAAGTGCTGACAAAACAGAAATAACGGTTACTGGTACTTTCGATACTATACCAGAGGCTAGTTCTATATGGATGCTTGAAGAAACCGCAAAAGTTGGTGGACTGCCAAGTACATCCTCTCCGAATCATTATAAAATTTTAGGCATCTCACAGGATGATAAAAATATTTACAGTATCTCTGCGGTAGAGCATTTAAATAGTAAATATGCATTTGTTGATGATCCTGATTCAATTCTAGATATTCCTGACGATGTTTATGCCCCAGAGCCCGCTATAGTTCCTGCCCCCGCAAATGTTTTCATTCTTCAAAATTCTAACTCAAAAAGACCAAATGAAGAGCTTACAGTTGAGTGGGAATATCCTGAGTTTGATACAAGCGGTAAGCCTACGAGTAGATTTTTAGACAGTTTTGAAATCTTACATACAGTTCCTGATAGAGAAAATACTTTTAATTTAGGAAAAAATGCAAGACGCTTCTCATTAAGAGATGTGCCGGATGGCACATATATGTTTAGAGTGCGTGCTATTTCTGTTTCTCAGCACAAATCTGCATGGACTTCTTCTCGATACGTAGTTGAAGATCCTTTTGACGATAACGTAAATAGAAATAAAGGAATACAGACAGAGGGGTTAGCTTCGAGTATTCCGTTCATAACAAATGAAAGTGCCGCACAAGGAAACTTTAGAGGCGTATTTGATTCAAATGTTGGAGCCTTTAATGGTAGCAGTAATACTGACGGGTATAAAGTTGGAGATTTTGTTCTAGATTCTTCTAATGTTTATTATTATCTGCCTAGTAGTGGTACTGCAACTAATATTAGTACTTGGAAACCATATCGAGGCGGGATATTTAAATTTAGAGAGGATACAAATCCTGTACTTGCTC
>Ga0160423_10002850_pt1 | contig 14412 bp, 10 predicted proteins | sample CRUFie14St8metaG_FD_108191 | JGI IMG/M metagenome (GOLD analysis project Ga0160423, IMG submission 108191) | Marine microbial communities from the Costa Rica Dome - CRUD Field 142mm St8 metaG | ecosystem: Environmental > Aquatic > Marine > Oceanic > Photic zone | place: Costa Rica: the Eastern...
CAGCGCTGCAGGCCGCGAGCCGGCAGGAGCTCGAATACGCCGCCGCAGGCGCACGCGGTGTCGTCCTCGGTCACGACCGGCACGCCGCGGCCGAGCCAGGCCGCAGCGAGCTCGGCCTCGGCCGCCTCGCGCGAGACCCCAACGCGGTCGTTGGCGGCGTAGACGCGGATGCTGGCCGCCGGGAGCCTGCGGCGCGGAGCGCCCACGTCAACGTCGGGCGCGCGGCGGGAGGCAGGAGCCTCTCGCCGCGTCGCAGCGGCGAAGCGCGGTCGCTCTTCCATGAACCGGCCGAGCCGCATCTGGGCGTGGTGCAGCTTCTCCCGCGCCTCTCGGGCCTCGAGCGCCCGCATCAGGTCACCGGGCGAGCGCGGACGCCCGACGCAGCGCCGCTCGGCATCCCGCGACGCCCGCTCCGCGCGCGCCAGCCCATCCGAGGCCCGGGCCGACGCCTCGGCCAGCAGCGCCTGCATCGAGCGTTAATGCGCGGCGCATGCAGCGACCCTTGACAGCCGGCCGGAATGCTCGTTGAGGGCGCTGACCTGAACGGCGCCGCGTGTGGCCGGTCGCCGGGCGGCTCGGCGCCCGTCGTCGAGCTCGGCGACGCGCCCAAGCGGCTGACCTGGCTCGAAGTGGGCTTCCGCGCCGCTGAGGCCATGGCCCACGGCCTCGCGGCGGCTCTCGACGACCAAGGCGTGCAGCTCGGGCCGTGGACCGGCGCGCGCAGGCCCACGAAGGTGCTGCTGCGCTCGCAGTGCAGGTTACTGGCGATCGAGGTCAGGCCGCTGGCAGCCTCGGGCGGCGGCGGCCCGACAACCAGCCTAAAGCTCGCGGTGCCGCGCTTGAGCGAGGTCGAATGGGATGAGGTCGTGGCGCCGTCCATGCAGGACGTGATCACCGACGCCGAAAACGTCGCCATCGAGCTGGCGCGCGACGGCCGCAGAGTCGCGCGCACGCGGCTGCCGGGCGAGTACACCGTGCGCTACGCCGCCGGCGACCTGGCGGTGGCCCGAGTCCTGCGCGTTCGACCGAAGCACACCTGGATGGTCAGCAACCCCGAAGTGCGCGCGCTGGACGACGTCCGCGCGCCAAGCGCCGACGACCTCGCGCTGAAAAGCGCCACGCATTTGGGGTTGCGCATTCTGTCGTGGCCAGACCGCACGGAGCTGGATGACATCTCGCGGACTCATCACGGCGAATATTTGATCGCATACAAAGTGAGTGCAGGCCGCGCGGTCTTCACGTTTGAGCGCCGTTTGAGCGTGATCGACTCGGAACCGCCCGAGATCGAGCTCCTGCTCCCCTCGTGCATCGGGGCAGCGCCCGGCTCGAAGGTGCAGCAGCCGTCAGGCAGGGACGTGATCGTGACAAACGGGCTTCTTCAAGGAATCGACATCGCTCACGAGCGTCTGGGCCCCACGAACGCCATCGACAGCTCGATCGGGGGCACCTGGAGGGTGACCTACACGGCGGCCGACGCAGCGGGAAACACGGTCGTCGCCCATCGAGTGGTCGTCGTTGACGTCTCATCCGCCGAGCTGCCGACGGCGTACCTGCAGGTCTACGACAGCAACGGCCGCGTGCTGGCGCGCACTCACGCGGTGCGGCAGCAGGCGACGCCGACGTGGAACACCCGAGTCGCCATCCAAGCCGACGACCTGCAATGGACCGCAGCGGTCTTCGACGTGCGCAGGCCGTCGTGGAGCGCCACCACGGTGCTCGTGCGGGGCAGCGAGACCGCCTCCTTCGCAGGCGGCGTCGTCAACTACACCATCGACGACGAGGACACCATACTGCTCGTCCGTGGCGCTTCGCTGGATGTCACTGCGTGTTCTCAGGAGTTCCGGACGCTTTCCGATCGAGTTCAACTGACGCGCAGTGCGGCCGAGGACGCTCTGGTTCTAGTCGCCGAGCATTTCAGGCTTAGAGACGCACGCATTCGTGAGCTCGAACGAGCGGTCGAGAATCCCTCGACCGACGCCCTGCTGCGACACAGCGGACTTCGATCGACAATCGTCGAGATCGAGGTGGGTGTCCAATTCCTCGTCGACTCCTCGTTCCTCACGAGCTCTTGCTCCTCATCGGGGCCATCCACATCCTCCTCGTCCTCGGCCTCTGCACCCTCCTCGGAACCCTCCTCGGCACCTGTTTCATCGGCCTCGGCCTCGGCCTCATCGGCCTCATCGGCCTCGGCCTCGGCCTCCTCGTATGCGTCGGCGTCGGCGTCGGCGTCGGATGACGCTGCGTCGTCACTGGGCTGTTAATTAGCTGCCGCTACGTTTCAACCAGTTGAGCGTAGCGTTCTCGTCCGTCGTAATTCGGACCAGGAAAACACGCGCGTGTGGCAAGGGCTGCGCCGCTGGCTTCACGAGGTACAGGCCAGTCGCGCCAGACCTCGCAAGCCGCCGAATCACCACGAAGGAGCCCGGTTCGTGCGTCGGTGCGAACGGAACCACCGTATCGTCGGCGAAGGCGGCTCTGAACTGGAGCTCCACGCCGCCCACAATGAAGCCGACCGTGCAGTTTGACAAGGCATGCTCGCCTGCGTGCAGACGAGCGCGTGCGGCGACGTCGTCGATCATTTGACAGAATCTCGACGACATTCTTCTTGTTTTTTCTGCTGTCCATGCTGGGTGCCCCAATCAGTCCTGCTGCCCAAATTGTAACTTGTCGGGTCGTATCTCGGGGAGTTCGGCGCGCGCACGCGCCCAGCCGGCAACAGCTAAGTGAGCTCATGATTCCACTTGAGTTCGCTCGCTTCGATACCCTGCGAGATAATCTGCGTCCATTTTAAGGTGCTACCCAGAGCTCACAAACCGACCCCAAGCCAGCTGAGCTGAACATCAACAACGTTTCCACGCAAGAAGAGCGTTTCTTCGCGGGCAAGTCATGTTTTCAATACCGGCAGGCCAGTGGGTACTTGTTCGTGTTGCCCAATCGGTGACTTTGAACGAGGCGACGGAGCACGCGGCCGATCTCGTGGTGCTCCCACCTCCTGGGCCCGGGGGGCTCTTGAAGAGCCGAGCGTATTGGTTCTACAACACGGGCGATCAGCAAATCATCCTTAGCCTGGAGGACCGGCACCTTGGCGGCGAGTCCCTGGTCCCAACGGATTGGCGCGCGGAGGGCGGATGGGGGTCAAACTTTGCCCTTCACGACGCCGACGAGCACTTTTGGCGGTGGCTTGAATCCCGAGGGGCCATCATTGACTTCGAAAAGGAGCGCATCGCGCCTGGGGATCCGAACTACGCCTTTTTGTATGCCAAGCGCAAGCCAGCTCGCGCGTACCTGCCCCCAGCACTGGACCAAGGCGCAGTTGAGGTGCAATCCAGGAAACCCTCGTACAAGTTCGTGAGATCCGAAGACGGCGCCACCATGTTGGACCCCGTGGCCCTTTCGGAATTGCAAACGGCGAATACTTACATCCGCTTTCACGATGGTGTCCGATCCCGCAGTCTCGAGGCATGGTTCGATGTTCTGTCCGAGTTCAGCAAAGACCCTCCACTGGATGCAACGCGCGCCGAAATAGAGAGATCGATGGACAATTTGTCATGGATCGATGATCCATCTGGAGGATTCGATATAGACATACGCGAAATAATCAATAAATTCTGGTCGCTTTTCTGGATCGCCATCGGAAGTGATTTCTCCTCAACAAGACTTGAATTTAATCATTCCTGGAATGATAACCTAACGGGCGACGGGCCATTGGCCTACATCACAGAGGCTCTTCAGGATCCCACAGATAGAGAATTTTACCTCACGCCCGTCGCTTATGAAGCCGATAAAAGAGGAAACCCCTCGACATGGTTCCAGATCTTGGACTTATTCAGCGTAAACAAACCGCGCTCGGCATCGTATGCCGATGTGGTCGATGCGATGAAAATTGTAGAGTGGAGAGCTTACATTTCCGATGGCATATATGGGGGGGATTATTATAACTCTCAAAAGTTGAAATTCCTTCTCGGGGAAGCTATGGGCATAGAACTTGATTTCTGGGATCTAGGGACCGATTGGAACACCCTGCTAACAGGGGATGGAATGTATACGTATATCACAGGGACGATGCGAGAACGTCCAACCCAGTTGATGCGATGGAGCGCCAAGATGTTGGGCGGCGAAGCAGCTCGCTCTTATCAGGCCATGGTGACCCGAATCCACGAGATATACGGGTTTACTGGTGAGATGACGCCAATCGGATATGCCACGAAACATGCAGTTCAGGGCAAAACAAGCTGCATACGTTGCTACGTGAATACGATCGAGGAGGCTCGGGCTCTGGCAAAGGCAGGTATGTCTTCCAAGATGGGCGCGGATCTCCGCCGCATCGGTCGGACCGTTCCGCAGATTTACGACGACCTGAATCCGGAGGATCCGTACAGCCTCGGGCGTCATTTCCAAAACCAGACACATCCATTTTCGGTGTCCCTCGCGTCCTTCTCCCAGGCCGATGTACTGACACAGGATAACGGCGAAATGCATGCCTACCTGCCAGTCGAGTTGGGCACCCAACATGATGATGGGACCTCTCGCACTCAACATGATGAGACCTCTGGGGTGCAATGGGAAGGAGGAGACCATTGGTTCGATTTCTCGCGAAACACCTACTTCGAGGCGTACGACGAAAACAGTACACTTTGCGGCACTTTGATCAGGTCTCAGGTCGATCAAATGGCACAAGGTACTGTGTCGTACGAACAGATTGTCGACGGGCCATTGCCTGAAATGCATGGCTATATAGAAGGCATTTCGGCGGCGAGAGTATATGCGGAGAGCGCCGAGCCAGTCGCGGGGAACCGTGGTGATGGGCGCGGCGCGGTGTTTGAGATGATAGATGGGGTGGACGGGGTCAGTATAGGTATAGAATTCTCACGGAACCTAGTGATTGGCACTTCGTACAGCGTTGGCGATCAGTACGATCTCACCTTCCCGGGAACGACCGCCAAGTACCGCGCAACCATCGCTGAAACATATGACGTGTACCACCGATTTCAATTCCATCAACTACCTTCAGTAACGAAAACACCCGAACGCGTGTATGCCGCGCGCAGCTCTGCAAAGCAACTAGCCGAGCTGGCCAATATCGTCGCCACCAAGGCGGACTTTGAGTCGTTCTTCCCATCGGCCAGCAACTTGAGCGATGAATTGTTTACCGGAATCCGGGCTTTCAGCCAACTTGAGTTACGGCAGCTACGTGTGGCTGGACTCGGTGTAGGCGATAATCCATTCGAGTACGATCCTGATCTTTCCGTCAACACACCGCGAAACCGACCCGTCACGGAGTTCCACCATACGACCGGGGCATGGGTGTTGCCGGGAACGTTGAAAATCTTCAGTAGAGATGCCAATGGCAACTGGGTGTATTGGCTTAGGGGCAACTATGCTGATAGCCCCGATCAATATAACCCCTTTTTCTGCCCAAACAGTGCCGGGGATGCCTACCCCGGCGAAAACGTCCCAAGGTTCTTTGAGAACGCCAACGGATCCGGTGGTTTCTTCGCAATTTCAACAAACCTACAGGGTGAGTTTGCATATTCGTCTGATCCCGGAACCGCGGAATTCCGGGGGCAACTTGAGGAATTTGGCATCGGTAAATTCTACGTGGATATCTTTGACCACAACCTAGACGATATAACCCTTTTACTTGCCAGATACAAAGACGAGCGGCTTCGGATCGTGCATTTGCACGACCAGATTGAAATCACGCATGAGCATCCGACGCTCGTGTTCACGACCTCATCGGGCCAAGAATTGATGAAGGTGGACTACCGCGACGCCCGTGACAACTCCGATTTGGTTTGGAAATTCGATCCCGACGCGACCGGTCTATATTTGGACGGCGTGCCAGCGCACATCGGGGACGCGTACCCAGTAGTGCAGTTATTCGGGAAAGACATTCTCATCACCACACCCCAAGAGAACTTCAGCGACTTCATGTCCGACTGGGCCGCTCAAGAGATCACGAGTGGTGCATGGTTTCACATTTCCCAGGTCGAATTCATCAGTGACGATGAGTCGGGTGACAAGGTCGAAGTAAGCATCCAAAACTCGGCTGGCGTGACCTCAACCACGCAAGTTCCCGTTCAGACTTTCCTGCCTTTGAGCGGCGAAATGCCGACCAGTCGAGAATTCACGATGCTGGGCGATGCCTATCGGGTGCCTGTGGAGGTAGCGTTTTCGTGGCCCCCAGCAATCCGAGAGAGGACATCGGAGTTCTTGATCGAGTACGAGCACGCGGACCCAGAAGGCTGGATACAGGGTTTAGGGCGCCTCGAGCTACGGATAGGCACGCAATTTGGATGGACGCACACGATTATGACGACTATCCATCATGAGCCAAGTGTGCACGTATTTAAAACCGGCAAAGGCCTGCTGTATGAGGGGGACGAATACGATCCCCAAAACCCACCGTTGCATCTCGCGCTGCTGCTTCTGTCGTCGAAGGACGGGCAGACACCTGGCTTTCAGGTCGAATCGTCGGCTGAGGGAGACGTCCTTGTCGTAAACATCGGCGAGCAGGCTGGCGAAAGACTTCGCGATTACGATCTGTCGTCCGTGATTCCGCCGTTGCGAAGGCCGGGCCAGCCGGAGTTCCGGCTCCAGATATACGGTCACGTTACAGAGCCAGCGAAGCTTCCTCCTTCGTGGTGGTCCCTGCAGGTCGCTGGGAGCTCCACGTACCTCCTCGCCAGCCAGATAATCAGATCCGGCCCCACGGGGGCAAATCGCATACGCCTCGCACCGGAGAGCGAAAGCCTGACCATCACTGATTGGACACAGGGTCTGGACCTATCGCAGGTGGTCCTCAACCCACGAAAAAAGATGAGTCTCTCCATCCATCTGGACGGCGTGGCTTCCACCATCCCAACTTCCGAAGAACTACCCTCCACGGATTATTCCTGGGAACCACTTGAGGTACACGTGGCCACCGCACGCGAGCTGTTGCTTACATCGACAATTCCGGCGACGATAAGCGCACCGACGAACTCCGTCCTGTGGTACAAATCCGACGTGGATACGCAACTGATCACCAACTTCGGCGACTTCGTGGATGCCAGAATTCTGCTGACCACGGCGACGACTGGGCCTCTGGCCGAAGCCGACATGCCAACGTCCGGCAATATGTACATCGACGAGGACGTGCACTTTGCATCGGGTGGAGCGTTCGGTTTGCGCCTCATAAAGAAGGGAGAGGCGGGGACGGTCCACTTTCACGGCAAATACCTTAGGGACATGCGACTCTCGCAATTCGACGGCGACGTGGTTCTCCATCACACCAGCCCGATTGTGGAGCACGCGGTGTGGGTCACGGGAACGCGATCCATGGACTACAAGGGCTCTCAGATACCAGTGGCGGATACCTATGTTTGGAGCAACGACACGACGAACCCCGCATACAGCATCCACGCGACTGAAACCGTCGAGCACGGGCACTTCGCCGGGGTCAGCAATGGTTTGGCCATCGTATATGATGGGGGCCGGTGGCAGTTCGTGCACCGCGGAGAGTGGATGGCGCAGGACATGCCTAGAACGACGCACTCCTCCACTGTGACGTTTGACGGGTCCGGTTCGGGCCTGCGCGCATCGAGACTCCAAGGGTCCAACTACGAGTGGCGCGATGCCCCGGAAATGCAGCAAAACATCGTCGCGGGCGAGATACACCTGACCCAGGACGCAACCTTCCAGAGAACGTCTCAACAAACGTCTCATCTGAGGTATGCGTTTCCCAGCGATACCTACTACGACACCGGGTTGATACAGTCTGAGATTGATCAGGGGGGCTACACCGCAACAATCTCTGATGAATACGAATCTGGTGGGCGCGTCTGGCAAATCATTGAGACGACCTACGGGGATTACGAGATCGTGCTGGACCAAAACAACACGACCACGAACGGTGTGAGCTGGACCAAAATCGACGGAAATAGATATCCGTACAGGACCCAGGTGGCGTACAGACTCGTACCGGAAGCAAAAAACCCAAACAAAGAGTACGACACCCCATCTGGACTAGGGGGATCCGACCCGGAAGCGGCAGGAATAGGTCGCATGACCCTGCTATCACACTTCAGTGGACAATCGAAATTCCGGCCAGCGATCCATGTGCCAGGGGTGCTGGAACTGGAACAGGAGTCCGTCACCATCAAGGCTGGTCGGTATTGGGTCGTTGAATACGGATCCGAGACGGCCGTGCCCCGGGAATGGCAAGATCTGGCCGCCGACGATGTAGAGGTGCACGTGCAGCAAAAGACCTTTAACGTGCGCGAGCTGGACGGAAGCAGCGTGACGTACGGACACGAGCCACACGACAGCATTGATTCACGGGTGCTGGGCTACTACGAAAGGGACATCGTGGCATGGTCAGATCGCCGCGTGCCTGCCAGCGAGTGACGAACGGAACCACCGTATCGTCGGCGAAGGCACCAAAAAAAGCGATAAAAGCGCATTCATGAGTTTCTCTGAGTAAGTAATCACTTAGAGCCTTCGCCGGCGCCGTCAGCCACGCCTTCCTCGCCGCTATCCTCGACGTCCAGCTCCAGATCATCGCCCTCGGGAAGTGAGGGCATCGAAAGGCTGGGCATTGTCCGCATCAGCTTATCGAGCTCGCGTGCGACAAACCTTGCGCCTTCGCCGCCGTCCTCCTCCTGTGCGGTGCGCGCGGCGTCGGCGGCGCGGCGGAGGGCGGTCTCGGTCAGACCCTCGGCCAGCGCACGCGCGCGGATGTTTGCTTCCTTCTCGATCTCTTCTCGCGCGTGATCGCTGTCCACAAAAATCTCGATCGGTTTGATCTCCAGCAGCTGCGGCTTGTAGAAATCGACACCCGAAAATCGATCGTTAAAGCGCTGAAGCAGGTGAACTGGCAGGATGGGCTGTGTTTCAAGTACTTTTTCCAATTCTTGGCGACACTTCAACAAAAAATCCTTGCCTGACGATGTCCTGTCGTTGATCGGCAGGCTTAACTCGACGGAGATGGATCGCGCGAGTTGGCCGAAATGGATCGCAGCAACTCGATGCGCCTCCTGCCGCTCGTTCACGCGCAGAAACTCTTGGATCGTGGTGATGATGCCGGCCACCAGATTCAGAACGCCGATTGCCGCCGGAGCGTAGGCTTGCAACGGCTCGGGTAGCGTTGTTTGCGCGAAATTGGCCGTGCCGGTCAGTGTACTCAGGTTGATGACGGGAAACGTTAGATGCAAGTTAAACTTGCGCGTTTCCGCGTGGGCCTCGCTGTGGAGCAGCCGGTAGCTGAACGCTAGTTCAGCCCAGCATTTCAAAATTTTCTCCGATTGAGGGTGCCATATTGGCGCCGCCGTCTTCTCCGAATCGTCCATGGCTTGGTTGAGTCGCGCATTCACCACCGAAAGTCAGGTCCGTATGAGTATACTATTTCTTCTCCCGATTTGAGTGGAAAAACGTTGACGAGAACTGGGCGCTGGTCGTCGAGCACGACGGCGTTGGCCTCACGAGAGTGGTTGGCGAAGGACGCAACCGAGCGCTGCCATGTCTCGTCAATTACACCGTCGCCCCACGACCACAAGTACGAGCCATGCTTTTCGCTGCGCACGGCGGCGCGGGAGTGCGGGATCAGCTCTCGCGAGCGCACAGGCAGTCTGATTGCTCCGGCCGCGCAGTCACGGATTGCGAACAGGCCCAGTCCATGAATTTCCGACTGCCTGATGGCGACGCCCATGTCGTGGGCCACGTCGAGGTCAAGGTAGTCGATGGAACGCCCGCGATATGCTGCAGGTGCGCCGAGCCTGCGCGCCGTGGCGGCGTTGGCGGCGAGGATTTGTGCGGTGAGCCCGTCGGCGTCGGCCGGCGTGGCGCCGCCCTCGATGAGCAGCCGCACGTGTGCCGGCGAGCGGTCGCCAAATGTCTTCTGGTCAGCTTTCAATCTCTCGTTTTTTCTTTTGACCTCGAACCAATTGACGCCGCCCTTTCCGTCAAGGACGGCGATATCGGGCGCGCCCGCGGCCCGCTGGCGGTCGCTGCGGCGCACGTGGCGCGCGTGCTCGACGCGGCTGGCCCGGACGATCCAACCGGGGAAGCGGAGATCGCGCTGCCCGAAGAGGCAAAGCTCGGCGTAGTCCTGTCCCAGGAGCGCCACGTTGCCCCTGTGCCATACCCACAGCACGTCCGAGGGCTCGGAATCGCGCGGCGGCTCGAACCCGCCCGCTGGTGCCATGGCCAGAGCCTGCGGCATGGCCGCCACCTCGAGCGCGACGCGTAGCTCGCCGTCGGCGAGGGCCGCCGACGCCCTTCGGAGCCTTCCGCCGCCCGCCCATCCGCGCGGGAACGCCGCCGGGGGCAGGAGCTCCGAGAAGGGGCCGCTCTCGAGCTTGGCGGCGGCCAGGATGACGCGCGGGGCGCGGGCGACGGCCCGTGCCGAGGGTCGGTCGGTCCGGTAGACGGAGCCGTCGTGCGCGCGCCTCGCGGTCCTGGGCGGCGCGGGCCGTTGGATCGCCACCGCGAGCGCGGCCGGGGGCGCCCAACGGCCCGCCGAGATGCCGCGCGGGTGTCTGCGCGCGCTTTGGGCGGCCAGCGCGTGCTGGGCGACCAGCGCCTCTGTTTGCATGGGGCGGGCGGTGGACTCCTCTCTGTCTGAGAGCGCCACGGAAAAAAATGCGCCGCAAGTACAGACGATGTCGTCGCGCCTAACGTATGCCTTGCTGGGCTACGCCGCTTTGTGGCTGCTTTGGTTCGCGCGGATCGATGACCTCGACCGGCGGTCCGCGCTCTGGACTGCCCTGTCGCTGCCCCAAATCGCGCGCGCAAGCCCGCGCCCGTGGACGTGGCCCAAGATGGCGCTGCGCGTGCTGTCGCTGCCGCTGCGGCCGGCCTCCTACTACAGTCGCATGAGCGAGGGGGCGAGCTACACGGCCGATCTTTACGTGCGGGACCCCCGGCTCGCGCGGCAGTTCGGCTCGAAGCTGTTCTGGCAGCGCACGCTCGTGGCGGCCGGGCTGCCGCACCCGACGCTTTACGCCTACCGCAGCGCCAGCGGGCGCGTGGTGGTCGTAAAGCGGATGCAGCGCCGTGGGCTGTACGTGCTGAAGCCGGTGTACGGCGGCTTTGGGCGCGGCGTGCGGTTGGTGACGGGCGCCGAGGCGATGCGCGCGCTCGCATCGTCGCGCAGGGAGGTGCTGGTGCAGCAGTACTTGGCCGAGTGCGACCCTGGTCGTCCGCCGCGGCATTTCCGTTGCGTCACGCTGGTCGACAGCCCGAGGGCCTTCAGCGTTTCGGAGCTGCGGGCCAAAAGCCCCCACCATCTGGCGTCGGACCTCGACGCGGGCGCGTCGGCGCGCATCTGCCCGCTCGGGCGGTGCGCGTCCCTGACGGTCGCCGAGCAGCGCGAGCTGGACGGCGTGATCCGGCGGCTCGCGCGGTTGCACCGGCGCCGGTTCCCGGGTCTGTTCGCCGTGGCGTGGGACGTGATGCTGCACTGCCGCGGCGGCCGCGCCGCGGCGCACGTCCTCGAGGCGAAAGACTTCAGCGGCGTTTGGGCGCACCCACACACGAGTCTGGAGGCGGAGCGGCGCGGCATGATCCGGGAATTCAAGCGGCGGCTCCGGCTGTTCCACGGCCAGCGTGCCTGACCAGCAGCAGCGCGAATATTGCCGCCGCAAACGCGAAGTTGTTCCACGGGTGCATGGCGACGCCGCGAACGCCGGGGCCTACGAGCGCGCGGTAGAAGGTTCGACCGGTGAGCGCCGCGATGGGGGCGCTCCAGCCCTTCCCGCCGTCGAGCACGAACGCCAAGAGCCCGAAGGCGGCGTAGGACACGGCCCAGTGCGCTTCGTTCAGGCGCATGGACAGGAACGCGCGGCGCAGGTCGAGGACCAGCGCCGTGGCGGCCGCTGCGGCCACTACCTCTCTGACCTTCATTAGCCTGACTCGGCCGCCTACCGCGTCTGCTCTGGAAGCGGCGCAGGTTTTCTGGGCCCTTGCCACGCGTAGTCCGCCAGGTGCGCGGCGATTACGATGGCGACACACTCGGCGACGAAGCGGGCCCCAAGCTTGCCGTCGCGACGATGGACCAAATACCATCCGGCCAAGTGGAAGAACAGGTCGAAGACCGAATTGATCAGGGAGTCGCCGCGGTACTTCATGTGGCCAAATGCAATTGATTCGAGCCATCGCGCGGCCCGAATGCCACCCGCGCTGTTCTCCCAGAGCTCAAATGCCGTGTGAAGAACAACGGGCAAAACAGGACTGCGGCTGATGGATCGCAGCGCGCCGCCCGAGAGGAGGTGAAAAAACGACCAGAATTCGACCCAACGCGGACCGTCTGGTCGGTCGTCCGGGCTGATTGCCTGCATCCACGCGAACAGCTGTCTACGGATCATGGTGTGGTATCTCCTTTTTAGCAACGCGCATTATCTACCGGCGGCCCCGCAACCGTTGGTCAGTCAGCCTTTCGAGGTGACCGGGATCGAGCTTGCAAAGCTCGGCCAGCCGGCGCTCGCTCTGGCTTAGACGGCAGAACTCGGCGTTGTCAAGTGTATGGTTGTAGGTGCCGAGCAGGTGATCGGCGCCTGGGACGACGATGTTGTAGTTGCCCTTGCGATCGCCCTTGATCAGGTGGTGCAGCGTGTGGTTGCGGAACAGCCATCGGGTCAGAAAGCTGTCGAAGCGCATCGATTTGATGCCATGCAGCCCCGGCCCGGGCATGGGGTCCCCCTCGGCGGCGTGGAACAGCGGGTGCAGGGTGTTCCACGCGAGCGTGTAGGCGATGGACAGCGCCGCGGCGATCGCGCCAACGCGCCGCGTGTCGCTGGGCGCGCCCACGAGGCGCGTCATGGCCTTGCCCCCTGCGAAGAGCGCCGCAAAGATTGCTAGCGTCTCGCGCCACGTGAAGTAGAGATTTTCTCCCTCGTGGCGCTTGACGCTCATGTCGTTCTGCACATCGCGGTGGTGGGCGAGGTGGTCTCGGCCTATGGGATTGCCCTCGGTGTGCATGATGAGTCGGTGGCCGACCCACTCCCCGAGCGTGGCCGTCAGGTACCACGCGGCGGCCTCTCGGGCGATTTCGCGGTAGCTCGACATGGTTTCTGGCGTGTAGGGCTAACTAAACTCGCCGCAGATTTCGGCGGAAAGACGACGGCCGGCCATCGACGCTCGCTGGTTGCAGGCACACCCGCCGCGAAACGGCGCCCTATCTCGGGTCCGAGCGTTAACGCCACGCCCGCGCGAGACCGACGGGGCGGGTGGCGGGTGCGTTAACGGCTCGGGTTGGACAGACATGGTCATTCTCAGCAGCCAATCAGAGAAGAGGAAGTCACACCGGGGTCACGTAGTCTGAGATTTCTGGAGGCTGAGCACTATGAGGCCGGACCCGAGACTCAGGCGTTCCAAATTTAGAACCCGATGAACGCCTCTGATTGGCCCGCGGTTCCCCGCGTTAATGCCAGGCCCGTCGGTTGAGGGCGGCGAGCGGGCGCATGGAGGGCGGCGAGCGGCCGAGCCAGCCGTGCGCGATCTGTCGGGAGGCGGCGGGCGCCAACGGGGACGCGTGGGTTCTCGGCTGCTCGCACACCTTCTGCGGCGGCTGCATCGTGCCTTGGCTGCGGCGCAGGTCGGCCGGGGGCCGCTGCCCGCTGTGCCGGGCGGTTTGCGCCAGCAGCATTGCCCGCATCCGCCTGCAATGGCCCGACGAGGAGTGGGGCAGCGGGGGCGACAGCAGCGAGGAGGGCGAGGAGGGGGTGGGGGGGTTGGGCCAAATCCGCGTGGGCATCGACCGCGCGGGGCGCCTGTACCTCATGGGCGGTGACAGCGACGACCAGAGCTCGTCGGCGGGCGGCGAGTACATGCTCGTGTCGGCGAGCGAGTCGTCTTCCTCGTCGGACGAGGACGGCCGCGAGGTGGACTACCCGAGCACTCCCACCTCGGGCGACAGCGACAGTGAAAGGGACAGCGACGATGACAGCGACGGGGACAGCGACGGGGACAGCGACGGCGTCGGCGGCATCAGCGGCCACAGCCGGAGCTATGGCGGCCACGACCGCGTCCATCTTGGCCATTCCACGGGCCCCCACCTTGGCGCGCGCGCGGTTGCGCCGCCAAGGTGGGGGCAGGAGGGGTCCCGACCGGAGCTCCCGCGGGATCCCCGGGGCCAGGAAGAAAGCCCATCGTCGCGCCGATGCCGGCAGGCGCGGCACAACCGCGCGGCGCGCCAGCTGCCGGCCGTCCGGGCGCTGCGCGACGCCTTCTGGGCATCCCGCGACCGCGAGGCGGAGCTGCGGCGCAGCGTGGCGCGCGAGACGACGCGGCTGCGCAGGTCGCTTCTGGAGGCCACGCGGGCGCGCAGCCGCGCCGAGCGCGCCTTTCGCGATGCTGCCGAGGCGGCGCTGTCTCGAGGGCGGACACTTGGCGACACGTAAAAGACACATGGATCCCATGACAGACAGACAGACA
>Ga0160423_10002852_pt1 | contig 14409 bp, 14 predicted proteins | sample CRUFie14St8metaG_FD_108191 | JGI IMG/M metagenome (GOLD analysis project Ga0160423, IMG submission 108191) | Marine microbial communities from the Costa Rica Dome - CRUD Field 142mm St8 metaG | ecosystem: Environmental > Aquatic > Marine > Oceanic > Photic zone | place: Costa Rica: the Eastern...
ACATCATACGTTCATACCTACGTGAAAATACCCGATCCCATCAGAACTCGGAAGTCAAGCGCGTGTGGGCCTCCTTAGTACTACCGTCGGTGACGAGGTGGGAATCGGAGGTGGCGTATGTTTTTTTTTTTCTACTCTACATGGAAAAACTACTCTCTACTGACGAGCGCGTCCGACGAGAGACCTTATTTTTTTTGGTGCTCCGAAAAGAACCAAGATCGATTCCCCGCGAAAACAAAACAAACGGCTCGCACAGAGAAGAGGGGAACCAAGCCAAGCCTTCGCCCTCCTGGCGACGAGACGAGACGAGACGAGCGCCGCAGGGAGGGAGGGGGACCACAAGATCGAATCCCTGCGAAACGCCAATACTCAAAATTCTTTTCGTTCGAGTTTGTTGTTCTCCTGGTGTACACAATACTTTGATAATAATGATAATGTTTCAGACACGCCGCTACTCGAGCAGCGAGGCGACCATGGGGATGATCTGGCTCCCTGGGAACCGGCCCAACCTTCCAGCAGCCGCGGCGACCTCATCAAAGCGGACGACTGCGTCCGAGGATGGCCCAAACCCCTCGATCCTCGTCAGGGCCTGGCAACTCTCCCTGTATGACTCTGAGGGCGCCCAGGGCAGCTCGATTGGCTCCTTCGGCACGCAGTCCCGCATCGTGGGCTCCCCCGCCACGTTCACGCAGTCGGCGACCGGAGCGAGGGCGAACGGAACCGGCTCGTGGGAGTGGTCCAGTATGAACTCAGCGGGAGTGCTGTGGTCCCCGGTGCAGCACAAAAAGTACTTCACCGCTCCCTCGCTCCTCTGCTCCTCAGCCCACAGCTTGGCGATCAGCTGGCCGACCATGGCGTCGCACGCTGCGATCAGATCCCTCTTCAGGTCCACGTCGCCGTCGTGTCCGGCGTCGTCCGTGCACTTCACGTGGAGAAACCCCATCTTGTGCTTTGCGTCTTGACGGGAGAGGGCCGCCGCGATGGCGTCCACTTTCGGGGTAAGCTTGGTGTGGTAGTCGCCCGTCGCGCCGGGGGCCTCGACCACCTCCATGCCGACCGAGGCGCCGATCCCGGCGATGACCTTTGTGGGCGCCACCATGCACGCCCCAAAGCCGTGCCTGTCGCGAAAATCCTCCACGTCCAAGAGCTCCCCGCAGCCCCTCAGCAAAACGCAATTGGCGGGGCTCTTCCCCTCGCGAGCCCTCTCCAGATTGATCGGGTGGTCCCTGAGCATCGACCTCATGGTGTCCGATACCTCGTTCACGACGTCGGCTGTCCGGGCGGCGCGCTCCGTGCCGTCCGTCGGCGCGGCCCTCAGCAAGGGCAGGTTGTCCTTCAGAGGGTCCGTGCTCGTTATTCGGTCGCACAGGCCTGGCCCCTCGACGACAAGCCCACACCGGTGCTCCGTTGCGTACTTCACCCTCACCACGTTCTCAGGGAAATTGGGCAGCGCCGTGCCGTCCAAAAACGCGCACAGCAAGGGCCCCTCTTTCTCAAAGTTACGGTCGCACCTCCTCCTATTGACGACGCCCGTGTCCTCGTCCAAGGTCGCAAAGTTGCACTTGAAGGCTATCTCACCTGGCTTCATGGTCAGGCCGGCCCCAAGGCTCTCGAAGCATCCCCTGCCGCGGTAGAATTCTCGAGGGTCGTAGCCAAACATGGACAGGTGCGCGGTGTCACTGCCGCAGGCGAGGCCGGGTTCAACCGGGTCGCACATCCCGTTCGCTCCTGCCCTCGCCACGAGGTCTAAGAACGGCGTAAACGCTTCCATGAGCGGCGTCTTGTTGGCGTAGCGGGACACGGAGAGGTCCCCGACGCCATCGATCTGGACCCAAACCAATCGCTTGCTTGGTCCCCCCATGCTTCCCCCTACCTTCGCTTCTGAAACTCTTGTTTTTTTTTTTTTTTCGCTTTCTCCGGGGGGAACGATGATCAGCTTTGAGGCTGGCAGCGAGCACACGTTAAGCGGTACCGTACTTGAGAGCGAGCGGTGGCCGGAGGCGGTAATGGCGTTTTTGGCGCGGCAATTGTGGCGGGAAGTGGCGGGAAGTGGCGGGAAGACCCGGCCTGCCTTGAGGGCGCTGAGCTACCTCGCCACCTGGGGAAACGGTGACCTGGGAAGGCTGGGACACGGCGAGGCCTGCGAGAACGTGGAGGTGCCAGTGGTGTGCTCCAGGGGGCTCGAGGGGGCTATGGCGTCGCGTGTGAGCTGCGGCGGGGCCCACACCCTCGTGCTGGATCAGCGGGGGAGGGTCTTCTCGATGGGGTTGAACGACTCAGGACAGCTTGGACTGGGAGTGAACGAGGAGTATGTCACCGAGCCGACTTTGGTGCCCGGGCTGGAGGGGAAGACCGTGACGGACATCGCGGCGGGGAGGGACCACAGCGCGGTGGTGACCTCGGAGGGCGAGGTCTTCGTCGCGGGGTCGAACAAGAAGGGGAAGCTCGGGCTGGGGAAGAGGAGCCCGAGGATGGCGTCCACCTTCCAAAAAAACGACTTTCTCGCGGACTACCGCATCGAGAAGGTGGGTTTGGGGGCGGCAGCGACCGATCGATCGAACGCTCCCGACTGACCCGCTCATCTGCCGACCTCGCGTCCGATCTCTCTCTCTCTCTCTCTCTCTCTCTCTCTCTCTCTCGGGCGCGCCTGCGTGCTCTCAGGTCGCGCTCGGAGCCATGCACAGCCTTTGCCTGTCCAGTTCGGGGGAGGTCTTCTCGTGGGGTTCGAGCGCCTACGGCGTGCTGGGGCACGGCATGACCAAGCGCCTCGTGTTCATCTCCTCCAAGGACGAGTGGTCGCCCAGGAAGATCCTCTTTTTCGAGGAGAACTCCATTAAGGTGTCGTCGGTGGCGTCGGGTGACTCGTACTCTGGCTGCGTGGACTCGAGGGGCAACGTGTACACCTGGGGTCAGGGAAGCTTCTGGAAGCTCGGCCACGAGAGGGACGTGGACGCGTGGAAGCCCCAGGCCGTCGCGGACTTGGCGTACGTAAAAAAGATCGCTCTTGGCTTCTCCCACTCCATGGCCCTCACGAGGCACGGCCAGGTGTACGTTTGGGGCGCGAACCAGAACGGGTGCCTGGGCACGGGCAAGAAGAAGACCTCGAACTTGAGGTCGCCCGTGAAGCTCGAGATCGGCCACGAGGTGGCGGACATCTGCTGCGGTTTCAAGCACTCGGCGGCGGTGACGTCTGACGGGAGAGTCTTGGCTTGGGGCTGGGGCGGGTCCATGGGAACGTCCTCGACCTTTGACTCTGGCGGGCAGCTGGGTCAGGGGAACGCCTTCGACTTCTGGGAGCCCACGTCGTGCCGGGACCCGGTGGCGGCTGGAAAGGACCTGCCCAAGGTTGCGGCCGACACGGTGTCTTGCGGCTTCAACCACACCGCGGCCGTGTACGCCTGAGTGGGGGAGGGGGCGGCGGAGGAGAGAGATCATATAGAAGTGTATTTAATCGGAACAATCAGAGGAGCGGCGCCAACATCGGGCGGGTCATCTACACCATGCTCTTCCCCGCGTCCGTCTCCTGCGCCTCCTCGGCACCCTGGCCGCGATGGAGTCGAACCCCATCTTGGGTTTTTGGATCCTGAAAATGGATTGGCCGGCCGTTTCAAGGGAAGAGATCTCGGAGGTGGGGGTGGCCAGAGCCGAGCGAAGCAGAGAGAGAGAGAGAGAGAGAGAGAGAGAGACTGCGCGCGCGGGCATGAAGATGGACGACGTGTACAACGATCCGGCAGGGAAGGGCGGCGGTGGCGGGGGCTGCGGTCCCATCGGGTGGATCAAGAAGAAGCTCGGGGGGCTCAAGGATCGGAGCCCGGCGCTTTTTTCGTTCGCAACGGGGGTGGTCATCGGTGGCATTGTTCTGGTGGGCACCGCGGTCGCCCGCGGCGAGGATTTCAAGGAGACTTTCTCTCGCCTTCCCTTCGGTGGGTCCGGAAAGTGCGCCGGGAAGAAGAAAAAGGGTCCCAAGATCACCGTCGTGGTGGGCGAGGGTCAAACGCTGGGTGACATCATCGTCAAGTACGTCGGAGACTACACGGACGCCACCGTTTCTCAGATCGCCAAGGAAAACAAACTCAAAGACGCGAACATGATCACGGTGGGCCAGAGCCTCGTTGTGACGGACAACAGGCAGATCGAGGTTGCGGCGGCGGAGCAGGCGAAGGAGGCGAAGGTGAGCTTGCCCGCTGCCTCGTCCGCCGCCAAGGGGCCGGTCAAGAAGGAGGAGAGGAGCCGCAGGAAGCAGGTGAGGAAGAAGAAGCCCTCCGCCGCGGAGAGGAGGATGGCGCCCAAGAAGCCGGCCGCCGCCGCGAGGAAGAAGGCGGCCACCTCGTCGAAGCCGGCCAAGGTTTCCGCCAACAAGAAGGGCCCCGAGGAGGGGAAGAAGACGGTCAAGGCGAAGGAGCCCGTCGTGATCCTTCCCAAGAAGGAAAAGCAAAGGAAGGAGAAGGGGGAGCCCGCGAAGGAGGAGAAGGGTGGGTTCCTCTTCTTCGGCAAGAAGAACAAGAAGGCGGGCGAGGCCAAGAAGTAGACGACGGCGGACGCGGGGGCCTGGATCAGCACCGGGGGGCTTGATCTCAAGGAAAAAAACTGTGAAAAGTGTGAAACAACAGTCAACGCGGACCCAAAAGCCACTCCACAACGACCGCCCATCCCTCACGCCTGCACGGCCTCCGACCCGCCCTCGCCGTCGTCCACGCCCTCTTGCAGCAGATCCATCACCTGCGGGCGCAAAGAAAAGCAGTTTTGGGGACGTCAGAGAAGTGGCGAGAGATGGAGAGAAAGTCGAGGTTTTGTTTATTTTCGCCCTCTCACCTGGCTGTAGTAGTCGTCCGGTGGATTCTCCTTCCTCTCCTGGGCGGCCTGCAGGACCTGGTTGAAGACCTTGACGACGTTCGTGCCGTCGCTGGCGGAGACAAAGAAGAACGGGAGATTCCGCTTGGTGGCAAAGTTGAAGGACTTGGAGGTCACCTGGAGGTCGCAGAGCGGAACATCAGCGCGTGTCAGCCTCTCGTTTCACAATTGCGGAAGAAGAAGAATTCACTCAGAAGCCCTACCTTGTAGTCGATGTCGATCTTGTTGGCCACCACAAAGGTCGGGATTCCCTCGCAGTATTCTTGGAGCTCCTGGTACCACCTCTCCAGGTTTTTGTAAGTCAGCTTCCTTGTTACGTCAAACACCAAGATGCAAGCGTGGGCCTGGTAGTAATACGAAGGATGGAGCTTGTTGAATTTCTCCTGGCCGGCGGTGTCCCAGAACACCACGGGGACCTCCGACCCGTCCTCCTTCTTCCACACGTGGTTGTAGATCGTCACCGCGTACGTGGAGAGCCTATGCGGCACGTAGCCCTCCAGAAGAAAGCGCTCGATGAGCTTGGACTTGCCGGCTGCGGCGTCTCCGAGCAAGATCACCTTGAGGGCGTTGCTCTTCATCACCTGGTCGAGGTGGCGAGGGCAGTTGCATTTCAGAGAAAGACAGGGGGGTGCATGTGTCAGGCAAGAGGGGGCGAGGCCAAGCTGCAGTTCAGGATCCTGAGAGAGGCGTGGTGTAGGGACCCAAATCGGGAGGCGATATTTGATTACCTTCTCCAGGGTGGATCCATCGTTCTCGCTCGTCGAGGCGGAGCCCGCCTCCCCCACGGACGCCATGGCCATGACGGCCTCACAGTACAACGTCTACCAACTCTATCCCAAAGCCCAAGAGCAAAGATTTAAAAAAAAAAAACAGCTCGTTTGCTTCCCGCGACGGTTCGCAGCAAGTTTTCCAGTTTTTTGGGCTGGATTTTTCGCGAGTTTTCGCGAGGCTCTCCAGTTTGACTGTAAAAACGAGGGAGAGGGGGGGAGGGGGCCGAGTCGCGGGAAAACCAGGTCGCGCGATTGCCAGTGGCGGGGGGAGGGGGGGTGAACCAAAAGGTTGAACCCTCGACGCTTGAAGCGCTCGTCGAAGGTCTCCGTCGGAGGGTTGGCAAGGACAAAGACTCGATCTTGGGAATCATATCTTGTTTTTTTTCTCGCCAGGAGTTCCGACCACGAATTCTAATAACTCACTTGACTCTGGTGGTTGGTGCAGGAGGATGCCAAGGGTATCGGTCGTGTGAGCGTGAGACAAACCGATTGTAGGCTTGCCGCTGCAGACCACAATTATATTTTATTTTTTTGTCAGGAAAGGGAGAGCGCGGTTTTCTGTGCTTCGGTGTTGAGGGACCGCGAGGCGAGGTAGAATGAGCGACAGGCTAGCGGGGTCACCCCCCGCGCGTCAGAGGAGCGGGACGCCGAGGTCTCCCCCCTCGCGCCAGAGGAGCGGGACGCCGAGGCGCGCCGCAGCTTTGACGCCAATGGGCGCGGAGGACTCGCCTCAAACCCCCGCGGCCCCGACCCCTGGAGAGGGAGACGGGACCTCGCCCAAGGTCGGACAGGCGACGCAGAAGGTGGAGAAGAGAAAGATGGCGGGCCGTCGGGCGTCACTCATCCCTGGCGAGCTGGAGCTCATGAAGAAGGGGAAGGCGCTCGAGGAGAAGATCAAGTCCGGTCAGGTCGCGAAGCTGAACTTGGAGACCGAGGAGAAGGACGAGATGAAGGAGGACATGGAGAGAGAGGCACAGCTGTTCACGGCAAGGAGGGGGCACAGACGGTCGATCATGGCCGCCCCTGACGTCTTCCGGCGGAACAACGACGTTGACGAGGAGCGGTACATCGCCAAGAACGCCAGCTTCCATATCAACACGCTGATCGACTTGAAGAAGGCCTTTGACCAGGCCGACGAGGACGGCAGCGGTGCTCTCGACGAGGAGGAGTTTGTCAACGCGTTCAGGAACGTCAAGGGGATGAAGGGCTACCGGACGGAGGAGCAGCTGTGCCACCTGTTCATGAAGATCGACGCCAATAGCGATGGCACCGTGGACTGGGACGAGTTCACCAACCACATCCTTCTGGAGCAGAGCAGATACATGGCCAACGAGGATGAGGAGCTCGCGCAAGCCCTTTACGAGGATGACGACGGCAAGGTGATGAGGGTTGGCGAGGGTGGGGCGGGCGACCAATCGAAGCGGAAGGGCGGGTACCACGGGTCGAGGGGAGACGAGCCGAGGTCGTCAAGCATGAAGAAGCTGGACAGGCTCAAGGCCATGCAGTCGACTTCGGAGAGGATAGAGACCAAGGCGCACCTCCAGCACCTCGACATGATCGAGAAGATCGAGTGGCTGCCACAGCTCAAGAGCTACATCTCCGCGGGGAGGGACGGCCTTCTCAAGCTGTGGTCTGACAAGCTCGCGCCACACAGGACCATTAGGAACGGCAAGGGGTGGATCACGGACATCGCTCTGATGAACACCCAGCCCATGGCCGTGTGCAGCAACGAAAGGACGATCTCCTTCTACGACTCGTACCGAACGTCCCTCGACGAGCTGGGCCGAATCGTCAACCTCGACAACGTCCCGCTCTGGTGCGAGTACATCAGGCAGAGCGACCACGACCTGTTCCTGTACGCGGACGAGATGGGATTCATCTACAACTACGTGCTGGAGGACCAGTGGGGTGCGGACTCGACCGGGCCGAACGCGGAGGTCGAGGTCGGGAGCAAGAAGCTGCAGGGAATGCGACTGACAGGCCCGATTCAGGTGCACAACGACTGGATCACCATGTTCAAGCAGCAGAGCCAGAGCACCACCCTGGACTTGATCACGTCTTCCATGGATTGCTACGTCAAGCTCTTTGACCTGGAGAAGAGGGAGACCAAGTGGCAGGTCCTGGCGCACACAAGGGGGGTCTACGGCTTTGACGTCTGCAAGGCCTTCAATTTCATCGCAACTTGTGGAGTGGAGAGGGACATTATGTTGTGGAACCCGTTCACGGGAAGGTCGATCGGTATGCTCACCGGACACACCGCTTCGGTGCAGAAGGTCATCGTGGTGGAGGACGACAACCAGCTCATCTCCCTATCGACGGACAAGGTGATCAAGATTTGGGACTTGAGGACAAACAAGTGCATGCAGACCATCGTTGACAAGGAGCACTACTGGCCTGAGAACAAGATCACCTCTCTGATGTTCAACCCGGTGAAGAAGTGCATCGTTTCGGGGGCGGTGAAGCTCAAGGAGAGGCACAGGATCAAAAGTCCAACCTCCAGGCCTCCAACCCGCTGGTTTTTGCGCTCTTCAACTCCAACTTTGGGCAGGTCGTCACTGGAGACGCCAACTGCACGGTGAACGTGTACAATGTGGAGACCGGGGAGAAGGTCTTTGCTTTTGACGAGGTTCACGGGAACTCGACTTTGTCCGCTTGGTGTTTCGACAACAGCGGCAGAAGACTGCTCACAGGGGGGCAGGACGGCTCCTTGAAGATGTGGAACTTCAACAACGGCCAGTGCCTTAAGGTCTTCCACGGCTTTGGCGAGGACGAGATCACCTGTGTGGCTTACGTGCAGGAGGGGAGCAACAAGTACATCGCCGCGGGGGGATGGAACTCGAAGGTCTGCATCTGGGAGGACAACCAACAGAACAAGGTCAAGGTTCTGAGGCGGCTGGAGGGCCACATGGACGACATCTCTTGCATGTGCTTTTGCCCAATTTCCACTGCCGCGGTCATCCTCGCCACCGGCGGGTACGACGGCGAGATCGTGCTTTGGAAGCTCGATGGCATCATGAAGGGCAGGCTGAACGCCCCGAAGGACGAGGATGACGACGAGCTCTCGACCAGAAACCTGGAGTCCCTGATCTTCATCCCAGAGAAGCACAACACGCTCCTCGCGCTGAGGAACGACGGGAAGTTCTTTGTGTGGAACGTTGTAAACGCCTCGCTCAGCCACGTCATCAGGCTCGGCCACAAGAAGTCCGCCATGGTGCGGTCCATGTGCATCGACGACGAGTGCGGGATGCTCTTCACCGCTGATTCCCTCGGGTACGTCATCGCCTGGAGCTTTGGGGACTTTGATGGGGAGACCTCGCAAATTCTCAGACACCAGTTTTGCTTCCGCGCCCACGACACTGTCGTTGTCGCCGTTGAGTACGTGCCCAAGTACTCTCTGATCCTCACGGCGTCCACGGACGGCAGGAGCAGGCTGTGGACCGCCAATGGCGTCAGGATCGGCGAGTTTGGCCAGACGAGGCCGTGGCAGATGCACCGGTGGCACACGTATGCCCAGAGGCAGCCGGATCACGTCAACTTGGAGGACCTGTCGTCTGAAGAGGAGGAGGAAGACCCCTTCGAGCAGGACATCGGGCTTGACGTCGTGGCTCTCAAGGACGACAACCAGATTGACAACGAGGGCGCGTACTACCTGGAGCAGCAGCGCATGAACTTCTTTGGAGTCGGCAGAAAAGACAAGGATATGCGGAGGAGGAAGAAGAACACCAACTTCGACCTGGTCCTGCAAAGGAGGCTGCCGCTCAAGAAGCTGTCGCCCATAGAACCGCCGCCGAGCTACAGGGAAGGAGCCAGGTCCAAGCAGGCCTCGCGACGGTGAAGGATGAAAAAGACAATAAAAAAATTATAATTGTATCATTCTTTCTCCAGAGGTGCCCCCAACCAGTTCTCGAGGTACCAGTCGTGGGCCGGGCCATACTCGCTGCACCCGGGCCTTTTCTTCCTGACCTCCGCGCGAACATAACGGTGCCTTCGCAGGGCACCGCCCCTGAGAGCGAAGGAGAGCTCCGACCGGGAAATCGTGCCTGAGAGAGGAATGAGAGAGAGAGAGAGAGAGAGAGAGAGAGCGCTGTCAGCAACCGGGGAGTTGGGGGACTCGTTTGCCCCTCATTCTTCTCCTCTTCTCACTCACCCCCGCCGACGCACACGAGGCAGTCGAGCGTGGCCTGCATGCGCTCGGAGAGATAGTGGCGGGTCGCCGCGACGGGACCCCCGAGCTCGTCCGTCCCGCCCCACAGCTCCCTCCCGCCCTCGTCAAACTCCCGCTCGTACCTGAACACGTAGTCCACAAATTCTTCCTGCGTTTCGGGCCAAGACTGGAAGGACACTACCGTTGCTTTGGCCCCCAACTCTCGCTTCACAGCCCTCACCAGCCACCCGAGGTCCGGGGCGTCGTCCTTGGCCGTGTCCCCGCCAAAAAAAACCAATGTTTTTTGAAGCTCTTCGGCGGGAACCTGTTGGTCATCCGAATACAGGTTCTCCTCGCGCAAGACCTTCAGGGTGTCCTGCAGGGCCCTGGATGCGTCAGCGTATTGAAAGCTCGCTCCCGACCCGATCAGGAGCACCGTGGACTTCGATTGGTCCGCGAGGTCGTACAAGTCCTGGTCCGACCGCAGCTCGCGAGGAGGCTTGTGGGAGGCCATCGCGGTAGACAGCCTCCGTCTCGTCGCCGCCCTGCACGCACCAAGGCCACGGCCGGCCACGCGGAGCATCCTCGAGCACCTCTTCTCTGGATGAGATTCCTGGCCTTCGTTCCCCTCCCCCTAACCGCGGGAACCATCTCAGATTTCAGATTTTTGGGTCACTTGGGCGAACGAAGAGGTCCGGTGAGTTCTAACCGACGACGCCCAGCCCAAAAACAAGGTTGGCGAGGCGAGGGGTGAGAGAGCTTACGCGTCCACCATGGCGGAGTCGGGAGGTTCGAGCTTCGAGCCGGAGAACAACGTGGGCCTCGCCTTCGGGCTGAACGTGATGGCCGGGGCGTGCACGGGTATCGGCGCCGTCCTGGTCGTTCTGAAAAAGGACATCGGCCCGGTGGCTACGGGGGGCGTGCTAACCTTCAGCGCGGGGGTCATGGTGTTCGTCTCCTTCGTCGAGATCTACATGTCCAAGTGAGTCTTGGTCGGGTCCGCGCGCGCTCCCTTTCCTCCCCCCCCCCTCCGGCGGCTCTCTAATTCTCTCCCCTCTCCTCACACGCGCAGGAGCCTGGACGCCTTCAAGGGCTACTTCGACGAGAAGGTCGGCCTGGACGACGAGCTCTCGTCGTCGCGGGCCTTTCAGGTCTCCATGGCGTCCTTCTTCGGCGGCATCCTGATCACCATGGGGTTGGACTACCTCGTGCACTTCCTGCACGACCTGCGCGAGAGGAAGAGGAGCGGGTCGGGACGGGACCTTTCGGGGATGGACGTGGAGGCGGCGGCGGAGGGGGACGCTCCGGGCGGCGAGGAGGGGGAGAAGCCGGGGCCGGAGGAGGTCTCCGAGTCCAACCTCGTCACCGCCGGTCTCATCACCGCCGTTGCCATCGCCCTCCACAACTGTGAGTGCCGAAACTGAGAGAGAGAGAGAGGTTTGCATCCAATGCGGTCGCCTGACGTCCCACTCGCGAAACAGTCCCGGAGGGCCTGGCGACCTTCATGGCGGCACTGGTGGACGCGAAGCTCGGCGCTGCGATGGCCATCGCCATCGCCATCCACAACATCCCCGAGGGCATGGCGGTGGCGCTCCCCATCTTCAAGGCGACCGGTTCCAGGTGGAAGGCCGTGCTGCTGGGCACGCTGAGCGGGCTGACGGAGCCCTTGGGCGGCCTCGTGGGCTACCTGGTGGTCGTGAACACGGGGATGTCAGACCTCGCCTACGCGATCCTCTTTGGAGTCGTCGCTGGAATGATGGTGAGCGGACACACACACAACAATTGGAATTGGAATCGATGGATGGAATAGGGAGAGATGGTGGTTGCTGACGACGCGGTGCGTTCTTCTCCCCCTCTTCTTCTTTGTTTTCACGATCTTCGGGAACACTAGGTATACATCTCGATGGAGGAGCTCTTCCCGCTCGCCCTCAAGTACGACGCCGAGAACAAGGTCGCGACAAAGACGTTCTACCTTGGCATGCTCGTCATCGGCCTGTCCCTGGTCCTCTTCACGATTTGATAAATTCACTTTTCAGATTTAAGTAATAATTCAAAAACGTTCAAACTGGCCAAAGGCACCTTGCCATCACTGGTACAGCAGCAGGACCAGCGAGCGCGCGTCCCGCCCGCACGACCGACGACGAAGCCGCCATCATGGAGGAGAGGACGGATAGCGCGGTGGTGGACGAAGCGATGGAGAAGATCAAGCAGGCCCTCAGCGGCAACCTCCCCCCCAGGAGTCGTGTGGTGGGCAACTCGCCGCTGCCCATGCAGGCAGACATCTTGCTCGAAGAGGTACTGGACGGAGACGAGGACGAGTACGTCGATATGCTGCGCCAGGCTTTCATCAAGTCCGAAACAGTACAAAAAGAAAGGGGCGAGGATGGCGTCAATAGGGCTGTGGTTGTGAACATGAGGTCCTATGTGGACGTGGCCAGAAAATACAAGGAGGAGGGCAACGAGAAGTACAAGGCGAAGGACTACGAGGGCGCGATTGCCAAGTACACGGAGGGAGTGGAGTTCCTTTCGACGAGGAACGCGGGATCCACGACGGAGGACGGGGACCTGAACCGTATGAAGGCCGAGTGCCTTTGCAACCGGTCTCTGATCCACCTGCTGGTGGCCAGGGACGACGAGGGCAACTATGGGCACGACGGGGCGGTGACCGCGCTCGAGGACGCCTCCGCGGCGGTCACCCTGGACCCGACCTACTCGAAAGCTTACCTCCGGAAGGCTGCGGCGCTGGACGCGCTGGGGAGGACCACGGCGGCGAAGGCGTGCAGGGCGTCAGCCAAGCGCAGGGATCAGAACGCGTCGGCCGAGGCTGCGGCCAGGGCCGCGCCGGAGGACAACGAGTCGTTCACCGACTTGGCGGACGGCAGGGATCCTTTGGACTTTGTTGGCAAGGGACCCGCATCGGACAAGGAGATCCGGATCAGGTATGCCGAGCCGGGGCAGCCCTTGCGGCTGCTGAGCATCCTGTGCAACATCGGTTCCGGCAACAATATGGGCCAAACGATCGAAAGGGCAAGGCAAAAGGAGCTGAGAAGGGGGAAGAAGCGACTGTATTACGCCATCTCCATGAGGGTCGCCATGTCCTACCTCAGCACTGTCACCGGGGTTCTCCAACTCGAGCGGATGAATAGCGAAGGCCTCCCTCCGTACCCGTCCCTGGGCTGCGCCCTGACCGACGCCCACCATGGGTTCGACCCCGCGGTCCAGTACGCGTACGGCCACGGGGACAGCGAACTGGCGGAGAGGTTCTACCGGGTTTTCCTGCCAAAATTTCAGGAGGCCTATGATATGATGGAGGCCGCGGGAAACTCCGAGAAGGACTGGCTCACGTTGAGCTCGACCTACACGAACTGCGGTCTGGTCAAGAGGAACCTGAGCAAATCGGAGGAGGCCCTGGAGATGTTCGAGAAGGGGGCGGAGTACGGAAACAGTGACGCCATGGTGGAGGCCGGCCTGATCTTGCTGTATGGGGCTTGTGGCAGCGCCAAGGCAAGGCAAGACCTGCCGCTGTCCAAGAAATACCTCAAGATGGCGCTTGAGGCGGATTTTCCGCCCTGCGACTACCGGGTGATGCAGGCCAAGGAGGGCCTCATCGCGCACGCGCAGCTGGCGATGAACCCCAACCTCGTCATGATGAGGTGGGACCAAAGAAAGTATAATTGATTTTGTAATCTAAACACGGATGGACCTCATCAAACAAGGTTCTCTATGAAATCGACGTGGCCAGAAAGGCCCTGTTCTTGGTGGGCTTGCCCGTCAGGGCGCAAGCCCTGTCCCCGCGGTACATCTTCAGGGAATAGCCCAAGAACGTGAGCCCCGTCGCCCTCTCCAGGGCCTCTGCCATCCTCTCCGTCCCGCAGAACGCCAGCTCGTACACAAAACCCGGGTCCGGCGCCCCGCCCTCGAACGTGACCTCGCCGCCTGCCTCCAGCCGCGCTCCCGGCAGCATCCTGACAAGGTCGCTCCACCTCGCGTCGCTCGCCAGGCTCAGGTCTCTCTCCACCGCCTCCAGATCCAGCGCGGCAGCCTCCGCCGCCTCCGCCGCCGGCACGGTCCTCCTCTCCGGCCTACCCCCCGCGGCCCTCCTGCAGACCACGACGGTGCCCTCCGCCACCTCCCTTTGGCCAATCTCTATCCTGAGCGGTACGCCCTTCAACTCCCACTCCGCAAACTTTTGTCCAGGGCGACGGCGGCCCATTCGCGAGTCAACCCGGCACCGGAGCCCCCGCGAGCGCTCCAGGTCGTCCCTGACCCTCAAGGCCGCCGCGAGGACGGCCTCGTCGCCGCCGCCGCCTCCCCTGAAGATGGGAACCACGATCACCTGGATCGGCGCGATGGCGGGAGGGAGCAGAATGGGGCCGGGAACCACCTGCTCGGCGAGAAGGAGAGCGAGGTCAGAAGCGAGAACGACAGCGAGGAGGAGGAGACTTACCGCTACCGAGGCGCCGAGCAGTCGAGAGCAGTCCAGAGACGATGAGGAAACGTGGGGGTATTGCGTGTCCCCGTCCTCGCCCTCGAACGTGATCCCAAACTCGCGCGAGTACGCCTGGGGGGGGGGGGGGGCAAAAACCGAGGGGGTGTCCCCGCTACCCGCACGTGAGAAGGCAACCCCATCGGGGGGGGACCCCC
>Ga0160423_10002853_pt1 | contig 14407 bp, 16 predicted proteins | sample CRUFie14St8metaG_FD_108191 | JGI IMG/M metagenome (GOLD analysis project Ga0160423, IMG submission 108191) | Marine microbial communities from the Costa Rica Dome - CRUD Field 142mm St8 metaG | ecosystem: Environmental > Aquatic > Marine > Oceanic > Photic zone | place: Costa Rica: the Eastern...
ATGCAAATCTGAAAAATAACAGTCCGGCAAGCATGCAAATAAAACCCGCAAGTGAGGCATAAGCCCAAATTTTCATTTCCGCTTGGTCAGGACGGGTGCCACGAAACCACCACATCCATAATGCCAACATGATAAAGGGAAAGCTGAACAGAAATAGATTGAGTAAAATAATTCTAATCATCAAACGCTCTTTCGCTCAAATTTCTCAGAATACCCGCCGTAACGCCCCAAATATGATGTTGCCCGTGAGACATGGAATAATAGGACCGAAGTTGACCATTCCAAACATCCTGTTTGATATTGTGGTTCTCTCGGTTCATCAAAAAGTTCAAGGGCACTTCAAAAACATCGGCAACCTCTTCTGTGTTTATTTTTAATTCAAAGCCGGGACGTACATACCCTACCACAGGAAGCACCATAAATCCTGATCCAGTCTCAAATGTCTGGAGGTAACCTGCAATATCAATATATCCCGACGTGAGGCCAATTTCCTCTTCCGTTTCGCGTAACACGGCATCCAAAGGCGACGGGTCAGTGTCATCGACCTTTCCGCCCGGAAATGCGACTTGCCCGGAATGTTTTTTCAGGTTTTCAGAACGTCTGGTCAAAATAACTCTCGGAGCTTCTTCATATTCAACCACGCCGATTAGCACCGTCGCCAAAGGCAAGTAGCGGTTTTTATGAAGCTCCTTCAAAACTGGATTAAGCTGAAAATCGCCACCTTGACCTCGACAACTGTGTAACACTTTATCAGAAGGCAACTCAGGCGAAACAGCTTTGGCTATTTTTTGCCTGTAATCAAACTCAACCATAATCAGGTCCCAATTTATCAACGCGCGACATACTAAAAAATGTCCCCTCGCTCCACACACCAAAATAATCTGTGCCATTCTCTTGGTTCGTCACCGCAAGATCAACAAGACGATAGAATACGGGGCGGGCAATTTTAGCGCGTAATTTTCCACGCACGTGAACATAGGGGCTGGGTTGATCACCCTCAAACTCAAAGTAAATCGGTAATTTTGATCCGGCAAGGCAGACATCGCCGACATTGGTTGTAAAAGTAATTTTTTGAGTTGTTCCCTCGCCTGTCACATCCATTTGCGTGGCAATGAATGGCGCGTCTTCCACAGTAACAAGAATTTTTTCAACCGGTGTGACAAGGTAATATTGCTCGTCTTCGTCACGTCGCAAAATAGTTGAGAATAACCGGACAAGTTTGTTACGACCAATAGGTGAGTCGCCATAAAACCAAGTTCCGTCGCGTTTAATACGCATGCCAATATCCCCGCAATAGGGGGGATCCCAATCCTCAACCGGCGGAAGGTTGGTATTGCCGGAGGCATGGCCGGCTTTTTCAGCACTTTTAATCACATTCTGAAGCGTGTTCTCAGTCATGGTCACCATTATATCAGCAATTTAAAAACTTGTTAGCGCTAAGCCACTGGGCGCTTAGCTGGCGACCGAAACACTGCCTGAGAGATCTGCTGCAATTCCCGGCTTTATCTCATAAATCAGCAAGCGGCTTTCATCCACGGGACCTGGGCATTTCAAACCTGACGGGGCTATCACGAAACCTAACTGACCGTAATAAGACAAATCACCGACAAGCAAAACCAACCAATGTCCAAGCTTTTCAGCAACGCCAAGCGTGGTCGCTATTAGGCCACGCCCGACCCCCTTGCCCTGCCATTCAGGATTAACAACCAGCGGCCCAAGAAGTAGCGCAGGTGTCGCACCAATTTGAATTGGCCAATAGGCAATCCCACCAATCATTTCCTCACCCGAAATAGCGCAAAAATTCAATTCAGGAATTTGCTGATTGGTCTCACGCAATCTCTCAGCCATACGCACCACCCGACCCGGCCCTAAAATTCTAAATGTTAGGGATAATTTTTCATTTTCCAATTCAGACGGAGTTTGTTTAATTTCGAAAGCCATGAACGCGCCTTAAGCACCAAAAAGAAAACTAATATAGATTATATATGTTGCGAGAAATAATCCCCCAAAAACCCGACTTATGCCTTGTTGACAACTGAGAAGGAAAACTGTCAAACCGGAAACCCCAAGAAGCATCCAAATATCAATTAATAAAAAGTCAGGTGCAATCGCGATAGGATGCACCAATCCGGTAACACCTAAAATCAAAAGAATATTATAAATATTGCTCCCTACAATATTACCTACCGCCAGCGCTGCATGACCGCGCAATGCGGCAAGTATTGAAATTGCAAGTTCTGGTAGTGACGTTCCAATCGCGACGACCGTCAACCCGATAACGCCCTCTGAAACACCGAATTCCGTGGCAAGAATCACAGCACCTTTGACCAATAAATCCGAACCCCAGACAACTGCAATCGTCCCCAGCGCAAGTATAACGAAACAAACAAAGACACTGGCACCTGCCAGAAGGTTTTCAGAAACCTCTTGAGTGGCATCCACATCACTACCCAGCCGATAAAGATAAACCGAGTAAAACCCAATTACCCAAACCATGCCCAATGCAACCAAGCGGGTAATATCGCCGTAGAAAGCAATAAAACAGAAGCCCAATGTGACCAGAAACATAAATATGCCATCACGACTCAACTCTTTACCCTCTACAATAATTGGCTGAATCAAAGCCGAGATGCCAAGAACCAGCAACATGTTAGAAATATTGCTGCCAATAATATTACCTACAGCAATATCTGGCTGACCTTGAAATGCTGCTTGAATAGATACGGTTAATTCAGGCGCCGACGTCCCAAAAGCAATAACCGTAAGACCTATAATGAGTGGTGGGACTTTGAGCCTGTCTGCCAGCGATACAGCACCAGAAACGAGTCCCTCGCCACCCCCGCCGAGAAGAATAAATCCACCAAGCACTAATAATATCGCTTCAAACATTGCCGATTGCGCCTGTTTCTAAAATTATCTTTCTATTGCGTATGCACCCTACATGCTATCGTTTGAAAGACCAATCACTATTGAAAAACAACCTTGAATTGCCAAAAATGACGCAGGCGTCATTTTTTTACTTGCGCTTATCACGAATTAGGCGTTATCTTCAAAAAAAATACAGGAGCATGATATGGAAAATCATAATCTCGAAGAAACGGAAATTTCCGCCGACCTTGTTTATCAATCTGTAGACCCGTCTGACTTTAACGCTATGCTTGAAGTGGATCGTTATAATGACCGGACGACAGCTTTCGATAAAATCATTTCAGCAACACATAATCATTTTTGGGATCCAATGGACACCAAATATATTGATTTTTCAGTGCCTTTCGATGTTGAGAATGAATATATGATAAACCCGGATCAGGACGTTGATCTTAGGGTCATTGGCGATTTACTGAACGAAAAAGATAAAATTAGATTGGTGAATATGAATGTTCACTGGTCGCTTTCTTCAATTCTCCACGGCGAACAAGGAGCTTTGAATCTGTCTTCAAGCCTCTGTCATATCCTGAAAGACCCAGGCGCGCAGGAATATGCCGCGAATCAAACACGCGAAGAAGCTAGGCATGTCGCCGGTTTCTCAAAATATATTCACGCCCGCTGGGGACAGCCTATGGTTGTCGGCCCCGCACTCGGTAACTTATTGAATGAGCTTGTAAATTCCAAAATTGTCTGGAAAAAACTCGTTGGCATGCAAATGCTTGTTGAAGGACTTGCCATGGGGGCTTTCGCCACCTTCTATCGTCATGGTAATGACCCGCTTTTAACAAAGCTCATGCAACTTGTCATGACGGATGAGGCATTCCACCATAAATTTGGTAAAATTTGGGCTGATAGAACCATCCCTAATATTTCACCGGAAGAAAGAGACAAAATAGAAGACTGGTCGTGGGAGGTTTTCCATGTCCTTCTCTATAATCTTTCCAGCCCAGAACAGAAAAAGCCCACATATGAAGCGCTAGGTCTCGACTGGAAAATGGTTCAGGAAAGGTTTATTGACGCTTTGACTAATGACGAAATCAGACTGCGCATGTCAGATAATGACAATATTTTCCGTGTGCTTGTCAAAACGCTTTTCAATGCCGGTATTATCACGGATCGCACAGCCTCTAAATATGCACCTTTCGTGGATTTATCTGAACTGGAAGCCGAAGGCACGTCAATGGTCGGAGATGAAATAGCCGAAGAAGGCATCAAATATCTTATGGCTATTAACGGAGATGACGGACCCATCTTCAACTTTAACCAAACAGCTGCAGAGTAAGACGGATACTCTCCGAGCCTTTTTGACGCAGGTTTTTTTTAATTTTAAATGATAGGCTCAAATCTTGTCATACATGTACTTTGTCTGTCATTATTTTGGACATTATTCGATGGCGTGTAAAGCTATGTTCGGGAGGTAAGTTTATGAGTAACCTTGAAAAATTCAGAGATGAAACAAGAGCTTGGCTTGAAGAAAATTGTCCTGTCTCTATGCGCACACCTATGCCTGATTTTGCTAGTGGAGGGGATGAACAACCTTGGGGCGGTCGTAACGCTTCTTATCCCAATCCAGATACTAAGGTTTGGATGGATAGAATGGCCGAAAAAGGGTGGACAGCGCCAACATGGCCTGTTGAATATGGCGGTGGCGGCCTAACCAAAGAGGAAAATAAAATCCTCCAACAAGAACTAAGGCGCATTGATGCCCGTCCATGTTTGCTGAGTTTTGGTATCTGGATGCTTGGTCCTGCTTTATTAGAATTTGCTTCAGAGGAACAGAAACAAAAATACCTTCCGCCCATCGTGCGTGGCGAAATTCGTTGGTGTCAGGGGTATTCTGAGCCGGGCTCGGGATCAGATCTTGCTGGCCTACAAACAAAGGCAGAAGATATGGGCGATCATTATCTCGTTAATGGTCAAAAAGTATGGACGAGTTACGCTAATAAAGCCGATTGGATTTTTTGCCTCGTGCGAACTGATACTAGCGTCAAACATGAGGGCATTTCATTTTTATTGATTGATATGGAAACTGAAGGTGTTGAAGCAAGACCAATTAAACTCATCTCCGGCAGTTCACCATTTTGTGAGACCTTCTTGACAGATGTTAAAGTACCAAAAGAAAACTTAGTCGGCGAGTTGAATAAGGGATGGACTATCGCCAAGCGTCTGCTAGAGCACGAAAGAGCTATGATTTCAGAAATGAATATGGGCGCTGGCGAGGCCTCACTTGGCGGCATGGAGGAACTGGCAAAAGAAGTCTTTGGCGAGTTAGACGGTATGATTGCCCACCCGACCCTCCGCGACACGGTTACTAGACACAAAATGGATGAAGAGGCATTCGGCCTAACCCTTCGTCGTACAGGTGAATTGGCTAAAGCTGGTCATGGTATTGGTGCTGAAGCCTCTATTTTTAAGTATTACGGCTCAGAGATGAATAAGCGTCGTTTTGAAATACTACTTGAGCTTCTCGGAACCGATGCACTTACCACTGAAGGCGAAGGTCATAATCAAGACGTGATGAGCATCTCGCCACAATGGCTGCGTTCAAAAGGGAACTCTATTGAGGGCGGCACGACAGAAGTACAGCTAAACATTATCGCCAAGCGGGTGCTTGATCTTCCTGAAGGGGGTCAGGCCTAATGACAACCGAGAGCACCGAACAACCCAAAACAGACTTCATCCTTAGCGAAGAACAAACAATGTTGCGCGACACAGCAAAGCAGTTTTTCTCCGAGCAAGTGCCAATTAGTAATCTTCGTAAACTTCGTGATGAGGAGAGCGTAGACGGCATTGACCGCGAGGTCTGGAAACAAGCAGCAGAGTTAGGTTTGGCGGGTATTCTTATTCCCGAAGCCTATGGTGGAACGGATTTTGGCGTCACTGGTATGGGTCTGGTAATGGAGGAAGCTGGGCGAACTCTTGCAGCTACCCCACTTTTTTCCAGTTCGATTTTATCAACACTTATTCTGCTTGAAGCAGCTTCTGAGGATCAGAAACAAGCCATTCTTCCAGCTATTGCTGCAGGTGAAATGATTGTCTCGGTAGCCCTTGAAGAGTCAGGCCATCATAACCCTGCAGCTGTTTCGATGAGTGCCGAGAAAAAAGACGGTGGTTTTGTTCTCAACGGGCGCAAAACCTTTGTGCTGGATGGTCATATTGCTGATAAATTGATTATCGTGGCACGCAGTAGTGGGCAAATAGGCGATATAAACGGCCTCTCCCTTTGTCTGGTCGATGCCGTCGCAGAGGGTCTGAAAGTGACACGCTCCAAAATGGTCGACTCCAGGAATAGTTCTGAAGTCACCTGTGAAAACCTTTCTGTCTCAGCCGATATGGTTATTGGCACGATTAATGATGGTGCCGCACCTCTTGAGCGCGCGCTGGATCAAGCCCGCATACTTTTGTCTGCTGAAATCTTGGGTGGTGTCAATGAAGTTTTTGAACGCACGCTTGAATATCTCAAAGAACGCAAACAATTTGGTGTGCCGATTGGGAGTTTTCAGGCTCTACGCCATCGCGCATCAGCCATTTTCAGTGAAATCGAAATTTGCAAAGCGGTTGTAACTTTTGCACTTTCCCAAAGTGATAAAAAAAGCAATCAGATAGCCCGTCTGGCAAGCTTAACAAAAGCGCGTCTCGGAGAAGCGTCAACTTTAGTAACGAATGAAGGTCTGCAAATGCATGGTGGGATTGGCATGACAGATGATGTAGATATCGGCCTATTTATGAAAAGAGCGCGAGTTCAGTTACAGCTTTTAGGAGACCCACGCTTTCACCGTGAGCGGTATGCACGCCTCAATGGTTACTAGACTTTGACTTGTATATCCAGTTATTGAAATAGACTTTCCAAAGGCCCACCAATCCTATAAATCCATATATCCTTTACAGATAGGGCAATTTGCCCCTTTTGTGTCGATGATGTCAGTGGTATAAAGCAATTTCAAATACATATATCGGGGTAAATTTATGTCTGATGAGAATGAAGAACGTGAACGCATAACTGTTTTAGCCAAGGATTTCACCCCTGCTGCAATGGAATTCCACAGAAGCCACATGGCCGAAAAAGGCTATCGTATGGAAGGCAGTATTGTTCAAAGGCGTTTTCAGATGCTTGAGGGCCTGCAAGAGCCTCAGGATCTTTTCGAGGGAGAGCCCTTTTACGCCGTGACATTTGTGCGCGATAGAGACTAACCCAGAAACCCAAACTGCGGCATAAAGACTGTTATCGATATCTTACTTGCCCTTCACCATTACAGCATTTACTTTAACAAAAAAATTTGACGCAAAAGTTTTGGTATAATGAGCTACGATAGATATTTTAATAGAGCCTTAGAAGCACTTCACGAAGAAGGGCGATATAGGATTTTTACAGACCTCGCCCGTCAAGTTGGACGTTTTCCCAAGGCTCTGGATTATTCTCATAATCCGCCTCGTGAAATAACCGTCTGGTGTTCAAATGACTATCTTGGCATGGGCCAAAATCAGCATGTTACCACAGCCATGAAACATGCCATTGAAACCTTGGGTGCAGGTGCAGGCGGCACACGCAATATCTCTGGCACACATCACCTCATCATCGAACTTGAGACAGAACTTGCCGACCTCCACAATAAAGAAGGTGCACTTGTTTTCACATCTGGCTATGTATCCAATGAAGCTACTATTTCAACTCTTGGCCGTGTCCTTCCGGACTGCCTGATACTTTCTGATGAACTAAACCACGCATCCATGATTGCCGGTGTGAAGAACTCCGGCGCGACCAAGCGCATCTGGCGCCACAATGATTTGGAACATCTTGAGCAGTTGCTGAAAGAGGCTGGTGAGTTACGTCCAAAACTTATTGCCTTTGAAAGTGTCTATTCCATGGATGGCGATATTGCCCCAATCAAGGAAATCTGTGACCTTGCAGAGCGTTATAACGCCCTCACTTATCTAGATGAGGTTCATGCTGTTGGTATGTACGGCAAACGGGGCGGCGGCATTGCCGACCAGTTAGAACTTATGGAGCGGGTCGATATTATCGAAGGTACACTTGCGAAAGCCTTTGGTATTATGGGTGGATATGTAACCGCGAGTTCCACCATAATTGACACAATACGCTCCTATGCCCCAGGCTTTATCTTCACCACCTCATTGCCTCCAGCCATTGCTGCCGGGGCAACTGCGAGTATTCGTTACCTCAAAACAGCCAATGATTTGAGAGAAAAACATCAGGAACAAGTCGCTAAGCTTAAAGCCAAACTTACAGAAGCGAAATTGCCGATTTTACCAACGGAAACCCATATTGTGCCACTTATGGTTTGCGACCCCGTACTATGTAAAGCCGCTTCTGATCGTCTTATGGAAAAGCATGGTATTTACATTCAGCCAATCAATTACCCTACGGTTACTAGAGGCACTGAACGCCTAAGGATTACTCCGTCGCCTCTGCATGATGACGCTATGATTAACGAGTTGGTAAATGCGGTAACCGAAGTCTGGGAAGCGTTGGATATTGCGTCGTTGACCAAGGGGCGTCTGGCTGAAGCTATTTGAGTAAATGTTACCTGATACGCATCCTGATGTCGCCTATGGAAAAACCGGTCTATTGCTGGTCAATCTCGGTACACCCAACAGCCCCGACACAAAAGGACTGCGCCCTTATCTCAAGCAATTTCTCAGCGATAAGCGTGTTATTGAAGCCCCGTCTATCATCTGGCAGCCAATTTTACGTGGCATAATTTTAAACACGCGCCCGCGTAAATCTGCACGCGCATACGCAAAAATCTGGGACACCGAAACACATGAAAGCCCCTTAAGACGATATACACGCGAACAAGCCGAAGGCCTCAGCAAGCTGTATAAAAAAGAAAAAATCGATGTGCAGGTTACATGGGCAATGCGTTATGGAAATCCATCCATTGCCGAAGGCCTTGATAGCCTCCACGCTGCCGGTTGCACTCAAATCTCTGTTATATCGCTTTATCCGCAATATAGCGCCAGCACGACTGCCAGCGTGAATGACGAGGTATTCCGCTGTCTGCTTAAGATGCGCTGGCAACCCGCTTTGCGAACTGCCGGCCCTTGGCATGACCACCCGTCCTATATTGATGCTTTGACAAAATCGGTCAAAAAGCACATCTCGAAATTAGATTGGAAACCTGATTATCTTATCGCTTCCTTTCACGGACTTCCCGTTGCCTATTTTGAGAAAGGTGATCCCTATCATTGCCATTGCGCCAAAACCGCCCGTCTATTGCGTGAAAAACTCGGCATGAGTGAGGATAATTTCAAGCTGACATTCCAATCGCGATTTGGCCCTACAAAATGGCTTGAACCTTATACCGAAACGACCCTTCGTGAACTCGGTGAAGCAGGTTATAAAAATATTGCCGTTATTACGCCAGGATTTATCTCTGACTGTGTTGAAACACTCGAAGAAATTGCTATTGAGGCACGCGAAACTTTTATTGAGGCTGGTGGTGAAAACTTTACAACCGTGCCATGTCTCAATAGTTCACCAGAAAGTGTTAAACTTTTAGCTCAATTAGCACATGCTGAACTTGCGGGATGGATTGCCTAATTAAATTTACCCGACTTGTATTTCCTCATTGTTCACGGTATGGGAATAAATATGAAAGATTATTGGTACCCGCTGCTTGCATTACCCGTTACCCAGAAAGAAATTTTGCTTCTTATACTGGCTGTATTACTCATGGGCCTATTTCGAAGACCAAGTAATCCATTATTAGCGGCTTTAATAGCAGTATCCTTCACCTTGATAGCCAAATCGATTTTATTCAATTTGAGACCTGACGGGGATCTTCAAACCGTTGATATGCTGTCTTTTTTGCTTTCCGTCTCACTTGGGGAAATACTTTCACGCTATCTTGTGTTGTTTCTCGGCGTTCTTATTTTTCGTAGGCTTGTTAAGCAATTCCTCCCTCGCAAATTTTTTTCAAGAAATTAATTGGACTTTTTCTTTAGGTGACCTAATTCAAAACTGGGTGCGCCTAACTAAATGCGGCTTAATGGCATCCTTCCGCTCTTTAAGCACTCCCAAATATTGGGGGCACGGAGAATACAATGAATACTGGTATCGTTAAATGGTTCAACACCGTCAAGGGTTATGGCTTTATCACACCTGATGATGGGACACCCGATGCTTTTGTGCATATTACTGCAGTACAAGAATCTGGATTACGCCTGATTGTTGAAGGCCAAAAATTAAAATACCAAATGATCGAGAGTAAAAACGGCAAACTTGCCGCAGGAAATCTCGAACTTGTCGGTGAAGAACAAGAGGCTGTTTAGTTTAGAGCTAAACATGTTTATTTTGTCTCTATTATAAATATGATACAATCTCATTAAATATGAGGTTGTGTCATTCCCCTTTATCCTTCAGAAGAACAGGTCGATGCCTTAAAAGCAGGTAACAGCAGCAATATAGTTGTAATGCTAAATCTGCTTTTATTTAAAAACCAAGCATCCTATGCAGAATACGGAAAGCGTGTAGAGGCCATCTTGCCTGATTATGATGGGCAAATTTTGTTTAGAGGTGCTGTTCGAAGCGTATTCATAGGTGAAAATGTTCCAAAATTCGAAGCAGTCATACTTGTTGAATATGCCAATCATACCAAATTTCTTGAAATGACAAGTTCAGACGCATATTTAAGCTTTCACCATTTTCGGGAAGAAGGTCTCGAAAGCCAGTGGCTCTTATCCCTCTCCCCTTTCTAATCACAACACGCTTCATAGATATAAACTTATATACATTATGAAAAAAATTGAGATTTACACGACGAATACATGCCCCTTCTGTTTTGCTGCAAAAGACCTTTTGACCAAAAAAAACTTAGCCTTTACTGAAGTGGATTTATCCGGTGATACCCCTGGCCGTGCAGCACTTAAAGACCGGTTAAATGGGCTAACTTCAGTGCCTCAAATTTTCATCGGCGAGGCACATATTGGTGGTTGTGATGACCTTTATGAGCTTGAAAATAATGGCGAATTGGACACACTCCTCTCTGAGTGAATTTGCGACATTATTTGACAGATAATTCCGTATATCTGTTGACCTGAACATTTAATAGCAGTCCCATACCAAACATCACAGTTATCATGGATGTCCCGCCATAAGACATAAGCGGCAACGGCACGCCCACAACCGGAAGCAACCCTATAACCATCGCAACATTCACAAACAAATAGATAAAAAACGAAACACTAATACTCATTGCCAAGATACGGGCAAAAACACTACGAGCTTGAGTGGCGATAAGATAACCCATAAGCAAAATTATCAAATACATCACCAACAAAATTAATGCTCCGAAAAGCCCCATTTCTTCTGCATACATCGTGAAGATAAAATCCGTATGCTTTTCCGGCAGAAAATTTAGATTACTTTGCGTGCCCTGCATGAAACCTTTGCCGGTTAGTCCACCTGAGCCGATGGCAATTTTGGACTGAAGAATGTGATACCCGGAACCGAGCGGATCTGTATTGGGGTCAAGAAACGTCAAAACCCGTTTCTTCTGATAATCCAGCAACATAGTCCATGTTATCCAGCCTGCTGGTATGAGGGCTAATCCACCGGCGAAAAAATAACGCCAACTTAAACCAGCAAGGAAAAGAACACTCACCCCGGTCAAAGAAAAGAGAACAGATGTGCCAAGATCAGGTTGTTTGAAAATAAGAAATGCGGGAACAATAATCATCAAAAGCGGCAATGCCAGCCATTGTGGGCGGGATATATTTTCAAATGGTAGATTATGATAATAACGCGCCAGTGCCAGCATCAGGCCTACACGCATAGGCTCGGATGGTTGAATCGTCACCAATCCCAAATCCAGCCATCTTTTTGCACCCATCATCTGGTCACCTAAAAATTCAACCGATAACAAAGCGAGCAAGCCAATCACATAAACAAAATAAGCTATGCGAAACCAAAACTTAATATCAAGAATCGCTACAGTTATCATAAAGGCCAGCCCAAAAATCAGACGGGTCAAATGACGGATTGACCATGGCTCAAAGCCATCTGCAACCGAATATAACATCATAACCCCAATCAAGCTGATAGAGGTAATAAGAGCCACAAGGAGCCAATTTAACGATGCCAAACGCCCTTGAAACGAATTAAGCCGCGGAGAAAGAAACTGACTCATGCTGTACCCGCCGTATTTTTTTTCATCTTATTGAACTTAGCGGCGCTCGTGGTTTTGATTTTGAGCGGCTGGCGATCACGTTCCAGGGCCATTTTTAGGAGTTTCTGTGCGATTGGAGCAGCAACTTTTGACCCACTCCCACCATGCTCAACAACAACGGCGACAGAATATTTTGGATTTTTAACAGGCGCAAAACCTACAAAAAGAGCATGGTCACGCAAATGCCAATCAAGCTCCTCATTTGGAATAATGCCCGACTCGCGTTCATCCTTACTAATTCGGCGTACTTGAACCGTGCCTGTTTTACCTGCAGATGCAACACCACTGAGATTAAAACGAGATCCGAAAGCCGTACCATCCGGATCATTCACAACACTCTTCATGGCTTTATGCATTAATTTGAGATGCGCCGGATCAACTTGAATGTCATTACTTTCGGCCCCATTGGCATCAACTGAAACAGGGTCATCATTGGTATTAGAAGCATTTTGAAGATTCATCAAAAGCTGAGGCGTTACGGCCTTACCACCATTGGCGAGGCGCGCAGTCATAACCGCAAGCTGAATTGGCGTAACCAGCATATAACCCTGCCCGATACCAGCAATAAGAGTTTCACCTGTTTGCCATGCGGCATCCAGATTGGCGCGCTTCCAGTCTCGGCCAGGAATAAGACCTTTTTTCTCCCCAAATGCCCCAGGAATAGACGGCCTACCCAGCCCAAACTTCTTGGCAACCCTTTCAATCGGATCAATGCCGAGGCGTCGCGCTAATTCATAGAAATAAACATCACAGGAATTTGTGATAGCATGATGCATGTTCATAAGACCATGCCCTTCATGCTCCCAACAATGGAACGTATCGCCACCAAGCTCATATTGACCCTCACAGACAATCTTTTCTTCTGGGGTGATAACTTTCTCTTCCAACCCAGCTATAGCGATAAGCATCTTGACCGTCGAACCGGGCGCATACTGGCCCGCAATCGCCTTATTGATAAGAGGTTTTCGCTGATCATCCAGCAAGCCATCCCATTCTCTTTGGCTGAGACCTACTGTAAATTGATTTGGGTTGAATGTCGGCGCAGAAGCAATAGTCAAAACTTCTCCGCTATTTACATCCATCATAACAACAGAACCGCTTTGCTCACCCAGTAAGCTAATAGCTTCGTTTTGAAGAGCACTATCCATAGACATCGTCAAATCTGCGCCTTGGGCTCCTGGGTTGCGCGCCAGTTCCCGGATGACACGACCAACATTATTAACCTCAACACGACGACTGCCTGCCGAACCACGAAGCTTGTCATCAAATTGTTTTTCAACACCACTTTTACCAATCCGGAAGCCGGGCACTTTAAGCAGTGGATCATCTCTCCGCAGATCACGCCCATCAGGTCGCCCAACATAGCCGACCATATGTGAAAAAATATCGTCTTGAGGATAATATCGAAGTTTACCAACTTGAGGCTCCACGCCGGGCAGGTGAGGCAGATTTAGATTAATGGCAGCGAATTGCTCCCATTCGAGATTCTCAGCTACTGTAAATGGAACGAACCCCCGGCTTCTAGGAATATCCCTTAATAAACGCTTGCGGCGCGACGGTGAAATAGGCACCAGCTTCTCAAGGACCCGCAAAGTTTCAATCGGGTCTTTGGTTTGTTCAGGAATCATGACCACTTGAAAATTTGGACGGTTGGTTGCAATTTCTTGACCGTAGCGATCAAGAATTCTGCCGCGTAAAGGCGCGATAAGACCAATATTGACACGGTTATTTTCTGCCAGAATGCCATATTGGTCCGCCTGAGTTACCTGCAAATATTGCAAACGTGCTGCCAATAGACCAAATAGGCCTAATTGACCTACCCCCATAATCATGGCGCGGCGAGAAAATATCTGAGTATCTGGTTCGTAAGAATACATGCCGCCTATCCCCTCAAAGCTGACGGAAATACGAGGTTATCGATTATTTCAAACAGTCGATAAAAAGGAATAAAGCAAATTATTGTTGCTAAACAGGGCACGATAATTGTTTTTACCGCCGGGAAAGAACCGTGTGAATACCTAGCCAAAAAGAAAACGATGAAATATAAGAAAATCATAACCAAAGTAAAAACAGCTAATTTGACTGTTAACCCACGATTTAACAAAGTGGCACGTTGTGAAATAACAAAATAATGCAAGCTTAGATAGATAACAAAGCCTATACCAATAGGTGAGATCATTAATAAGTCAGAAAATAGCCCAATAAAAAAAAGCGAATATATTGAAAGTCGATCTGGGTCACTCAAACTCCAGTAAAATATCGCGATGGAAATGATTGATGGATGGGGGGTA
>Ga0160423_10002854_pt1 | contig 14401 bp, 8 predicted proteins | sample CRUFie14St8metaG_FD_108191 | JGI IMG/M metagenome (GOLD analysis project Ga0160423, IMG submission 108191) | Marine microbial communities from the Costa Rica Dome - CRUD Field 142mm St8 metaG | ecosystem: Environmental > Aquatic > Marine > Oceanic > Photic zone | place: Costa Rica: the Eastern...
AGAAATAGGACCACCATCAGTAACTTCTGTAGTAGGCCACCATTCTTGTGCACCCCAGTTTCCATTAAGTACAAATTTATATAAATAGTCCCCATCTTCCATGTTATCAACAGTAACACTCCAGATATCAGGGTTAGCTGAATCCTGGGTTAAAGCTATTGCATTATCCATATTCCATCCAACCATATCACCGATTAAATGAACAGTATCACCACTAGGTAAACCAGGAGTAGGATTTGTATAGTTATATAAACTCATGTCAACACTAAATGTAACGGAATAAGTACCCCCTGAGCTTTCAATTGTATGGGATCCTAAACCGGTCCAATCGTCTTTATCAAGAACAATCCATTCAGAATCTTCAGCAGAAGTACCTGCAGATGCAGTCCAATCTGGGTTACCTGACTGAACAGAGCTTTTTCTTACAAGGGTATGATCTTTAGTTGCATTGTTAACACCAGCTACTGCCCATCCTGAACCAGGGTCAGCTTGCCAATCGCCTAAAGCATCTACAACTACGAAATCAGTGCCTTCGACACCTGCAACTCCAAACACAAGCTTATAACCATCGTCTCCATTGCTTAAAAAGTTGTGCGTTTCATCAGCTTCATCTAAAATCGACGGATCAGAATCTCCATGAGCAATAATGTAAACATCACCAGGGGCAATACTTGCTCCAGGCTCAAAATCATTCCAATATTCATATGTTCCATCAGATCCACCATTTGCATTTGGATAAGCATATTGAGTTAAATCAACTGTTTCATTAGAAGCGTTATAAATTTCAAGAAATTTATGGTTAGCAGATCCTTCTGCATATTGGCTAAAGAAAATATTACTTTGACCAAATGTTAAGGCAAATGAAAAAATTGATAAAACTAAAAGTAAAGTTTTTTTCATATTAAAAGTTTTAGTTAGAAATTAAATAGTCAAAACATATCGTTTATCCACTAAATTTTGACATATTTTTGAATTACACAATATACTAAAATTTATATATATAATATATTTTTAATCATGTAAAATAATATGATTTTTTAAACAACTAAAAAAAATTGTTAATTAAATGATTTTTTTGAGCTTGTGTCCTCTGTAAAAACATAGTAGTTTTTATCTATATTTATAGAAGGATTTTTAATAGTTATTGCATTCCATTTTCTGCTTGGTTTTAGAATAATTTTAATTCCGTCTATAACTACCGGTAATTGCATATTAAACCCGTTAATTACATTATCCCATCTAAAGTATAGTTTACCTTCCAAAATTTTATATTCAAAAACAGGAATTCTGCTGTCTCTTAAATATTGATTGAAAAATTTTTCAAGATCAAGGTTTAGTTTTTCTGCCATGTAATTTTCAACTTGTTTTGAAGTAACGGTTTGATGATAGAAATCTTCGTTTAGTCCCCTCAGGGTTTTTCTCCAATGCTCATCATTATTAACAATATGCCTTAAGGTGTGTAAAATATTAGCTCCCTTAGCATAAATATCTCCAGAACTTTCTCTGTTTACACCATACTGACCGTCTATTATTGGCTTTTTATTTGAAATCCCCCCTCTTGAGCTAATGACATATTCCGCGCCAGCTTCCTTTCCAAAATAATATTCAACATATAAGTTTTCTGAGTAACACGTAAAGCCCTCATGTATCCACATGTCAGCAATATCAACATAGGTTATGTTATTTGCAAACCATTCGTGACCACCTTCATGAATTATTATATAATCAAATTCTAATCCCCATTTTGAATTTGACGGATAGCTGGTTCCCCTATAACCATTAGTATAACCATTTCCGTAAGTAATGGAACTTTGATGTTCCATACCTAAATAGGGGGTCTCTACCATTTTAAAACTATCTTCATAAAAAGGATAGGGGCCAAACCAATATTCAAATGCTTCGATCATCATAGGTACCTGCTTAAATTGTTTTTTTGCCTTTTCTAAATTATAGCTCAATACATAGTAATCCAGATCTAAAACACCTTTTTCACCAGAATATTTTTCATTAAAATTAATGTAGTCACCAATGTTAATATTAACACCATAATTATTTATTGGGTTATTAACAAACCACTCAAATGTTTTTGTGCCATCATCCAATTCTTTGACCCTTCTGAGTCTGCCATTTGAAATATTTGATAGATTTTTAGGGACATTAACGCTAATTAACATTGAATCAACCTCGTCATACATATGATCCTTATTTGGCCACCATACACTAGCTCCCAACCCTTGGCAAGAGGTAGCAACAAAATGATTTCCATTTTCATCTTTAGTCCAGGAGAAGCCGCCATCCCAAGGTGCATTGACAGCTTCTTTTGGATATCCTTGGTAATTTATTAGAAGATAATTAACATCATTTACTTTTTGTTTTTTTTTAAGTTTTATAAAGTACGCATTTCCCTCTCGATGAAATTTTAGCTTTTTTCCATTATCAATTACAGATGTAATTTTCATCGGTTCTTGTAAATCAATTTGCATTATATTATTATTTTTTAGAACTCTGTAACCTACAGTATTTGAACCACTTATGAATTTTTTTTCAGGTTGTACTTTAAGGTCTAAATGGTAATAAGTTAAGTCCCACCATTCCCTTTCAGCTGTGATACTACCTCTAAGTGTATCTTGTCTTGTGGTAGATGGTTTATCATCCATTAATCCCTGAGAAAAAATTTGATCTACAAACAGAATAGATATGAATATTATTAATCTTAAAGTCATAGTTATTAACTTTATAAAAATTTGAAATTACAATTTAATAATTAAGAGTGAGATATTTTATCTATTTATTAATAACAATATTCCTTGCATCATGTAAAAATGATGTTGAATTGATATTTGAAAATAACAATGGAGGTTTGTTTTTACCTGATGGATTTCAAGCTTTGGTTGTACATGAAGGAATAGGCGAATGTAGACACATAGCGATAAATGAAAATGGTGATATATATGCAAAATTAAGACTAGATTTTGGTCAAAATGGTAATGTTGCGTTAAGAGATAAAAATGGAGATGGTAAAGCAGATTTGGTTGAGCGATTTGGAGATTACCCAAACGACGGTAGGTTTGCAACCGAAATGAAAATTAACGACGGGTATCTATACTTCAGCTCTGAAAGAGTAGTATATAGACAAAAGTTAAATCCAAAAAAGTTAATTCCTGATTCCACAGTGGAAGTAATTTTAACAGATCCTTTTCCTATAAGATGGCATAATGCCAAATCAATTGCTTTTGATAAAGAAAATAATATGTATGTTACATTTAGTGGTTTTACTAATTCTTGTGAGGATATGACTAGAGGATATGATGATCCATTAGCTACAGTTTTAGGGAGAGAACCCTGTGATGAATTGGAATTTCTAGGCGCAATATGGAAGTTTGATAAAAATAAGTTAAACCAAACATTAAGCGACGGAATAAAATATGCAACCGGAATTAGAAGTGTTGTTGGAATTACATGGAATAATAAGATAGACCAATTATATGCTGTTAATCACGGTAGAGACTATTTACACAATCATGCACCCAAACACTTTAGTGAATGGGATAATACAGTTTTACCAGCAGATGAATTCATGAAAATTTCGCAGAATGATGATTTTGGTTGGCCCCACACATATTTTGATCACTTTAAAAATAAAAGATTAATTGCTCCTGAATATGGTGGTGATGGGATAAAAGTAGCATCAAATAAATATAAAAATCCAATTTATGGTCTACCAGCACACTGGGCTCCAAATGATTTACTGTTTTACTCTGGAAATATGTTTCCAAAAAGATACAAAAATGGTGCATTTATTGCTTTTCATGGTTCGACTAACAGATCACCATATCCACAGGCTGGATATGTGGTAGGTTTTATACCCTTTAAAGATGGATTGCCATCTGGTAAACTAGAGATTTTTGCCGACGGATTTGCTCAAGCTGAAGTAATTAAAGAAATGAAGGATGCCAAATACAGACCAATGGGCTTGGCCGAGGGTCCAAACGGCTCCCTTTATATTTCTGATTCTAAAAAAGGTAAAATATGGAGAGTAGCCTATACAGCCGATAAGACTTCTTTTACAGATGAAAATTTAAAAGAGATGGAGTTAAGAAAATACTTGCCACATATTAAAACACCTGTTGAGTTTCAGGATATTGTTAAATGACATCAAAAAAATAAATTGTTTCAGAATAATATTCTTCATTAGCTATTAGTTTAGTTGTAGGAAAATTATCGTTATTGGGTGAATCTGGAAAATGTTGAGTTTCAAGACATAATCCTTGGTTTTTGACAAATTTTCCTGATAAATGATTGCCTGAATAGAACTGGATTCCAGGTTGATTAGTAGAAATTATTAATTTCCTTCCGCTAGCTTCATTAGATAATTCAGCTGCCTTAGAAGAATTTTTATTCAAAACAAAACAATGATCATAACCTTTACCTATTTTTAATTGTTCATAATCATTTTTAATTTCTTCATCAATTTTTTTAAATTTAGTAAAATCAAAGGGTGTATTTAATACACTCTCAATTGATCCATTAGGTAAACATTCATTGTTAATTGGGATATAATAATTAGAATTGAGTTTTAATTTATGTTCGAGAATTGAATTTTTTTTTGGGTTTAAATTAAAATACGAATGACTGGTTGGATTGAATATCGTATCCTTGTCTGATTTTGCAAAAAACTCAATTTTAAACTCATCCTGATCATTAAGAGAATATTTTACATTACAATTTAAATTTCCAGGATATCCTGATTCAGAATTTAAGCTGTTTATAGATAATATAACAAATTTTTGTTTTCTATCATACTCTATTAACTCCCAATGTTTTTTTGTGAAAACCGTTATGACCTCCGTGTTAGTGGTTCTTTCCTTCGTTTTTATCCAGATGAAAAATATTTTTATCTAGCTTGAAGGTGCTTTTAGCAATTCTATTTGCATATCTTCCGATTACAGCACCCATGTAAAACGAATCAGTTAAATATTCCTGATTTGATTTATGATAAAGAACGATATTTTCAACATCTCCGTTTTTGTTTGGAGTATTAATTTCTCTAATAATTCCCCCAAAAGATAAAATCATTATTGAGACACCATTTTTGTTTATAAGTTTATATTCTTTGATTGCACCCAAATTTTGGTCTTTTCAATTAAAATCTCACTAAAAATAACCAATTTAAATGTTACTTTTTAGTATTTTAGAAAACTCAATAAATTTAAATTATGAAAAGATATATATTCTTAATCGCATTAATTATTTTTAGTTCTAATACATATTCACAAAAAAAGAAAAAAGATAAAAAAAATCCACTTGATGAAACTTCAGTAAGTGCTTTAAAGTGGAGAGCTGTTGGTCCAGCCCTGACATCTGGTAGAGTTTCCGATTTAGCCGTTAATCCTAATAACCCTTTTGAATACTATGTTGCTGTCGCTTCTGGAGGCGTATGGAAAACATCAAACTGGGGAGTAGATTACAAACCAATATTCGATGGTGAATCTTCTTATTCAATTGGTTGTGTCACAATTGACCCAAATAATACCAATATAGTGTGGGTTGGAACAGGAGAAAATAATAATCAAAGATCTGTTGCATATGGTGATGGAGTATATAAATCAGTTGATGGGGGCGCCTCATGGAAAAATATGGGACTTAAAAACTCAGAACATATTGGTAATATTTTAGTTCATCCAGGTAATTCTGATGTTGTTTATGTCTCGGCATATGGTCCATTGTGGAGTAAAGGAGGGGATCGAGGTGTTTATAAAACTGAAGATGGTGGTAAGACATGGAATAATATTTTAAATATAGATGAGCATACAGGTTTCAATGAGATACATATGGATCCAAGAAATCCTGATATTTTGTACGCTGCAAGTCATCAGAGAAGAAGACATGTCTATACATATGTTGGTGGTGGACCTGGCTCAGGCCTACATAAATCTGTTGATGGGGGTAAATCATGGAAAGAAATAAATAAGGGACTACCAAGTGTTGAAATTGGTAGAATTGGAATGGATATTTCTGATGCAAATCCAGAAATTATTTATGCAATTGTTGAAGCGGCTGAAAGAAAAGGGGGATTTTATAAATCTACCAATAGAGGAGAGACATGGGTTAAGCAAAGTGGAAAAGTTACCAGTGGTAATTATTATCAAGAGATTTTTGCAGACCCTGTAGATGAGGACGTGGTATATATAATGGATACTTGGATGTCCGTTACTCACGATGGAGGTAAATCTTTTAAAAATGTAGGAGAGGATTACAAGCATGTTGATAACCATGCTATGTGGATCAATCCAAAAAACAATTCTCATTGGCTTGTTGGTTGTGATGGAGGTGTATATGAAACTTTTGATTCTGGAAAAAAATGGGATTTTAAAAAGAATTTACCCGTTACGCAGTTTTATAAGGTTGCAGTTGACAATGCTGAGCCTTTTTACAATATATATGGAGGTACTCAAGATAATTTCAGCATAGGAGGCCCATCAAGAGTAAATAATTCTCACGGAATATCAAATCAAGATTGGTTTATTACCCACGGTGGTGATGGGTTTGAATCTCAAATTGACCCTGAAAATCCCAATATTGTGTATGCGCAATCTCAATATGGATGGTTAGTAAGATATGATAAATTAAGTGGTGAAGAGGTTGGAATCAAGCCAATTGCTAGAAAAGGTGAATTAAATTATAAATGGAATTGGGATGCTCCATTAGCTGTAAGTCATCACAAATCGGGTAGATTGTATTTTGCTGCTAATAAGGTTTTCAGATCTGATGATTATGGAAATAGTTGGAGTGTAATCAGTGATGATTTATCTAGAAAAATTGACAGAAATAAATTAAAAGTTTATGATAGAATTCTAAGTATTGATGCTGTAGCAAAAAATGGCTCAACATCTCCTTACGGAACTATTGTGGCTCTATCTGAATCTCCCATTGATGAAAACTTTATAGTTATTGGAACCGATGATGGATTAATTCAGATCACTGAAAATTCAGGTGATACCTGGAGGAAAGTTGATAATATTCCTGATTCCCCAAAACAATCTTATGTAAATTCAGTTTATTTATCTCAACATGATGCTAATGTTATTTATGTTGCTTTTAACCATCATAAATATGGAGATTTTAAACCTTATATATTCAGATCTGCTGATAAAGGAAATACTTGGAAGCATATCAGCAGTAACCTTCCAGAAAGGGGAAGTGTTTATTCTATTGAAGAAGATCATATAGATCCAAATTTAATATTTTGTGGTACCGAATTTGGGGTTTTCTTTTCGCCAGATTCTGGAGGTAGCTGGAAGCAATTATCTGCAGGTCTACCAACAATAGCAGTTCGCGATATTGCTATTCAAAGAAGGGAAAATGATTTGGTTTTAGGGACTTTTGGTAGGGGATTTTATGTAATGGATGATTACTCCGTACTAAGAAGTATTGATAATTCTGATAAACCCTTAGGTGATAAAATTTTTGATGTTCGTGACGCTTTGATGTGGGAAAAGGCTAATCCTCTTGGGCTTCCTGGAAAAGCTTTTCAAGGGGATAATTTTTATCTTGCGCAAAATCTTGATCCTGTAGCTATTTTTACATATAACTATAGTGAAAAATTTGAAAGCCTTAAATCAAAAAGACAGCAAGCCGAGAAAAAGTTAATTAAAGATAAAAAAGATGTTTCTTACCCAACATACAAAGAGCTTTATGATGAGATAAATGAAGCAAAACCAGAGCTTGTATTTACTATTAGAGATGAAAATGATAATGTTGTGAAAAAAATATTTAGAAAACCTTCAAAGGGTTTAAGTAGATTTCATTGGAATTTAAGATATGAAGATAATAATCCAATTAATTTAAGTTCATCTTCATTTTATAACCCTTTTGCGGGGGTTTCTGAAGGTACTTTAGTTAATCCTGGTACTTATTCAATAGATATGTCAATTTTAAAGGCTGGTGAAACAACCAAGGTTGTAGATGCTAAAAGCTTTAATATAGTAGCTTTAAATAATACCATAATGCCTGCTGATGATAGAACAGCGAAGGTTAATTTCCAAAGAAAAGTTTCAAAATTACAAGCTGAAATGGGTGAGTATTCAAATAAGTTTTCGGAGATTACTAATAAAATTCCCTACATAGATGAAGCGATTAAAAGAGTAGAGCAGCCAATTGACGAAATTTCAAAAATGGTATGGGATGTTAAGCAATCAATAAAGGAAGTAAATCTTAAATTTTATGGTGATAATGTCAAAAGCAGATTAGATATTCAATCCAATTTAACTCCATACTCAAGATTAGGATCTGTTGCATATTATCAGAAATACTCCACTGCTGCACCAACTAAAACACATATGGATAGTTATCAAATTGCTAAAGATGAATTTCAACCAATAAAGAATATGATTGATGAACTTAGATTAAAAATGTTGGATTTGGAAAACAGCCTCAAAGAAATAGGTGCTGCATACACACCAGGAAGGCCAAAAGCTATAAATTAATTATTAAAAAGCCTTGTTATTTAATTTCAGGGCTTTTTTAAAATTCTTACATATACTTTAAATGAATTACTGAGTTTGTATGGGTCAATATATTACATATTAATAAAATTTTGGTCAAAAAAAAATAACTCACCGGAAAATAGTGAGTTATTTTTATGCGGAGGAAGAGGGATTCGAACCCCCGGAGGTGTGACCCTCAACAGTTTTCAAGACTGCCGCATTCGACCACTCTGCCATTCCTCCATTGACGGATGCAAATATATACTTGTTTTTCTTTGCTTCAAAAAAAGTCTTTAAAATATTTATGTTATATTAAATAAAATTCAATTCGTGCTCAATATTAAGTTATTATTTATTTTTATAACATTTCTTGTAACATCATGTAATATGGTTGAAATTACACCAAATTATGAAAAATTCTCTTCTAATATTGGTGAGTTGAATTACCGAATATTATATCCAAAAAACTTTGATCAATCAAAAACTTATCCACTAACTCTTTTTTTACACGGAATTGGTGAAAGGGGTGATGATAATGAACTTCAGTTAAAGTATGTAGATAAAGTTTTTTTAAACAACAAAAATTATAATGATTTCCCTTCTGTTATAATTTTTCCACAAGCACCCTTGAGTGATAATTGGTCCTCAAGAATTTTAACTGATAATGAGATCCGTCAAGCTTTTCAAAAAAATGCAATTCCAACTAACTCTCTTCAACTAGTTATTAAACTAATGGATTCTCTCGTTAAAGAAGATTTCATTGATAACAAGAGGGTATATTTAAGCGGGTTGTCAAACGGGGCGATGGGTTCCTTTGAATTACTTAAGAATAGACCTAACATGTTTACCTCGGCAGTTCTAATATGTGGTGGAGGTAATCCCAAATGGGCTAAAGATTTTGCAAAAACCACATCAGTTTGGGTTGCTCATGGATCCGACGATGACGTTGTTTCCCCTGAGCTATCAATAAACATGGTTAATGCGATTATTAAATATGGGGGTAGTCCTAAATTCACTTTGTATGAAAACGTAAACCATGGGAGTTGGTATAATGTTTTTGAAGATCCTGAGTATCTTGAGTGGTTATTTTCTCACACTAAAAATTGATATACTCAGAAATTTCCAAACCATACCCAATCATTCCAACTCTCCTTGTCTCTTTGGTGTTTGTGATTAGTTTGAGATTTGTGATGTCTAAGTCATGTAAAATTTGTGCACCGATACCAAAATCTCTGTCATCCATGTTTAGAATAGGTGCCTTTGTTATCTTGTTCTTAACCTGATTTTTTTTAAGAATTTTTAATCTTTTTAGTGTGTTTATTGCTTTTAATTCAGGACTAATAAAGACCATTGCACCCATTTTATCTTTATTGATAATTTCAAACATTTTTGATAATGATGCATCAGTGTCAGAGGTTAATGTGCCTAAAATATCATTTTGAACTGATTTTGAATTTATTCTGGTAAGAACTGCATCTCCTTTATCCCAGCTTCCCTTTGTTAAGGCAATATGAATATTATTATTTGTTGTTTGTTTATATGCTCTTAATCTAAATTTTCCAAAGCGTGTATTTATTTCAAAATCTTCTTCCTTTTCAATTAAGGAATCGTGTTCCATTCTGTATGCTACAAGATCTTCAATGGATATTATTTTTAAGTCAAACTTTTTAGCTACTTTAATTAAATCTGGAACTCTCGCCATTGAACCATCTTTGTTCATTATTTCAACAATTACTCCTGCTGGTTTTAGCCCCGCAAGCCTTGGTAAATCAATTGCAGCTTCGGTATGTCCTGTTCTTCTCAAAACACCACCATTTTTTGCTACAAGAGGAAATACATGACCAGGTTTTGAAAATTCATTAGCTTTTGTCTTTTTATCAATTAATGCTCTTATTGTTGTAGCACGATCAGAAGCTGATATTCCAGTTGTTACTCCATTTCCTTTTAAATCAATCGAAACCGTAAATGCAGTGTCTTGAGGATCTGTATTTGTTCCAACCATTAAATTTAAACCTAATCTTTTTGAAATATTCTCTGTAATGGGCGCACAAATTAGACCTCTTCCATGAGTTGCCATAAAATTGATAATCTCCTGGGTAACTAACTCTGCAGAAGCAAGAAAATCACCTTCATTTTCTCTGTTTTTATCGTCTACTACAATTACAATTTTTCCATCCCGAATATCCTTTATAGCAGATTCGATTGAATTGAGTTTAAACTTATCATTTGACATTTTGCCTAATTTTTTTAAAAAATTCAATTAAATTATCCCCAAAATTAAAAACACTTTGATCATTGGTCGCACGATAGGTTAAGTAAATACTAAATGGAAGCATGATTAAAGTTGAAAGCCAGCTGGCTAAAATAGGGTTTATGCTGCTGTCTTCAGCAAGATTTTTTGAAAAAATTCCTAAAAAATGATATCCTAAAAAAAGTAATATAGAAATAACAAGCGGTAATCCATAACCTCCTTTTCTTATAATGGTGCCTAAGGGTGCACCAATAAAAAATAAAATTATACACGCAAAACATAGAGCAAACTTATCATGCATAGTCATTATATGTTTATTTAGATTTTGAATTCTATATGATTGGATATTTTTATTGGATTTAATTATACTCAAAGTACTTTTAACAGAACTAATTGCTAAATCATGTAGTTGTTTTTGTTTTTCTATTTTAAATAAATTTAAGAAATCCTCATTTTCATAATTAACCTCTTGCTTAGGATTTAAGTTATAATTTATTGTTTTGAAATTAGATCTATTTAGCATTTTTGAGCCTATAGCTTCAATATCATCGAACCTTTTAGTTTTTAATGAATCAATTGCGAATGTTAGTTGACTGACTTTCATCATTGAGTATCTGTTTATATCATCTTCTTGATTAAAGTCAACTTCATTTAGAGAAGCAATATCAATATTGATTAAATACTCGATGAAATAACTTTTAACAAAAGGTTTTCTTTTTTGATCTGAATATTCTTTAGAAATAATTTCATCATAATAATTTCCATCATACAATTTTAATTGTAATATATCTGAGTTTTCTTTAGATATAATTTCACCTCTTTTTGATTTTATAACAGTATAATTTCCTGGTTTATTTTTTTTTTGGTGAATTATTACATTATTTAGAAGTTTCCCCTCTGGCCCATATTTATCATTAACTTTTATATTGTAATTTCCAATTTGACTAAACTGCCCCTCAGCAATAGCCATAGAAGGTTTAACTTTTGAAATATTTCTTCTTAAGTTATGAAAATTATATTCAGCCATTGGTGCAATATTGTTTGAAAAAAAGAAAGTAACTATACCTAATAAAAAGGTAAATATTATTAAACTTTTCATTGATCTTTGAAGTGATATGCCACTGGCTTTTATTGCCGCAAATTCATAATTTTCGGAAAGACTGCCAAAGACCATTATACTAGATAAAAGAATTGTAAGAGGAAGTACAAGTATTATTAGTCTTGGAGAAACAAATAATAAAAATTTAGCTATAACATCTATTTCCAAATCTTTTCCAGCTAATTCTGAAATGTAAAGCCATACAGATTGCAATAAAAAAATCAACATCAAAATACAAAATGTACTAGCTAATGTTTTTAGGTAAGATTTAAATATGTAGAGATCAAGTATTTTCAAAAATTTAATCTAAAATATTCATGTAATAGTCTTTGTATTTATCCTTTTCAAAAACAAATAGATCTGCATCAAGAGGTAAATTGAATTCAAAATCAACAATAGAAATAGTGGTTACAGTTTCATTCTTACCAGTTTCAATTACTTCGTAAATCTGATTAAATTCAGTGTCTATTCCCAATAATATATGCTTAATTTCAGCTTCGGAATCTTTAGGAATTAATTTTACATATTGAATTTTTTTTCTAAACTGTCCATTTCCAATTAATCTAGACTCATCCATTTCAAAATAATACCCATCCTCATAAAAATAAAGCATTTTATTAGGGGTTATTGTAGTTTCATCCTCAGGATCCTGACTAGAAATTGTAATTTCTTCATCATCCGGGCTAATCGAATATAGTTTGTCTCCGTCAAAAATTCTTGTTACTCCTAACATTTCAAATCTCCAATTGTTGTTTTCAGTAACAAAGCTTCCATTATTTGTTTGGCTTATATCTTCTTCCAAATTCTTTAAAGTGTACGCATAGTTTATGTAGATATTTTCATAACTCTTAATATTGTCTGAAACTTTATTGAGCAATAACTCGGCATCCAGGTTATCCTGAGAATATCCTAAAGTGCAAAATCCAAAAATTAATAAAAGTAACTTTCTCATAAATATATTGTTTATTCGTTTTCTAAATGTTTATCAAGAGATTGCAAATCTGGAATTAATACTTGCCTGGCTTTGCTTCCCTCAAAAGGCCCAACTATTCCCGCAGCTTCTAATTGATCGATTAATCTTCCGGCTCTATTGTAGCCTAATTTAAGTTTCCTTTGTAGTAATGAGGCAGAGCCTTGTTGTGCAGTAACCAGAACCTCAGCAGCTTCTTTGAACAACTTATCTCTATCTTCTATATCAATATCAAGATTTGTGCCACCTTCCTCACCAATATACTCTGGCAATTGGTGGGCAGTAGCATATGCTTTTTGTGAACCAATAAAATCTGTTAATAACTCGATTTCTGGTGTATCAACAAATGCACATTGTATTCTTATTAGTTCGTTACCTTGTGTAAATAGCATATCGCCTCTTCCAATTAATTGATCTGCTCCAGATCCATCAAGAATGGTTCTAGAATCAATTTTAGATGTAACTCTAAAGGCAATTCTTGCAGGGAAATTTGCTTTGATAACACCTGTAATTACATTAACAGAAGGTCTTTGAGTTGCTATTATTAAATGAATACCAATAGCTCTAGCCAATTGTGCTAATCTAGCTATTGGGGTTTCAACTTCCTTTCCTGCAGTCATTATCAGATCAGCAAATTCATCTACCACAAGAACTATGTATGGTAAAAACTGATGACCATCATTGGGATTTAATTTTCTGTCTTTGAACTTTTTATTGTATTCTACAATATTTCTACAGGAAGCATTTTTTAATAATTCATACCTGTTATCCATTTCAATACATAAAGAGTTGAGTGTGTTGATTACTTTTTTGTTATCAGTAATTATAGCTTCTTCAGAATCTGGAAGTTTTGCCAGATAGTGTCTTTCAATTTTATTATATAGAGTTAATTCGACTTTTTTAGGGTCAACTAATACAAATTTTACCTCCGCTGGATGTTTTTTATATAAAAGTGAAGTTAAAACCGCATTTAATCCAACTGATTTACCTTGACCTGTAGCACCAGCCATTAGTAGGTGAGGCATTCTTGCAAGGTCAAATACAAGAGTTTCATTACTAATAGTTTTACCGATCGCTACTGGAAGTTCCATTTCAGACTTCTGAAATTTCTCAGCAGAAATTACAGAATGCATTGAAACTACGGTTGGTTTTTTGTTTGGTACTTCAATACCAATGGTTCCTCTTCCAGGTATTGGAGCAATAATTCTTATACCTAAAGCTGCAAGAGATAGGGCAATATCATCTTCAAGGTTTTTTATTTTTGAAATTCTAACCCCAGCATCTGGAATAATTTCATACAAAGTAACTGTGGGGCCTATAGTTGCTTTAATATTCGAAATAGAAATATTATAATTTCCAAGTGTTTCTACAATTCTATTTTTATTTTCCTCAAGCTCATCCTTATCAATTGTAATTTTTTCTGAGTCATAATGTTTCAAAAGGTTTAGCTTGGGAAATTGAAACTTACTTAGCTCGAGTTTTGGGTCAAATCTTCCAAAATCATCTACTAATTTATCTGATAAATTATCTAATTCTGATTTTTCCTCAAAAATTTCCTCAACTTCAATACCTACATCATCAATTATTTTTTCTTC
>Ga0160423_10002855_pt1 | contig 14400 bp, 17 predicted proteins | sample CRUFie14St8metaG_FD_108191 | JGI IMG/M metagenome (GOLD analysis project Ga0160423, IMG submission 108191) | Marine microbial communities from the Costa Rica Dome - CRUD Field 142mm St8 metaG | ecosystem: Environmental > Aquatic > Marine > Oceanic > Photic zone | place: Costa Rica: the Eastern...
AACTGGGTTGGGAACCCAAGACTTCATTTAAACAATTGGTTGAGGACATGTGCATTTATGGACAGTAATTCTAAAATTTTTATTGCAGGACATCGTGGTCTTGTAGGATCAGCAGTTTGTAGATATCTGAAGTCTAACGGATATACTAATCTTCTTACACGTTCTCGTATTGAATTGGATTTGCGGGTTCAGAAGGACGTTGATGAGTTCTTTTCTGCAGAGAGACCAGAATATGTATTTTTGGGTGCTGCAAAGGTTGGTGGTATTGGATTCAATAAAGCAGAACCCGCAGATTTTGTAAGAGACAATTTGCAGATTCAAACTAACGTTATTGATGCTGCATATAGAAACGGTTGTAAGAAACTTCTTTTTCTTGGATCTGCTTGCATTTATCCAAAACTGGCACCAGTTCCCATCAAAGAAGAGTACTTAATGACTGGTCCTTTGGAACCTACCAATGATGGATATGCTCTTGCAAAAATTATTGGTTATCAAATGTGTAAGAAATATACAGAACAGTATGGATTCCAGACTGTCTCTGTAATGCCAAACAATTTGTATGGAATTAACGATAACTTTATTCCAAGTCAATGTCACGTCATTCCTAGTTTTGTTAATCGTTTCATTGCTGCAAAGGAGAGTGGTGCTCCTGAAGTAGTTTGTTTTGGTGATGGAAGTCCTACTAGAGAGTTTCTCTTTTCCGATGATCTTGCAGATGGTATGGTCTTTTTGATGAATACTCACAATGATCCAAATGTTCTGAATATTGGTCCTAATCGTGAGGTTAGTATTAAAGAACTTTCAGAACTGGTTGCAAAGGAAGTTGGTTATACTGGAGAGATTCTTTGGGATACTACAAAACCAAACGGCACTCCTAGAAGAGCACTCGACACCAGTAAAATGGATTCCCTTGGATGGAAAGCAAAAACTCCTCTTGAAGATGGATTGAAAATTACTGTTGATTGGTTCCTTCAGAACAGGAGCAATTATGTCCGCGTATAATTGGCCATTAATGAAAAACTCTATCTCTTTATTGGATAGAGCAAAACTTGCCAGGTTTGTTTTAACCTCTGATAAATTCACCCAAGGAAAAAAGGTTGAAGAGTTTGAAGAAGAATGGTCAAGATGGTTGGGTTGTAGTCACTCTCTGTTTGTGACTTCTGGGAGTACCGCAAACTTCTTGTTGGTCTCTGCAATCATTGAAGAATATGGATTGAGACCAGGTGATCAAGTTTTGTTGCCCTCCTGTACTTGGGTTACAAATATCAATCCAATTATTCAACTTGGATTGACTCCTGTTTTCTGTGATGTGAATCTGGAAAACTATAGTTTTGATCTTGAGAATCTTGAAAGGATCTCAAAGACACACCCAGATATTAGACTGGTATTCTCTACACACCTCCTTGGTATACCTTCTCCTACTGAAGAATATCGCAAGTTTTTCCCAGACGCATTGTTTATTGATGATGTTTGTGAATCTCACGGTTGTCTTGATAGTAATGGTGAGAAGGTTGGAAAGAATAGTCTAGGTGCTACTTTCAGTTTCTACTTTGGACATCATATGTCTACTGTAGAAGGTGGTATGATCTCTACCAATAATACAGCACTGTATGATATTATGAAGATGAAGAGATCTCACGGATTGGCAAGGGCTTCGAATCAGTTTGATTATTATAAAAATCAGAATCCTGAAATTGAAGCATCTTTCCTTTTTGTGAGTGATGGATATAACTTTAGAAATACGGAGTTTGGTGCAGTTCTTGGATTATCTCAACTTAAAAGATTAGATTCTTTTATTGAAAATAGGAGAAGTACCTATAATAGATTTGTAGAGATTATGTCTTCGGAAAAAAACCGTGACAATTTCTATTCAATCGTGTATAATGAAGGAAATAGTTCCTTCTGTTTTCCATTCATTTGTAAGACAAAAGAAATTAAGTCAGCACTTATTTCTTTATTAAACAAATATAAGATTGAATATAGACCTGTGGTTGGTGGTAATCTTCTGCGACAACCATATCTCAAAAACTATTCAGTCTGTGGAAAGAAAGAAAATCTAAATGTAGACATTCTTCACGAAAACGGAATCTACATTGGCAACAACCAGTTTGTAACTCAAACGGATATGGATCTATTGGAGAAAATTTTAGGAGAACTATGAGCAAGTTTGGTAATCTGATTGACGAGTGCATCAAAGAAACTATTGATGAAGTTCTTTCACGCAGAGAGATTCCTAACGTAGAATATATTGAAACTGACAATCTTGGTGAAGTTGTAGAAAAACTTTCTATTCTTCATACTCGTATGTGGATGCTTGAAGATGCAATTCAAGAAGCAGAGACTGACGCTGAAATTGCAGCATTAAAAAAGAAGATTGATATTTGCTTTAAGGTGAAGCGTCCACGTCTTGTTCAAGCAGTCAATCTTATGGTTGATAATGCTATTGCAACTGGACGAACTCTTCGGGAAGACTCTGTAAAGCATTATAAAGGTGTAGAGTGATATGTCCTTAAAGTACATTCATCATCACCTTGGTCTTGGTGATCATATCATTTGTAATGGTATGGTCCGAAACTTTTGTAAAAGATATGACAGTGTGGTGTTGTTTTGCTACACACATTATCTTGAAAATATCAGTTATATGTATCGGGATCTTGAAAATATTGAGATCTTTGATTTTGAAAATGAAAATGATGCATTCATCTTTACCGAAAGAAATTCTTCAGTAAAAAACAATCTAGTCAAACCAGGATTTAGTAATCTTGATTCTTGTTTAGACCGAATGACTTTTGATGAAGCATTCTATTATCTTGCTGGATTGAATTTTGAGATTAGATTTGATGAATTTTATTTTGAGAGAGATCTTGAAAAAGAAAATGAAGTTTGCGAGACTTTAAATCCTGACGGCGAGAAGTATATCTTTGTTCTTGATGATGCAAAGCGAGGATATAATATTGATATGAGTAAAGTTACTGACGAGTATAAGATTATTACTAATGATTTTAGATTTCGAATGTTTGACTTTATTAAACTTCTAGAAAATGCAGAAGAGATTCATACAATGCAAACTGGATTTTTGGATTTGATCAATTCCTATAAAATGGATAAACCAAAAATTTATAGACATAATTATGTTAGAAATTATCCAGAGTCCATTCACTCTAAAGGATTAAATACCGTAATAGGAATTTCTTAAATGAATCATTTATTTAACAAATACTTTGAAAAAGTTTTGGTTTTGACAACGAATCATGAATTTTCAAAAGAAAGGAGAGAAAGAATAAAATCAAGATTAAATGGAATAGATTACTCATTCTTTTATGGCGTTAGTTATGAAGATCTTGATATACAATCATATTATGACAACGGATGTCAACTTGCATATCCTGGACAAATAGGATGTTCTGAAAGTTTTAATATGATTTACCAGCACATCGTTGATAATAATATTGAAAGTTGTCTAATTCTAGAAGATGATGCATGTATAAATGACGAAAATCTAAAAGTAATGGATAAAGTATTTGATCAACTTCCAGAAGATTGGCAATTATTTTATCTTGGATATGGACATCAAGATGTAAGTCCTCCACCAAATTATAGTTCTAACTTGATAAAAATAGATAAAAACGGACACTTTTATCCAGATTCTACAATTGGATTTGCAGTTAAGAAGGAATATGCAAAAATTTTGCATGAAAGAAATAATCCTATCACATGGACTGCAGACGCAAACTTACAACTTACTTTTAGAAATACTGACTGTATTGGATATGCTAGCGTACCAAAAATTATTTTTCCTGAAGGAAAAGATTCTGTAGTTGAAAATAAAATACTTTAGTGCCAATGAAAAAAATAAGATATTTTTGCAATTTTAGTTGGTTTGATCCAAAAGATAATCTATTTACATGGGCACTATCTCAATGCTTTGATTTAATATTCGATGCAGAATCCCCAGATATTGTCTTAACAGATAATGATCTGGATCCACAAATAAGAAAGTATAAAAACTCCAAAATAATATACTATACTGGAGAACCTTTTTTATCTTGGTCTGGAGATATTGATAAAAATTTAATACATAAATCTATCTGTAATTTTGATTTTGATGATTCTTTTTTTGATAGAGTTCCTTTGTGTCTTCTTTATAATTATGAATATTATAAAAATGGGTATATAAATGATTATGAATTTTTGCTACGTCCTAGGCAAAAAAAGAATAATATTCCCCAAAACTTCTGTTCTTTTGTTTCTAGAGGAAATGGGTATCCATCTTGTCCTAGAAAATATTTTTTCGATAAACTGGGAAAATACAAATATATTAACTCTCATGGATCATATTTGAACAACAGTCCACAAATACCAATGGGAAACACATTGAAATATGAAAATTCATTGTTTAAGGTTCAATGTATTTCTAATTATAAGTTTAATATTTGTTTTGAGAACTCGTATGGGTGCGTGAGGTCTCCTAACGACCTCACTTATGTATCTGAATCTGGATATCTTAATGAAAAACTGTATGAAGCATTGCTATCAAATACTATCCCAATATATTGGGGAAACAAAAATGTACATAAAGACTTAAATACAAAATGCTTTGTAAATTATTATGACTATAATGATTTTGATTTGATGATGGAAGAAATTATTAAGATTGATAATGATGATGATTTGTTTTTAGAATACGTAAATCAAAACTATGTTATTAATACTGACTCTAGTATATTTTCGAAAGAATACATAGTTGAACTTATGAAAAAAATTGCCTCAAATTAAATGAAAAAGATTATGTTTTTTAATTATGCCCACAAAGGAGATATTTTTCTCTCTAGGGCTTTTGTTCAAGACATTATGGAATCTTTTGAAGCGGAGTTTTATTATTCTCATTATTGGGGAGAATATCTGTTAAAAGATTTGGATTTAGAATATATTCCTATGGATCAGATGCCAAAAGTCCAATGGAATAATGAACACGCACATAATTTTGTTACCGATGACACTATCTACATAAACACCTGGATAGGGAAATATGCAAGTTTAATTACTCCTGGATATTGTGAATGTACTCTTAAGACTTTATATTCATTGGTATACCCAGAAATATTTAATTTTTTGTCTCAACAGTTGAACTTGACTTTACAACTGAAACCAATTGAATATTACTTAGGTTGTAAAATTGACTATTCTCATTATAATATTGCACCCATAGATTCTTTTTTAGAGACAGAAAAAAGAAAAAAAGTTTTATTTTGTAATGGTCCGTCTCTATCTGGTCAATGTAATTATACTGGAGATTTGTCGGAGATAATAGATGAAGTTTCTGATATTCATTCGGATATTTGTTTTATAACTACACATAATACAGAACTTCAAAAGGAAAATGTAAAATATACTGCAGATATCATTAGAAATGAAGATCAAGATTTATATGAGATTTCATACTTATCTAAATTTTGTGACTTTATGATTGGTAGATATTCTGGACCTTTTATTTTTACTAATGCGATAGTAGAAAATATGTCTGATGAATCCAAGAAATTTTTATGTTTTGGAGAAAAAGCAATAGACTGCCATCCATATGAAATGACATTTGACTCAGAGTTTGTATTTGAAGAATTTTCTAGTTTGGATAGTTTGAAAAAAACAATACTTGATATGATTTGAAATGAGAAAACAGTATAACTTGGTTGGAGGTGGATTCAATAATTATGATGGTGAGAATAAAGCATCATCAATCCACAAACAAGAATCACAATGCATAGAGTGGGTTAACTCTGGTGCAGAAGAGACTTTTTATGTTGATGAACATATTAGTTTAGCATTTGATGATGATACAAGCAACAAAAAATATGCTTGGTTATTAGAATCAAAAGATATCAAACCACACGTCATTGAAGATATTAAGAGAAATTATCTTCACTATGTAAGAGTATATGACGCGATCTTTACTCATAATAGTGAGTTAGTTGCTTTACATAAGAAGTTTAAGTTTGCTCCTCTATACGGCAGTTGGATTACAGAACCACATCTCTATCAAAAGAGTAAGTTGATTTCTATGATCTGCTCTAATAAAGTAATGTGTCAAGGACACCAGCATAGGTTGTCTTGGGCACAGAGACTTCAGGGTAGTGTTGACTTTTATGGACGTGGGTTCAATGAAATCCAATCTAAAGAAGAAGGTCTGATTGATTATATGTTCTCGGTTGCGATTGAGAATTCTTCATATGGATCCTACTTCACAGAAAAAGTTCAGGACTGTTTTGCAACTGCAACCATACCAATCTATTATGGTGCTCCAGACATTGGAAAGTTTTTCAATCCCAATGGAATCATTAAATTAACTGATGATTTTGATGTATCTGAATTGACCCCAGAAATGTATTATGATAAAATGGATGCGGTCAAGGAGAATCTAGAAATTATTAAGAGTCTTCCGATCAACGAAGATAACATTTACAAAACATATCTAGAAAACAATGACAATTAGTTATAATCGTCTTGGATCAAATGGACGTTTGGGAAACCAAATGTTCCAGTATGCTGGACTTCGTGGAATTGCTGCTAATCGTGGATTTGATTGGTTGATTCCACCCCCAGATAGTTACGGTGACTCAAACTATGGTTTGTTTGACTGTTTTAAAATGTCTTCTGTAAAGAAGGAGAACTTTGGATATTTAAATGCACAAAACGTTTCGTCTAATCAGTTTCATTTTGCCAAAGACTTCTTTGATGGTTGCTCAGATAATGTAAATCTTCACGATTACTTTACTACTGAAAAGTATTTTGAGAACGTAAAGGATATCATTCGTGAAGACTATACATTCAAGGATGAGATTCTAGAACCTTGTAAGGAGGTTATGGATCAACTGGATAATCCAGTTTTTATGCACTTGCGTAGAGGAGACTATGCAGTCAATCCTAATGCTCACCCAATGTGTCCTATTGAATACTATGAAGAGGCACTGACTCACTTTGATGAGGACAGATCTGTTCTGGTATTCTCTGATGACATTGCTTGGTGCAGAGAGCAACCTTTCTTTGAAAGTGATCGATTTATGCTTTCTGAATTTGATGAGAAGTATTCACAGACTTGTGATACACTCTTTGGTAGGCAGCAAGCTTTGATTCCATATTATGATCTTTGTATGATGACTCTGTGTACTGGAGGTATCATTGCAAATAGTACAATGAGTTGGTGGGGTGCTTGGTTGATGCAAAATAGAACGCAACCAATCATTTATCCTATACAATGGTTTGGAACATACTATGATCATTATAATATGGATGATCTTTGCCCACAGGATTGGTTTGGAGTAGGTGTATGAGTTTAACTTTTTTAATGCCTTGTCGGATCGAAAGTGAAGACCGATTGAGGAATGTAATTAGTTCAGTTGGATATCTGACAAAACACTTCCCCCACTATGAGATTATCATTAAGGAAGTTGATAAGAAGTCTGTATTTGAAGAGCACGTTGTTCCAAACTTGACTAGTATCTTTGGGGAATATCCCAAAAATATTACACATATCTTTGAACAATCTGAAGAAGCATTCTTTCATAAGACTAGAATTCTTAATGATCTTCTTCTGGCAGCAAAGACTGATGTTGTCTTTAATTATGATGTTGACGTAGTATATCCAATTTCAAGTTACACAACTGCTTATCATATGATCACTGAAGGTGGTTATGATGCAGTCTATACTTTTGGTTGTGGTATTTACCAGTGGGCAGTTCAATATGATCAAACTACTTTTGAGAATTTTGTAAAGTCTGGATTTGATTCTTCTGTTCTCGATGCAAAGTCAAATCTTCAACCTTCTGTTATGGGTTGGGGTCAGATGATCAAAAAGCAAGTTCAAATTGATGCTGGACTTTGGAATGAGAATTTTATCTCTTGGGGTGCTGAAGACTGTGAATTCCATTACAGAATTCCTGCTCTGGGATATAAAGTAGGCAGAATCAATGATTTCGTTTATCACCTTGATCATTCTAGAACATTCAATTCTCACTACCATAATCCAAAGTTTAGAGACAATCATCATCTTTGGCAGGTAATGAGAACCCTTGATAAGGATGCTATAATCAGGTACTATGAGGATCAAGACTACTTAAAGAGGAGAAGGAGCGAGTTGAATGTTAGCGTTTAATCATCTTGGACAACTTGGGAGACTCGGAAATCAAATGTTTCAGTATGCCTCTTTGAGAGGCATTGCTCGTAATAGAGGATATGATTTCTGTATTCCAAATCACGATACTGTCTTCCGTGATCCTTATGGATTTACAATGAAGATTGAACTGTTTTATCCATTTGAAATGGTTCACGTCAAAAAGCAAAATATCAATATTATGGATCGTGGATATGCTCCTGTTGTTCAGGAGAAGTATTTTCACTACGATCAGATCCTTCATAATATGTGTCCAGATGAGATCTCTCTTGCTGGATTCTTTCAGTCTGAAAAGTACTTCAAGAATATTGAAAGTGAAATTCGCGAGGACTTTACTTTCAAGTCCGAAATTCTTGAACCTTGTAAAGAAATGGTGGAGGACGTTGGAGAAGCAATCTCTCTACACGTTCGCAGGACTGACTATCTGGAGAATCCAAATCATACAACTCTTGGTTTGGATTACTATAAAAAAGCATTAGATAGATTCAATCCCAAACTTCCTGTCGTTATCTTTTCTGATGATCCTGAATGGTGTCAAGAACAAGAACTGTTTTCCGACGATCGTTTTATGGTATCAGAATCTGGTGATCAGTACATTGATTTGTGCTTAATGACTCTTTGTCAACATCACATCATTGCCAATAGTTCTTTCTCCTGGTGGGGTGCATGGTTGTCTGACTCTGACGACGTTGTAGCACCTTCTAAGTGGTTTGGGGTAGGTAATTCTGGTAAGGATACTAAAGACCTGTATGTGGGGGGTTGGCAAGTTATCTGATGGATAAAAATAAAGCAGTACATAAATTGAAAGGTCTTCCACCAATCTATTGTATTAATCTTGACGATAAGGAAGACCGTTGGAAGTATATGGAGGACCAGTTTAAATACTGGGAAATAGAAAACTATCAACGTGTCTCTGCATATGATGGTAGAGGTGACAACGATCTTGGGGAAATTCTTAAGGGTAGATATCCAGACCAGATGAGTTCGGGTGAGGTTGGTTGTGTTACCTCACATTTGAAAGCAATCAAGATGTTTTTGGAAACTGATGCACCTTGTGCTCTCATGATGGAAGATGACTGTGATTTATCTACAGCATCTCATTGGGGATTTAATTGGAAAGATTTTTATGCTAAGGTTCCTTATGACTATGATGTTTTTCAATTAGCAATCATTAATCCTGCACAGATTACAGTTCAGATGCACCGCAGGTTTGTAAATGATTTCTCAACTGCTTGTTACATGATCACTAGGCATCATGCTGAAAAACTTGTTCGACTGCACTGTCGTGGAGATAAGTTTAAACTGGATCAAGGTGTCAAACCCAGAGCAGTTGCTGATGATTTAATTTACAACTCTGGAAATACATTTGCAATTCCCCTCTTCTTATACAAGATTGAGTTAGGATCTGATATTCATGACATTCATATCAATGTATACCATAGATCCAGTCATGATGCATTATGGGATTTTTGGACAAGATCATCAAAGAATATAGAAAATTGGGATGAATTATTTGAATATGATCCATATGCAGGACGATTACCTCCTGGATTTGATGGTAAGTAAAACTTGACAAAACTGTTACATTACTATATAATTATGTAACAGTTCTTTACATAAGACTAATGACCGTAACAACCAATGACCTTGGTCAAAATAATCTCTTTGCAAAAGAACCTAGAATGGTTGTAGAATCCTACAATCGTAGGGGTCTTGAATCTCCACAGCAATATGCTGAGACCTATAATGGTCGTTGGGCAATGATGGGAATTATTTTTGGATTTATTTCATATGCCGCTACTGGCAATTTTTTCTTCGGTATTTTTTAACGATTTAATTATTTAAAATCAAAGTAAACTTTATCTTATACTAAAAAAATGTTTAACGAAAAGGCAGAAAAACTTAATGGACGTGCAGCAATGATTGGATTCATCGCCGCTGTTGGATCTTATCTGGCAACAGGTCAAGTCATTCCAGGTATTTGGTGATGGGATTTATATTAGTAGCACTAATGATGCTAATTCCAATTACTGCAGCAGTTAAAAAATCATGAGTTTAGAGTGGTCGCAGACAATTATCTTTTTCTTAACACCACTCTTTTTTATGCTTCTTTTGGTGGATACTAATGATGACGATGATGATATGGGTGGCGGTATGTTAGTACCTTTAACATATCCTACTTGACAAAGTATCAAACTTTCTATATACTAAGCGTAACGATATAAGAATTTTCAATGGCGTATAACATCACCCTTAAGACTAGTGATGGTGAACAAACAATCCAGTGTGATGAAGATACTTTTATTCTTGATGCTGCAGATGAGTTTGGTTTAGACCTTCCTTATTCTTGTCGTGCTGGAGCTTGTTCATCTTGTGCTGGAAAAATTCTCTCTGGTACAGTAAATCAAGAAGATCAATCTTTCTTAGATGATGATCAAATTGAAGAAGGTTTTGCTCTTCTTTGTGTCTCATATCCTACTTCAGATTGTGTAATTCAAGCAGAAGCAGAGGAGGATCTTTACTGATGTCGTGTAATCTTAGAGAAATGACCATTAATGCTTTGCATGCAGAAGCAATTGGTAATATTAACAAAGCGAAAACAAATGTTGAAATTTACCTACATAATCCTGTAGGTATTGGTGAACATCCTGATGTCCTTGGTGCTATTCAAGAACAACTTGATATTATTGCACATGAAGAAGAACGCATTGAAGTTTTAGAAAAATACTTTAATAATCACGATGACTAATGAAAATGCTCTGTGGGAAGACATGAAAAAATTGAATGCCCTATATGAAGAACTTTGTTGGGGTCATAATGATGAATTAGTTTTCACTCATGATGGTGATAAAGTTATTATTTACAATAAAACAAAGGAAATTGAAAAATGATCTTGGTTTCCGCATAATGCAAATTTGCAGTTAAATACAAAATAATATAATATAGGGCAGTAATGCCCTTTTTTCATATGGTAAAAAATAAAATTTGTGATAGGGTTAAGGAAAGGCTTCTTTATACTTTAGGTAAGAATCCTAATAACGCCACAGCACATGATGTTTATACAGCATTATGTTATGCTGTAAGAGACAGGATGATGGACAATTATCTAGTAGAAAAGTCTCATAGAAAAGAAGTAGCATATCTTTCTGCTGAGTTTTTGATTGGACCACAGTTAAGCAATAATCTTCTCAACTTAGATATTCGTAAAGAAGCGGAAGAAACGGTATCTAAGTATGGATATAATTTGGAAGAGATTCTTGAACAATCTGTTGAGCCTGGATTGGGTAATGGTGGGTTAGGTAGACTTGCTGCTTGTTACATAGAATCTATGGCGACTCTTAGAGTCCCTTCAACAGGATATGGTATTAGATATAAGTATGGAATATTCAAGCAAAGCATTAAAGATAATCAACAGGTAGAGGTTACCGACAATTGGTTACGTGGAGAATGGCCATGGGAACTTTGTTATCCAGATGAATCTGTAATGGTTGGATTTGGTGGAAAGGTTGAGCATTATGAACTTGATGAAAATGATCATAGAGTTCGTTGGGTTCCTGATAAGCACGTCGTTGCTGTACCTTATGATGTTCTTCAAGCAGGATATAAAGTCAACAGTTGTTCTAAGATAAGATTATGGAGAGCAGATGCTACCGAAGTCTTTGATTTTCACGCATTTAATATTGGAGATTATTTGGGTTCTGTAGAGAATAGTGTTAGAACTGAAACTATCTCTAAAGTCTTATATCCCAATGATGGTACAGATCAGGGTAAAGAACTTAGATTGAAGCAACAGTTCTTCTTTGTAAGTGCTTCTCTTCAAGATATGATTAGAAGTCTTAAAGAACGTGGATTGCCTTTGGAAGATTTCTATATGTATTATCAGGTTCAGTTGAATGATACCCACCCATCAATTGCAGTGGCAGAATTGATGAGACTGCTTGTGGATGAACATCATATTGAATGGGATATTGCTTGGAATATTACAAGTAAATCAATTGCTTACACTAATCATACACTCCTTCCAGAGGCATTGGAGAAGTGGAGTCTTAAATTATTTGAGAATCTTCTTCCTAGACATTTGGAAATAATCTATGAGATTAACTCTAGATTCTTACAGGTTGTGAGAATGAAGTATCCTGGAAATGATGATACTCTTCGTAAACTTTCAATTATTGATGAGACTGGTGATAAGTCAGTTCGTATGGCGAATCTTGCTACAGTAGGATCTCACCACGTTAATGGTGTTGCTGCACTTCACTCCGATTTAATTACAAAGAACTTAATGCCCGAGTTTTATGATCTTTGGCCACATAAATTTACTAATGTAACTAATGGTGTTACACCACGTCGTTGGTTGGTGGACTCGAATCCAGCACTTGCAGAACTTCTTGATGAATATACTGGATCAGACTGGACAACCAATATGAATGTTCTTAGGAATCTTGAGACTCATGTTGATGATAAGAACTTACTTGAGAAGATCGGCGCTACTAAACTTATAGGAAAACATAAATTGTCTCAATACATACAGAATACACTTGGTATTTCTGTTGATCCATCAAGTATGTTTGATGTGCAGGTAAAGAGGATTCATGAGTACAAACGACAGCATCTCCTTGCTTTATGGGTTGTGTCTCGGTACATGTATATTAAAAATCATAAAGACGATTACGTTGTACCTCGCACAGTAATCTTTGGTGGTAAGGCAGCACCTGGTTACTATATGGCGAAAGAAATCATTCGTTTTATCTGTAATGTTGCTGAGACTATTAACTCTGATCCTGATATGGATGGGAAGTTACGTGTGGTCTTCTTACCAAATTACAGTGTGAAGTTGGGGCAAAAAGTATATCCTGCTGCCGATCTATCAGAACAAATCTCTACAGCAGGTAAAGAAGCATCTGGTACTGGGAACATGAAGTTTCAGATGAATGGTGCTTTGACTATCGGCACACTCGACGGTGCTAACGTTGAGATTAGACAAATTGTTGGAGAAAAAAACTTTTTCTTATTTGGTAAAACTGAAGAGGAAATTGAGCAACTTTGGAAAGATGGATATAATCCAAAATATCATATGAGTTCTGGATTATTTGAATCAATAGAACTTATTAAGTCTGGTCATTTTTCTAATGGTGATAAAAAATCATTTGATTCCTTAGTTTTTAATATTTTAGAAAAAGATCCATTTTGTGTTTGTGCCGACTTTGATGATTATTGTCGTACTCAAAGTGTTGTAGATAAAACTTGGATGGACAGGGAAGAATGGAATCGTAAGTCTCTTATCAACATTGCACGATCTGGATTTTTCTCCTCTGATCGTTCTATCCAAGACTATTGTGATAATATTTGGAAACTTTGAGAAAGTGGGTTGACTGGTAGGGTATAATAAATACTTGATATCAAATAATAGTTATATTAGTGGCACTTAAAAAACCGTCAGATTTATTTGGTGTACAGAAAGTATCCCAGATTGTAGAAGAAATCGATAGACTTGAAACTACTGAAGATAATGATAATTCTTCTAGTGGAGATCTTTCGGTTTCTCTTTCCGCATATGTAATTGATGAAATTTTTGATAAGTTTCAAGAAAGAATAGAAAAAACATATATTTCAAAAATTCAAAGCACACATAAGAATGATGTTCGTGGTGTTTATGAAGAACTTGAGAAGTGTAAGAAACTCATCAATACCACTGAATTAAGAGTTGAAGGCAGAGTTAGTACTCTTAAAAAAGAACTGTGTGAAAGAATTGATGAACGTATTACCCACGCACAACAAACCATTAAAGAGTTATATCATAGTGAGATAACTCAAATAAAAAAATTATCAAATGATATTCAATTAGTAGAAAAATATATTATAAAAAACTCAAATAAAATTATTGATCTAAAAAATCAGATTAATGAAGAATTGCAAAAGAGACCTGTTTCTATTGATAAAATTGAAGATAAGATTAACTTAGTCGCAGAGTCATATCAAAGTCTTAGTGAAAATTTGGATGAAGGTCTTCTTGATAATACTAAGTTCGTTACTTCTGATCAATTAAAAGATCATTATCGTCTTTTCCTTAATCGAATTCAAGAACAACTATCCACTCTTGGTGGAGGTGGTGAAGTCAGACTCCAGTATCTTGATGATGTTGTTGGTATTGCTACTAATGCTGCTGCATACGATGGTAAGTTTTTAAAGTATAATCATTCTCTAAAAAAGTTTGAGTTTGTTACTGTCAGTGGTGG